>Ga0197142_1004885_pt1 | contig 10687 bp, 6 predicted proteins | sample GBS60_MetaG_FD_148614 | JGI IMG/M metagenome (GOLD analysis project Ga0197142, IMG submission 148614) | Sediment microbial communities from Great Boiling Springs, Gerlach, Nevada, United States - GBS 60_MetaG | ecosystem: Environmental > Aquatic > Thermal springs > Hot (42-90C) > Sediment...
GAAGGCACCGCTAACTTTCTGTTTGGCTTGGAATCGGCTAGGCCTGGAAGCGGCGGGAAAACTTATCCAGGAAAGCCAAGATCAATCTTCCGGAGATTTTCCTGTAACATTTAGCCGAATGGAGAGGGGACTTGGTTGTCCACTAAGTCCCCACTCCCCCACGGGACAGTGAAGGGTGAGGGGGAATCCGGGAGGGCGGACGTCCCGTCCGCCTTCCTATGCGGGCCGAAGGCCCGCACTCCCAGCGGCCCCCTCACCCGGCCTGGCCTTCGGCCAGGCCGGCCTCTCCCGCCAGGGGAGAGGCGGGTTGCTCCATTCGGCTAAAATGTTACCGGAACTCTTCCTTAATGTATCCGATTCTTTTGGGAAAGGCCAGCACCCCTCAGGAAGACCAGGCCTTCCGACGGTGGCCTTGCTTGCACTCCAGAGCGATTTCGGGGAATACACCTGCCGTCGACTGCCATTGGGGCTCCGATAGGCAAACGAACCCCGAAGGGAAAACTCCACTAACACTTTAACCGAATAAAACAACTTGCTTCTCCCTGGAGGGCTAAACCCAGCGGGTCATTCCCGCACAAGCGGGAATCCCGCATTGCCGCCTCTGGCCTGGCCGTCCAGAGGCCGGCCTGGCCGAAGGCCATGCCGGGTGAGAACCCCTGTATTGTCAGTCCCGTGAAAGCGGGAATCCAGAGTTCCCCCTTACCCAGCAGGAACAGCGTCGCAGGCACAAAGCAGCCTGGATGGCTGCTTCCGCAGGAATGGCACATGGCGCCCCTCCATTCGGCTAAAATGTTACCGAAGATCAATATTTGCCCGGCTCGGCGCCATCCCCCCGGTTGGCGGAATCCACACGGTGGTTTGGTCTTTGGTGCGTTGGACGGCTGCCAGGCGACAGCCGGCAGGCAGACCCGGCAGATCAGGCCGACGAATTCCCTTGGGATCATACAGGACTTCATGTCGGACTGCATGTTGGGTCCACCCTACCCCCACCAAACTGCCTTCCCAGAAGGGTTCTAAAGGCGGCAGGGGTTGGCCTTGCCGAAACGGACGTAAAACCGTGAAGAAAAAAGTTTCTTTCTCCCTGGCCACGTTGGAGACCGTCAAATGCCATTGGTTGGCTGCCCCGTTTTCCGGCGGCGGGAGGAACAGATCGGTCTGCTGAAAGTCCAACGGGGCTGGGGCCAAAAAGCGGACTTCCATCTGCGCCGGGCCTCGGCGAACCAAAACCGTTTGTTTTTCTGGCCAAATTTGCATTTTTTCCAGGCTGTGGAGCTGCCATTCAAACCGGGTGGGTTTCGGCGCTTGCAGCTCATCAACGATCACAAACACTCCGGGTCGGACATGGAGCACATGCCGATAGAACCGCCGGAGCTGTTTGCCGTAGGCCCTGGAGGCGTCGCCCAGGGCATAGTCGTATTGGGTGTTGGTAGTGAAGGCCAGTATCCGGCCGGCGCCGGCTATGGAACGCACCGTCTGCCCCTGGCCGCCCTCCAGGGTGATGGAACAAGCCGCTTTGGTCTGCCGGGTCCATTGGTGATGATGTGGCGAGTTGAAGTAGGGGTAATATCCGGAGGCAATCGCCAATGCCTGGCCGAACGCCTCGATGGCGAAGGCATTTTGATCGGCATGCGCATGGCTGATGGAGCCGAGCGGACTGCTCCGGAAGAGTAAATATATGTTCTCTCTTGGATCGGCAAGCCGGGTGTGCATGGCCACCAGACCCACGCCGGGAAAATAGCGCGCCTGGGGCAGGTCCAACGGGGGCCGGGCCGAAAGTTCGGGATCGTACAACAAAAACCCTAGCACCCCTCGGCCTGGTCTGCCTGCAATCTGCTGGGCATACCAGAGTGCATAAGGATTCTGGAGCAAGGCAGCAAAAGCATACATAACTTCACCACAATCCGGCCCCGGAGGATATTCATGCCCATCGCCGAAAGGACTGTGTCGGGCATAGGGCGGATTGGCATAGAGCTTGTAATACACGGTGTTTTGGAAAAACGGTTTTTCCAATAGGTTTACGCCGGCGGCATTTCGTAGGGCCACGGCAAAATGGAGAGCAAAATCCATATACGCGGTCCAATAGGTGGGGCCTTCGTTCCAGCCGCCGTCTTCTGCCGCCCAGGCCGGATACACCGACCAAAAAAGCTCCAGCACATAATGGAGCCAGTCCGGAGCCTCCGGCCATTCGTGAAAAAAGGCCAAGCACGCTTCGCCCAGAAAGGCCAGGTCGCGGGCGGCATGGCTGTGGAAGGGTCGGCTTTCAAAAGGCAAAGATCGCAGCCGCTGGTAAAATTGTTCCGCCCGGCGTTTCATGACCGCTTCGACCTTTTGACGCTCTTGCGGGCTGAACAGGTCCCAGGTCCAGTCGTAGGCCCGAACCCCACGCTGCATCATCCACATGGCCGGTTCCGGGTTATGGCCCAAAGCGGTCGAACCCTCCGGGTCCCACCGGAAAAAGTGCAGGATGCGCCGCTTGGCTTCCAGGCCGAACCGCCGCTGCCCGGTCAAAACGTAAGCAAGGGCACAGGTTTCCATAGCATCCATCGGCGGCCGAGTGGCCCGGAAAATCTTGGCAAACTCGGCATCCCGGGCAGGACCCTGGGCCTGAACAAACGTCGGTTCTTCCGGCAACGGTTCCCCAACGGCCCGCTCCGCGTCCACCCACAGCCGCTCGTATTGGTCTGCCATGGTATATGGAACGGTGGCCCGGAGTTTGGCGAGCTGTTCCGGCGAAAGCAAAAGCCGGGGGCGATCCGGCTGGATGCGATCCCGAAATCGGCTCACCTCCGGCAACGGCCAGACTTTTGCCCCGGCAGCAATCGTAAACTGCCGGGTCCGGGACCAGACCATCTGGCCGGTTTTGTCCCGGAGTCCTACCCGCCAAAACCATCGGCCCTCGGCCAACGGCCAGGTAGGTACATAGACGCTTCGAGCCACTTCCACCCACCAGCCGGTGGAAAAGGTAGGATTTTCCCTGGCGCCAGACGGCTCAGAAACCGGCATGGGATCGGAAACCGGCTTTAGATCGGAAAAAGCTTCGTTTCGGGACACTTCCAGCCGATAAAGGCCAGCCTGATCCGGCACCGGCAACCAGACAAACGCCGGCGGCGTCAGGTGCAACCGGGCCCCATCCGCCGGGGCAAACGGCTTTTCGTTCCACGCAGGCCGTCGCTCTAGCCAATGCTGAAGTTCCGAGGGCCTCTCCGTCTGCCGCCAGGCCCACCACCATCGCCCAGCCGACAGCCCCAGCCCGAAGGCTATCAACATCATCACTCCAAGAGTTACCATTCTTCTTCGGCGCACGGCAGGCCCCTGCAGCTTCGGACAAGGAAAAAACTCAAACTGTAAACAGAAACGCCGGTTTTTTGCCATAACTTATTGCAAAATAAAGAGTTAATTTCATTCTGCCGGCGGATCGATTCTTTCGGTTCGATAGGGCGGAATCGGTCGTTTTTCTGCTGGTTTTGCCGGCGGTGGACGGTTTCATTTACAGTTTGAGGAAAAAAGATAGGGTAACATTTTAGCCGAATGAAAACGCTGTTTTCTCCCAGGCAGAAGTCTTAACGTGTCATTCCCGCGTAAGCGGGAATCCAGAAAGTATCTCCGAGTTGCCGCTTGCCCAGCAGGGACACCGTAGCAGACACAACGCACTCTGGATTCCTGCTTACGCAGGAATGACACATCGTGCCTTTTCAGTCGGCTAAAATGTTACTATTTTCTGGACTGCCGCTTGCGCGGGAATGGTATCTTAGGTCCACATAATTGCGAAAGTGTTCCAGGGTGCGAAATACCTTCGGGTTCGGAGGTGCCAGTAGTCCAACCACTTCCGGTTTTTTGTGGACTTATTTAGGTTTCGCCCGTCGGTGGAGAGGCCAGTTGCTTCATTCGGCTAACATGTTACAAGATGGGTTCTTTTTTAACCTATCGTAAATCGGCCCACCTGCCCAGAGCCCGGAACACTTCACCGGCACAAGAGGCTTAATTGGTTTGGGGGAACGTAACACTTTAGATTGACAGTATCTACCGGGCCCAATTACCACAATCTATGGTGTTGGAGCTGATTCCTAGCCCCTACCATTGGTAGGGGACGGTTCCAGTAGATACAGTCAAATTAGCCGAATGAAGTAAAGTTAATGATCATTCCTGCACAAGCAGGAATCCAGGTACCATGTGCCACCGAAATCCCCCTCACCCGGCCTGGCCGAGGGCCTGGCCGGCCTCTGCCGCCAGGGGAGAGGCCAGTTGCTTCATTCGGCTAAAGTCTGACGGGGGAACTAATTCGCCGTATGCAGTAAGAGCAGCGGGTAAAGGGATCAGGGGTGCCGGAGGGCTGTCGATTTCGGGACAGCCGTTAAGCCCCGAAGCCCAGCCGGGGGAGCATCCCGCATCGGCAGGCCCAGCAGGACAAGACAAAGAGGGGGCCTCCGGTGGGCCGAAAGCGGCTGGTGGTGGGGCGGACGGCAGGCAATTGGCATCACCGCCTCCAAAGCATACAATTACAATAGAAAAGTCTTCCCGAACCTGGTCTGCTGGAGGTAAAGGCTAAGAGGCTGTCCGAAAGTCCATGTTTCGCCGGATGTACCACTTACCCACAGCCCCCAGATTGCCCAAAACCCCTAAGCAAACGGGCACTTTGGTCAACCCGAGGGGTTGGGGAATGGTCCGGGCCGCCGCACAACGACTCATTTCGGGATAGCTTCTCAGAGCCCTTTCGGGATGGAATCTTGCAGCCGGCTTCCACGTATTCGGGGAGCAGAGGGGGTGGGCAGGTCTGTTGTGTCGGAGGAGGGTTGGATGAGTCGAATAGTCCGGCAGCCGCCAGAAGCCCCTGTTCGTCCAGACGGCATCAAACCGGCCGGTTGGTGGCATCCGCATGAAGACGGACGTAGGATTGTCTGTGATCTGTGTCCCCGGAATTGTGTGTTGGAGCCGGGCGCCAGGGGTTTTTGCTTTGTGCGGCAGCATCTGGACGGGCAGTTGGTAACGACCACCTATGGCCGAAGTTCCGGCTTTTGTATCGATCCGATCGAAAAAAAACCGTTGTATCATTTTTATCCGGGCAGTGCGTCGCTCTCGTTTGGAACGGCCGGATGTAATTTAGGGTGCAAGTTTTGCCAGAACTGGTCGATCAGTAAGGCCCGGCAGGTGGATATGTTGTCGGAACAGGCCTTGCCGGAGCAGATTGCCCAAACGGCCCAGCGTTATGGATGCCAAAGTGTTTCGTTCACCTACAACGAGCCGATTATCTGGATCGAATATGCCATCGACACGGCCAAGGCCTGCCGCCAGCGGGGCATTCAGACGGTGGCGGTTACCAACGGATACATTACCGACGAGGCCCGGGCGGACTTTTTCGGTTGGATCGATGCGGCTAATGTGGATCTAAAGGGATTTACGGAGGATTTTTACTGGAACTATACATCTGGCCATCTACAGCCGGTCCTGGATACCCTACGCTATCTGGTGCGACAGACGCAGGTGTGGGTAGAGATTACCAATCTAATCATCCCGGAGGCCAATGATAACCCCCAAGAAATAGAACAGATGTGCCAATGGATTTTCCACGAGCTGGGGCCGGAGGTTCCGGTGCATTTTACGGCATTTCATCCGGATTTTCGATTGCTGGATCGCCCGCCCACGCCGCCGGCCACGCTGAAGATGGCTTACGAGATCGCCAAGCGAGTGGGGCTCTATTATGTGTATATCGGCAATGTGTATGATCCCCAGCGGCAGAGCACCTATTGCCCGCAGTGTGGTCAAATGGTTATCGGCCGGGACGGCTACGAGATCACCCATTGGGCTTTGCGGGAAGGCTGTTGTGGGCATTGCGGCCGTCGGATTGCCGGTCGGTTCGCCTCCGGGCCTGGCGATTGGGGCGGACGGCGTCAACCGGTGAATATTTGTTGAGCTTCGTGCCTCATAGAGGTACGAAATTTCCTGGGTTTCGGCCAAGTCGGTGTCCCTTAGTGTTGCAAAGGCCGATCATCAAGATAAGCCGACCCGCCTTGCAGGAATCGCTTGAAGAAGTGAAATAATGTTCTCTTAAAATTTTACATGTTAATATGTGCATCTAATTCAGGAGGAGCGTTTATGGGCTCTGCTGATGAAAATACTCCGGCCGCAAACCCGGAGCAGCCGACCGGCTGCCAGCCGCTGGTGCCGCAAAAGCCGGAACTTTCCGAACCGGAAAAGCAGGCCCTGTTTGAGGCAGCGGCCTGGCAGGTGGCGGCTGCCGTCTGCGGTTGGCCCATGCCGCATCTAGCCGACCGACTGCCCCAACTGGCCGACAAACCGGTCTTCGGCTCCTTTGTGAGCCTGAAACGGGCCAAACAGTTACGCTCTTGCTGCGGCTATCTGGGCGGCCAGGTCGTACTGGTCGAGGCGGTCCAACAGGCGGCCATCCGTGCCGCCAAAGACGATCCCCGATTTCCGCCCATCGAACCGGAGGAACTGGATCGGCTGCACATGGACGTCTGGCTGCTGTGGAACATGGAACCGGTGCCCGGCCAGGGCGAACAGCGCTGCAGCGGGTTTGAGATCGGCCGCCACGGGCTGCAGGTCGTCCGGGGGGATGCTCGGGGATTGCTTTTGCCCAGTGTGGCGGTGGAACACCATCTGGACGCCCGACAGTTTTTGGAACAAGTGTGTCTGAAGGCCCATTTGCCGCCGGACGCCTGGAAGGACCCCTCCACCACCGTGTTCCGGTTTGAGGGGTATGCGATTTCCGGGCCGTTTCCGCTTCAGGTTCGGCATCCGGTACAGGCGGGCCGATTCTATCCCGGCAGCCCAGCCGAAATCCAGCAGGAACTGGACGGCCTGTTGGAAGGGCCGAAACGGGAACTCCAGCGGTGCCGGGCGGTTTTGGTTCCTCATGCCGGCTGGGTGTTTAGCGGCCGGGTGGCCGGTGCGGTGCTCCGACAGGTGGAGTTTCCGGATCGGGCGATTGTGTTTTGTCCGGCCCACACGCCGGGGCTTGCCCGGTGGGCGGTTGCCCCTCATGACATCTGGATTTTGCCCGGCGGCGGGGTGGCTTCCGACCCCCAGTTGGCCCGCCAATTGGCCGACACCGTCGCTGGCTGGCAACTGGACCCCACCAGTCATCAGTACGAACATGCCATCGAAGTGCTTTTACCGTTTTTGGCCCGGCTGGCGCCGCAGATGCGGGTGGTGGGTGTGGCCATGCTGGGCGGCAAATGGCCGGAACTTCAGCACCTGGCCGACCAGTTGGCCCGTTTCCTCCAGAGCCTGCCTCAACTTCCCCTTTTGATCATCTCCAGCGACATGCACCATGAAGAACTGGCCGGCGACGCTCAGACCCGCCGACTGGATCAGCTTGCCCTCCAGGCCCTGCAGGCCTGCGATCCAGAACTTTTGTACCGTACCTGCCTGGAAAACCATATCGCCATGTGCGGCATGCGACCGGCTGTGCTGGTCCTGGAAACGTTGCGCCGGATGGGGCTGTTGCAATCGGCCCAGCTTGTCGCCTATGCTACCAGTGCGGAGGCCGAACTGGGACGAGACGCCCGCCGGGTGGTGGGCTATGCAGGTATGATCTTCCAATAACACACAACCCAATCTAGGAAGATTCGGAATACCTCCGGCGGCAAAACCCCAGTTCTCTGCCCGACGGATCAGCACCCGGCACCGCAAACCGGCCTCGGCCTCTCGAAGCCCAGACAAAGAAAACCGTAACATTTTAGCCGAATGGAGGACGGCGATGTGTCATTCCTGCGGAAGCAGGAATCCAGAACCCGCCTCTCCCCTGGCTGTCGAGAGGCCGGCTGAGGCGAAGCCGAAGCCGGGTGAGGGGGGCGATAAAGGGACCTGCTTGTCAAGGTCCGCCTATTGGCCTCCCTCCGGGCCGTCGTAAGGCCAGGGAAACCGTTCCGGCACGCCGGGGGACGGGGCAGCCGTGTCGTTCTTGCACCCCACATGTCATTCCTGCGCAAGCAGGAATCCAGAAAATATCCAAACTTCCCACCTGCCCAGCAGAAACACCGTGGCAGGCACCCAGTAGCCTGGATTCCCGCTTACGCGGGAATGACACGTGCTGAAGGGTTCTAGCAAAAAGGCTGCGGCATCATACGGCGAAAATGTCCCAAAATGTCACACATGTTCTTCTTTCCGAAAAGGAGCAGACCATGGTTAAGCGACCTCAGTGGACCCGGCGGCAGTTTCTGGCTCAGACAGGTGCGGGTCTCGGCCTGATATGGGCGCCGTCCAGGGACACTTTCAGCGCTGAACAAGCCAAGGATGCTCTGGTTGGGGAAACCGACCATTTTTGGTACCGGGTTCCCTTGACCGGTCCTTATGTCGATAGCCAACGGGAAAACAAAGCCTTCGGCTTTACCGACGATGCGATCTGGGTTTCGGAGGATAACGGCCGGACCTGGCCCCATCGTCGGCCTTTTGACCAGGCCCGGCATATCACCTTCAGTTGCATCCTGAAAAATGGAGTGATCCTGTTTGCTACGCAGAATCGGCTCTTTCGGACCACCGCGAAACTGGACCAGGTGGAAGAAATCCGGGTGAAAAACCTGGACGGTTCCGACTATCTGCCCCACACGCCACAGAACCCTGAGCATCCCGGCTGGTATTTTCTGAGTTTGACCGGGGTATGCACCTGGCAGGTCGATGGCCGAGAGATGGTAGTCTGGGGCAACTACGGCAATGTGCGGGGGGGAGCCACTCCGATAAACATTTATTACTCTTCTGACGGCGGCCAGACCGTGAAAATCGCCTATGCCTTCGGCCAGAATCCCTACTTCCGGGACAACGGCACACCGGGCGGCGGCCCAACCGGCACCCTGCTGGGCAACCCCAACAATCCGGTCATCTGTCGCCATGTCCACTGTGTGGCCTACAACCCGGACGAACAGGCCTTCTACGCCTGCACCGGCGACGCCAATCGGCCTGAAGGTTTCGAATGCCATTGGCTCCGGGGCATCTATGATCCGCAAAAGGACCAATGGACCTGGAAGGTGATCGTCTCGGCCAGTCTGAACAGCCGATATAAATGCGGCGGGATCAATTTTGTGGACGGCAAAGCCTACTGGATTAGCGACGCCAACGGGCCGCTGCCGCACGACCGCGGCCTGTTTCGGGCCGACCCGGCGGACATTCCCAACCCCAAAGCCCACACCATGCTCTTTCATCCCAAATAAGAATGTGCTAATATGATCATTCAGGACGGGGTGATTTTGGCCGCCCATTATGCTACCGCCTCGCCCTTTACCTGCGGGATCATCTTCTCGCCAGATATGGGCCGGACCTGGGCCGAATATGACCTAAAAGAACTGGGCAAACGCTCGCCCGTCCGGTTCAACCGCAAAAACGCCGACGGCTGGTTCCGGGCCGATCTGCGCATCGGCTGGATCGACCGTGGGGAAGTGATCTTCATCAAACCAAAACCCCAAGCCGTCAAAACAGGCTTATAAAAACAGAAAGCCATGCTGGAGAAAGGTAACACTTTAGCCGGATGAAGAGACACTGTTTTTTCCTCTCCCCTTGCGGGACAGTGTAGGGTGAGGGGGAACCAAGGGGCCATTCGCCTTCTTTTCTCCCCCTCACCCGGCCTGGCCTTTGGCCAGGCCGGCCTCTCCCACCAGGGGAGAGGCGATTTGGTTCATTCGGCTAAAATGTTACGGAGAAAGAAATATCCATAAAAGACGACACTTTCCCAAAAATCGACCGGGTACTTGGAACCTGGTGATAGGCAAGGAGTTGCTCTTTTGAAACGCGTCCAAATTAGCTCTACATAACTTGCTTGTCCGTAAGAGGTTAGAACTTTTTGGGAAAGTGCGGAAAGAAGGGAAAATGCCGGGCTTTAGGGGATAACCATTCTGATTGGAATCGTGTGGGCTTCGGTTTTCAAAGGACCCAACTATGCACTCGCAGTGGTACATGACGCGGGATGGCCAGACGAAGTACGGCCCTTATACGGAGGAACAACTTCGGGAATGGGCGGCGGGTGGTCGGCTCCTGCCCACTGATATGCTATGGCGGGAGGGCATGGAGCGATGGACTCCGGCCAGCAGTGTGCCGGGGCTGAGTTTTCCTCCGCCTGCGCCCACCATGCCACCCTCTCCAGGCACTAGCGGAGCAAGTTCCCAAGCAGCAGGCAACCGAATTGCCGCCGGCGTATGTGCCATCCTGTTGGGATCGCTCGGCATCCATAAGTTTATTTTAGGACTGACAGGACCGGGCGTGATTATGCTTCTGGTGACCTTGCTCACCTGTGGAATCGGCGGCGTGGTGATGAGCGTCATCGGCATTATCGAAGGCATCATCTATCTGAGCAAATCCGATGAAGAGTTCTACCAGACCTACATCATTGGCCGAAGGGGATGGTTCTAAAGTAACATTTTCGCCGAAGCAAGCAAACCGCATTTCCCCTGGCCCAGAGTAGGCCCGCTGAAGTGAAGCGGAAGCCGGATGAAGGGAGGCATACCCACGAAAGCGGAAATCCAGAAACACCTAGAAGTCATGTTCCCTGGGTTCCCGCCTCCGGGGCAACAAGCCTGGACTGCTGCTTCCGCAGGAATGACACCTTCGTCCCTTTTCATTCGGTTAACATGTTACGAAGAAACTAGTTTGCCTGTATCCCCCCGGTCAGCCCCCTACGACTTGTAGGGGCAGTAAATCGGCTCAAATGCCACAGATGGTGGGGATAGGTTCCGGTGGATAC
>Ga0197142_1004886_pt1 | contig 10686 bp, 8 predicted proteins | sample GBS60_MetaG_FD_148614 | JGI IMG/M metagenome (GOLD analysis project Ga0197142, IMG submission 148614) | Sediment microbial communities from Great Boiling Springs, Gerlach, Nevada, United States - GBS 60_MetaG | ecosystem: Environmental > Aquatic > Thermal springs > Hot (42-90C) > Sediment...
CCGTTGCGGTGATCGGAAACCACGAAGGACACAAAGGTTACACAAAGGGAAGAAAGCGGGAGTCGCCACGAATTTCTTTCAATTCGTGAAATTCGTGCCATTCGTGGCGAAAAGACCGACCGCATACCGCTACCGGGGCTTTGAGGTTCCCGATGTGTGGGTGGTGGGCTACAGTCTGGACTCTGCCGTCCCCTTCTGCCCCCCTGCATTGCGGCGTTGGGGCGGGAGGGGTAGGAATCCAGTAGGGCAGCCTGAGAGGGAAACACAAGCGGTGCGGCGGCCGAAGGCCGCCGCACTGGATGTGCTTATTTAATCACAGAAAATACGTTCGCGAACGATATGCGCTTGAGCCGCAGGCCGACCGAAGGCCGGGTAGCAGGGAGGCATTACTGCCTCTCTGCCCTCCCAAGAACCGTGCGTGACAGTTTACCATCACACGGCTCAAGCCCCTCAAACGTCTTGCCGGGCAAGACGCGGTAACACCCTGACGGCTGTGTTACCTGCACGTACTCCCCTGCGGCTACCAGAGGCCTCCGGCCTCACGATGCTTCTGCCCCAGAACTTCTATCTTTCGGGCCTCACGAACTAAGTTTTAGGAAGAATCTGGTTGGCCCGAAAACAGAACAAGGGAGGCATATAAGCCTCCCTTGTTAGGTGTTGGGTCATTTGCGCTATACTTTATAGAGAGCTGAGGTGTTCTCTCCTATGGCACGGGCATACCATTATAGTCTTCAGCTGCAGTGCTGCTGGTAGATGGCACATACGTAGCCACGCGTGCAACTGCTATCAGCTGGCAGCCCGGCGCGCTGCATTCTATGATCGCGCCACCGCCGAATCCGCTGGCAGGTGGTTCCGCCATGCCAAACCAGCTCAGACCAGCCATACTGGCGTTGGAGTTGAATTTGGCACCTGGGCCCAAGGGTTGGTTATAAGTGTGGGTGCCAGTATGGCCAAACGGATCTCTATAGGTAATGGTAATTGAGCCCGCAGGAATCGTATCGCTCCCAACATTCTGGATAGCAATATATGTCCGCTGGCGGGACCCGTTCAGGTAATAGGAATCTGGAGCCCAGCGGACATAGGGCAGAGCAAGTTTGGCATACCCCTGAGATTCGCCCAGGAAGGCAGTAGATAAGCCAGCACCAAATGCTTTGCCCATTGCAATGACGTCAGTGGTAGTGCTCTCCACAACAGCGGAGCCAACAAAACCAGAGGATACAGTATCACAAGCAGAAAAGCTGGCCTTTGCTCCAGGGCCGATGGACTTCGTAACATTTAGCCCGCCAGGATAATAGGTGACCTTGACATTGGTGGATGTAGTCAGGCTGGTGTTTTGCACTGCATACGAAGTCCTTTGCCCTCCATAGACATTACAAAGAGCAGAAGGCATATAAAGTTTTCTGGCGCCTGCGGCGACGCTTTCAAATGCCTTGGCCCCTGTTCCAGTAATGTCCAGCTCCATAGCGGTTCCAACAATCTTTCCGTCGGTATTGTCTGCACGTTTAGCGATAGCCACCACTGATCCGTTGAAACTGCTGCCCAGCTCGGCAACATTAGCAGCATCAACGTAGAAAGATGCTCCAGGTTGTATAGACTGGGTGATCTCATGCACTTTGACAGCAGATGTGTTATAGAACTGGATAGTTACGTTGTTGGCTTCACTATCCACATTTTGTATAGAGAAGATGGTGTGAGAACCAAAGGTATTTTTGAGCACCGTAGCGATCAGAGCCGTTGGCCCTCCTTGAGAGAACCCGTTGGATAGCGGCCGGACAAACACTGTAGTTGACCCCTGAGGAACCTGTACCAGAGTAGCCAGTAAAGGCTGGTCAGACTGTATCACGGCAGATCCTCTGAACCCTTCGCTGATTTCGGTCAAATTGCCCACAAATATTGATGCACTTTCACCGGGACCTAGGCTGGGACGGGTGATAACAATTGGAGTGGTCGTAGAGTGTTGAGCGTAGAAGAGAATTTGCAGGGTTGCTGATCCTGTTCCAACGTTTTGGTAAGTGATAGAGGTGGTGAAACGTGTAGAATAGGCTTGGGCTTGTACGCTTTTAGGTAGCATCAAAGTGGTTGCTACTAAGAGTAGGACAGTTAGAATAGAGAACAGCTTTGCTTTCATGGTACACCTCCTTTTCTGTAATGATGTTGACACTTCGTATTATCGTAGGGAAAAGATCAAAATGCAATACCCCTTAAGGGTTAATGAGCCTTCATAGGAATGCGTCAACGAGTCAATAATAATCAAACGATAGTGCGGAGTTCCTTAAAGTGGAACTATTGCAGATTTGCAAACTTGTGGTATCTTTACATTGCTTTTCTGTCACACTCAATCAAAACTTTCAGGAGGATATCCAATGAAAAATAATATAAGTACATTGACCAGAATCGCTATTTGTACATTGATGCTATTGTTTCTTGCTGCATGTGAACCGGAAAGCCCGACTGTAGGAGCGAGTGTAATTCCTTCCCCCACTCCACTCCCCCAGCCACTTTCGGGAAAGGCAACAGTTACAGGTAGAGTGGTCTCCTTATCTAATCAACCCATTCCGCAAGTTTCTATATGGCTGGCAGAAGTAATTCGTCAGGGAGACCAAGGAGTTTTTGTTTTAGATAGCCGATCAAGCCCGGGGGCATATACCGATGAAAGGGGCATATTCGTGATCCCTAACGTTAATCCTGGAGAATACGTGATTGTCGTTGGAGATCCCGAGTCTCTGTATGAAATTATTGCGGAATCTTCTGGCGAGGCAAGAGTTTGGAATATTCCCCCCGATCAAATTTTTAAAGTCGGTGAGTTAAGAGTCTCCATACCGATACATAAAGAACAGTAACTATCGGCCTGAATCTAAAACAACCGATCCCTACTTGGCACTCTCTCAAGAGACAAGAGGATCTTTTCATACTCATCGGCTATTGAACCAATTGAAAATGACCGGGCAATTTGTTGAGCCCGGTAAGCAAACTCTATTCGTAAATGTGGATTTTCTAGAGCCTCTAAAATCGCCTTTGCCAATGCAACCGAATCTCCCGGGGGGACAAGCCAACCGCTGTAGCGGTTTTTGACAAGTTCCCTTGTTCCAGGTATATCTGTGGCTACTACGGGTACACCAGCGGCCATACTTTCCAAGATAGCCGTGGGGAGACCTTCCCAAAGAGAAGATGAAACGAAAAGATCCAGACACGCCAGAATTTCTTCAATATCCGAGCGGGAACCAGCGAAAGTTACGCGATGGGTAATCCCAAGAGTTTGGGTCTGATAACGGAGATTGTCAGACAATTCACCATCTCCAATGATCAAAAAATGCGCTTGAGGGATCTCGTTTAAGACCAGAGGAACAGCCGCCAGCAAAAATGAGTGTCCTTTCTGCTCGGTCAACCTTCCTACTGTTCCAATTAATGGGACATCGTCCGGGATATTGAAATCCCTTCGTTTGGTCGCTCTATCAACCTCAACTCCCTGGAACCTGGCCAGATCAATGGCATTGTAAATACATAAAGCCCTTTTCTTAAGGATTCTTGCAAGGGGTCTCGTGTTCAAAGTGGTAGTGATCGTTTGGCTAACACCTATTTCTAAATCGAATAGCAATGGATAAAGAAAATTTGTTAGTATCCACCTTCGCCATGGCCTTTTACGCCACTCGTGTCTGAATCCATAGTGTACGGTTCGGATCACAGTCGGTCTGGTCGGATGAAATTTTAATATAATTGCTGCTACATCGCTAAATTCTGAATGGCTATGAATAACTTTGGCATTGTGTTGGGATTGCCAGTGCCATAGAGTCTGTACAGCTTTCCAAAAACTAAGGTAAGGATGGTCTTTATCCCATTTGCTTGCACAGAAAGGGTTAATCCCTTCGCCATTTAGCCGCGCTAACCACTCTCTCTCCACAGAAGTACCAGTATCAAACAACCCGCACAAATGAACATCAAACCCCCGTTGGTATAAAGCTCTGCTTAGCTCAATGCCAAAGCGGGCAATGCCGCCCCCTCTACCTCCCAACTGGAATCCATAAATTAACTCAAGCACTCGCATACCCATCGTCAAATTCTTTGATATGATACAAAATCCAAATAGAAGCGCATAGTATAATCAGTAAAGATATGGTAACAGTTACACTTTGATATTTTAACCAAACCGGAATAAAGGTAGAGGGTATGTTCCCTATTCTTTCAACACCCCGAGCAGGCAGTGTCATGACAAGAAGAACCCATATCGCTATCATTGCCAACCCCCACCGTGGGAACGCCGATAAATTTCTATAGATCCCTATCAGCAGCTCAACCACGAGAATCAAAAATATGATAACCACAAAAGTATCGTAAGCCCGATGATAGGCAGCCAGCAATGTCCATATCATCAAAATGTTAAATAGCATAGGGCGAATTAAAGGATTTGAGGATACCCATAAATGGTAATTAGATTTGCGAATATGACACCCAATTGCAATTGCGACTCCCGCAGATAGTAGGAGAACCATCAACCAGCTAACCACCTCCCAAGGAAATATAGTGGCAAGATGAATACCTGGCTGATAGATATGCAATTGGGCAATTTTGACGTACGCCTTAACAATATCTGCTGGCGGGTGGTTACTCATAATTGCAAGGGCGAGCAGGCCAAAAATTTGGATTATTACGCCCACGATAACTGGGCGATACCTTCGCTCTATCATTAAAAGTACTACTGCTGGAACGGCCAAAGAGTATTTTGAGAGAGCTATTCCTAATGCAACTCCTCCAAGTAGCCATTCTTTTTCCAATAGAATCGCCAATAACATTGCTAAGAAAACCAGCAAACTGGTCTGTCCATTTCCCAGCACGTTGCGTGTGCCAAACAGGCTAATAAACAAGAGAACTATCAAAATCTTGTACCGCAGTGGCAACGACCGGGTTCTTGGGAACATTCGGATGACGAGCAAGGGGGTTATTAAGGAGATCATCAGATTGCAGGTCATCCACAAAATCTTTGCTGTAGTCCAAGAGAAAAACGAAAAAATACTCAACAGTATTACCATTGGTGCTGTATTAGCAGGTACACGAGCCAATCCGGGTTGCGCTATAGGCAAACTTTGAATATGACCATCCAGGTATACTATTGGCAATGGTAGAGGCGTGTTGTTAATAAAAGCAGTATATGGATCAAGGCCCTGCCGGACAAAATGGCCTGCGTACCAATAAGAATGAAAGTCAGTAGCCCCTGATGAACTAATATTCCGCGAAACAACATAGACCAGGGAAATGGCGGCAAGCATCCCGCAGATAACAAGGGATAAACGCCAGAGAATCTTAGTTATTAGATTCATCGCTAAAATTTACCAGTGAAACAAAGTCTGATGCGATATACTGACCAACCATATTTATTTCTTCTTTAAACTGTGCGATTTTGGCTTGGACGTAACAGATCATCCATTCTCGCTCTCGCCACAGATCAACAATTTTGGTTATGAGTACCTCGGGGGTAACCTCCTGTATGTTTATTACCCACCTATCAAGCCCCAACATTTGCATAATTCCACGGGTTTTATGAAGATAAGCAATGGCTATTACAGGAACCCCGTTAGATAAAGCAAAAATATTAGAATGCATCCGAGTTCCAACAAAGATGTCCATCAGACCATAAATCGCCTTAAGAGTCTCGGGTGAGAGGGACTCTTCAACGAGAACCACTCGAGGATCCTCTCCCAAACGTTCAACTATTCGCCTGGCAGGTAATCGGTCATCGTTTACTAATGCCTTACTGCACACCTGCGGGAAGAAAAGCACCTTTCCTCCGAAATTGGTTAGGTAATACCTTATTGCCGCTATCAGAGATTCTTCATAGCGCGATTGTAGAGCTTCATCTCCAGTGCGAGACCCCCAGTTGATAACTGTTACACCTAACAGCGGCCGCTCTATCTCAATATCAACGCCCCAAGCGCGTAGGTATCTGATTGCTTCTTCTTGAGATGCGCTCTGAAAAGCAAAGGCCAAATCGGGTATCAAGTAACAGCGGGGGTTGGTTACCCCGGCCCTTCGTATTTCCTCAAGAGAAATAGGTTCGCGTACCATTACAATCCTGGCGCGATTTAAGACCCATCTCACCAGTTTTCGGTCGCGTTCTCTACGTATAGGCCCAATTGATTGAGGAAGCAAGTACAGGGGCTTGCCAGCTAATATTGCGTAAGCCATCGTGTAGGCAACCAATATGAAGGTTAAGCCAAATTTTCCTGAACTGTAGAGGAAATTGCCAGGGGCGCTGACTACTAAATCCGAGTCAAAATACACTCGCAAGGTATCCCTTTGTGCTTGTTGCAATCCTATAAAACAAGGTCTTCCCAACAGCCTGTAAGATATAAGTGCCCAGATACTCGCCAAGAACATTTTGACTATAGCACTATACTGCCACCGCATATGTCCGTTGGCAGAAACTTTGTGCATCCAATGAATAAAAGAACTAACTATTACTTCTTCCCTCGTCGTAAAACTGTCCGGATCGTTTGCGGCTACTATGACGGAACTTTGGGGAAAAACTTTTTGCAGGCTCTTAATAGCCATTTTAATCAGGGCATGATCACCTCTGTTTTGGGCTGAATGTACATTCACAATGAGTATCTTGATTTTTGAACCTCTTGGTGAATAGCAAGTTGTGCACATCGAACTTCGTCCTGAGTTATCAAACCCCTGAAGACAAGAGGGCCCTATATCCTCTTGTGGCCACAACTATATATCCTATCATCAGGAAAGCCTCACTGATTACGTATACCCAGGCTGCTCCCCAAATACCATATAAAGGGATAACTAAGAGATTAAGCCCGACATTTATAAAGGCCGCAATTCCTTGAACCACAACCCGCCAAATTTGTTTGTTCGTTGCGATAATGACAGATGCTGACGCATAGCTGATTGATTTGATTAGTAGAATTACACTCAGAATTGTTAATACTCTCCCGGCTAGGGCGAACCCTTCTCGCAAAATGAGGTTAATAATTGTGGGCCCCCCAAAAAACATTACTGACCCCAATACTAGACCAATAAAAAAAAGGGCGAGGTAGGTGCGCTGAACTGTCTTAGCGAGACGCATGAAATTTCCCTCGCGGGCTAACTGACTGATCAGCGGCGTCATAACCGAGTATACTGCTGAGGGTATAACAAATGCAGCCCGCAAAATGCCGGAAGCAGATGAATAGAGACCCACGGATTGAGAATCAAGCAAAATCGCTATCAGAGTGATGTCTATTTGAGTGTAGATGATCAATAGGGCATCCGACACCGCAAAAGGCAGGCTGCGCAGTAAAATTGTCCGCATACAGGTATGACTAAGGGTAGAAACCGGTATTCGCAGTAACCAGAATAATCCGACGCATACGACTGCACAGCTTATGAGTAAGCGCACAACCATAAAGTGCAAAGGGTTATTCGTTTGCAAAAAAGCCAATGCTAATGTGGTGAAGAATAAACCCATTGATGAAATTGCAGATATCATCAGGGTTAAGAGATTCTTCAGAGATATATTGAAGCCTTGAATCAAAGTACTAATAAGTCCCGTCTCTACCCAAGTCACTGATGCGCTTGCACATAATAAATAAAAGGGATAGGTCTTTGGGTCAAGAGAGCGAGACAAAAGCAGTAGAAAGGAAAACCAAGCTGCTCCAAGGATAAACTTGGTAGCGAGAATATTTGCAATTATAATACCCACAGGTTTTTCAGTGCATCGCCCCTCACGTAGCAACCAGGTATCCAGGCCCCAGTTAAAGCATATAGAGGTCAACCTTGTTAAAGCGAGAGAGGCCGAATATTGTCCGTAAGCAGAAGCACCGAGCGAGCGGGCGGTAATCAAGAGGCTTACCGCTATAAATCCCTGGCTAATCAGAGAAGCCAAGGATAACCAAAAGATATTGGCGAAAACGATCTCTCTTCGAGGAAAAACCGAGTTTTTAATGAGCATCTTTGCGCACGAGCCCGAAGTACACTCTTTCCATCTCTCTGGCTAAATATCTCCAGTCAAATTCACGAGCACGTTTAAAACCGTTATTCCTGATTTCCTCTGCCAGTGTAGGGTCTTGCAGTATTTTAATAATAGCATCAGCTAAAGAGGACGCGTCTCCGGGTTTAACTAGCAAGCCAGCACAAGGCTGTTCAAGAAGATCACGGCGATCTCCCACATCTGCGGTAACAAAAGGCACGCCTGTCACCCAGCTTTCAAAAAGTTTGATTGGAAAACGTGCGCGGTTGGCGGGTGTATCATATACTGGGTCAACTGATACATCCGCCAAGCGATAGTAATATTTGACTCGCTCCGGTGGCACACGGCCGCAAAAAATGGTTACGTCATCTATTTCCAAATTTTGTGCAAGGCGACGAAGGTTCTCGTAATTCTCACCTCCGCCGACAATCAACAATGCTGTATCAGGTACATGGTATCGTACTTCTTGGAAGGCTTGCATAAGCAAGCCCACTGCATGAGCATGGGCACTCAGCGTGCCGACAAACACCACAACGCGTTTTTGCTGCAGACCAAGAGCAGCTCGCAGGTTTGCTAATTCGCGCTCGTCTATTTGACTGAAGCGCTCATAATCCGCCCCATTGGGAAGGTAAACTATCTTTTCTTGCGAAATTCCTAATGATAATAGACGATTACGCAAAAACGTAGCATGTGTTGTGATACAGTCAACCAAATGCGGAACATGATCTTCAAAAAAAGCAACAATTCTCCTTTGCCATTCTGCGTCGAAGCGGTTAGTAGCGGCTTCATAGTCAGAACAATCTAGAACCAACCGACATCCCTTAACGTACTTCGCTGTCAGTCCTGCTATACTATTCATTGGATGGGGCTTTGCAATATGCACGATCTCAGCTGGTACGCTCAGTGCTGCTTTTATTAGAGATATAGTAGCATGGGCAGAAACTATCAAAAGAAGAGGAGCGGGGAAGTACTTCTTTTCATAACCTGTTTTAAGCACATGCATTTGACCGACGTATAAAATTCGCACCCCTTCGCGCAGAAAGCAACGATTTTTTAAAGAGCGGTAATTGCTGTGAAGGGCCGCGATACTAACACTATGCCCCAGGCGAACCAATTCACGTGCTAACGGGAAGAATCGCCCTGCTCCAGTAGGACTTTCCAAATCTTGTGTTAATAAGAACAAAATATTCATAACACTGCCCCTTCGGGGAAATTGAGAAGTGACTTTCGTGAATTATATATACGGGGGAGCACAATGGCATTTATCCCCATATGTACGGGTTGGCATCTGGCGATTAGATGCGAGTTTCTTGCCCCGCTCACATCGGCTTTGGTGCATAAATCGCCTTTTCGCAAGTGTCATCCCTAATTTGGGCCAATTATTGACGCAAAACGGAGGAAATATCCCATAAAAAAGAAACATTTATGCACCAAAGCCATGCCTTAACGAGAGTGCGTTTGGCCGAGGCCTGGGGAGGTACGAGTTTTTGAAATCCTAACCCGACGCGATTTTATGAGATTCAACAAGCCGATTGATATAATGTGAAAGCAAGGAGCCAAGCGCCAGCGGTGTAAATTCCTTACAATACAGTTGGTATCCCTTCCTGGCAATAGACTTTCGTAGTTCGGGGTCTCTACTTAGCACCTTGATAGCTTCGGCCAAAGATTGAGGATTTGCTTGTTCACAAAGGTATACATGTTCTCCATGGATCAGCAGTTTACGCACAGATGGTCCATCTCCTGTAATCACAGGTTTCTCCATTGCCAGCCCCTCATAGATTTTATTCTGCACTGTCAACATAGATTGTGGGGTCGCGCCAAAAGCACCCAAAATCACGTCAGCTCTGGCAACCCGCTCCACCAGGGCTTCCTGATCCATCCAATCCTCAAAAGTTATATTTGTGAGATTATACTGGCGCGCTAAGGCCATTGCTGCTGCCTTTCCTGGGCCGTTACCAATCAATTCAAAGTGGATATTAGGCTCGTTGCGTAATAGTCTTGCTGCTTCAACGATATATTCTACCCCGTGGTTGGGAAGGAATGAACCATAATAGACTGCTAGAAATGGGCCATCGCTTCTTGTTGCAGCAACCGGCTTAAATATCTTATCATCTGCCCCGAGGGGTACTACGCAAAACTTTGATTTGTTGATTTTGAAAGTTTTCTGAAACCACACTATATACTCCTCTGTCTCCACAATTAATAAATTTGGCAAGAGACAAGCCATTTTGTCCAAGCAGTAAATCAGAAAACCAGTGAATGATCCTGGCTTAAGAAGACGGCGCTCCTGGGTCATAAGATAAAGGGATGCTGGCATATCCAGTACCAAGGGCTTACATTCCAGCCAAGTCAGCACTCTGGCTAAAGGAACATCCAATTGTCCCGGGTACCCTAACACCATAACATCATAATCTCCAACGCTCCGATACTTACGTAGCAGACGGGAATAAGCCTTTATAATCCTTAGCCAGAAAGATGGATGCACCCATCCCCCACTGGCCGCTTGCACCCGGTCCTCAGTCCCCAACCACAAGGGCTCGTGGCATTCAATGACCTCTACCCCATTACGCCGCAACCCTTCTATCATTTTTCGGTTACGAGTATACCTGGCCCGATACGTCCCAAAATAACAAACCCGCACGTTGCCTCCAGGAAGTTCACCGGAGTGGTATGGATAAAAATGTGGCTGGGGTGTCGGTCCGTCTTAATTCCAGCCCACTGATGCCCTTCTTTAC
>Ga0197142_1004887_pt1 | contig 10686 bp, 7 predicted proteins | sample GBS60_MetaG_FD_148614 | JGI IMG/M metagenome (GOLD analysis project Ga0197142, IMG submission 148614) | Sediment microbial communities from Great Boiling Springs, Gerlach, Nevada, United States - GBS 60_MetaG | ecosystem: Environmental > Aquatic > Thermal springs > Hot (42-90C) > Sediment...
GCCGGACGCATACCCTGGCGGCTGCGGCGCTCCGCCGGACGCATACCCTGGCGGCTGCGGCGCTCCGCCGGACGCATACCCTGGCGGCTGCGGCGCTCCGCCGGACGCATGCCCTGGCGGCTGCGGCGCTCCGCCGGACGCATGCCCTGGCGGCGGCGCTCCGCCGGACGCATGCCCTGGCTGCGGCGCTCCGCCGGACGCATGCCCTGGCGGCTGCGGCGCTCCGCCGGGCGTAGGAGGAGCAATCGCATTGCGGATCGCCGCACCTGCCAAACTTGCTGCGCCTACCAAACCTGCGGCAACTAAACCAACAGGTCCTGTCGCAACGGCCGCGCCTGCTGCGCCTGCTGCGCCTGCTGCGCCTGCTGCGCCTGTCGCCCCTGCTGCGCCTGCTGCGCCTGCTGCGCCTGCTGCGCCTGCTGCGCCTGCTGCGCCTGCTGCGCCTGTCGCCCCTGCTGCGCCTGCTGCGCCTGTCGCGCCTGTCGCGCCCGCCGCGCCTGCCGCGCCTCCGGGACGAAACCGTACGAATGTTGGAAGATGTTTAAGCATCGCTGTAGGAGACGTCATCACGTCTCGTACAAACTGAGCCGCTGAAAGCCCGCCGGCTTTGGAACCCGCACCGGACGCTTGCGCAGCGGCGGCGGACTGCGATTGTTGCGCCGCATGCTCGCGCATCCTTTCCCGTACCGACATCCACGAAGCGCCAACGGCCGTTGCAATGCCATCCTGAATCTTGTTGACCATAAACACCGATGCAAGCAAGATCACCGATCCAACCGTTTGGGAGACAACGGGAATGTCTGGAATAAAACGAAGAACAGGACCCAACAAGGCAGCAGCAAACGTCAGCGACGCCGATAAAAGCACGGGCTGAGACAACGCCCGGATGACATGCTGAACCCAAGGCGCGCTGACCGTTGCACGCGTCGTCGGATGAATGGCCGTCAGCGCAACCATCGGTAAAACAGCGAGGAGAAAACCTAAGAATAGCAAGCGCGCAATCGACCAGACGACAACGGCGAGCAGAAACAGCGCATGAAGCAGTCCGGTGATTCCATCGGCAAGGCGGGTCGTTGGCGTAAGAGCAAAGGATATGCGCGCCATGTCGCCCGACGGTATCGACAAGAGCGCGGATGAGACCGTATTCGAGAGGCTAATCAACAACGAGGCGATGGAAGACGACGACGCAATGACCGCAAGGAACAAAAGCCAATAGATAATATCCTCACGAACGACGTTATCAACGGTGGTGCGCTGCATAACGCAATCGAGCAAGCGAAACCCGAGAAAGAAGGGAAGCAGGGTGATCGAAAGCGCAATAAAGATCGACCAGATGCGATCCATCCCGGGGGTGAGATACAAGGCGGACGGCGTGCAAAAGATGACATTAAACGCATTGCAATCCTGCGGAACGACAAGCGTTCCCTGGTTCATCGCAATGGCGATGCTCGAAAGCGAAGATGCGGTTGACATGACGGCGAACAACTGCGCACCGGCGACGTTTTCAAGGAACCACTTCCCCGGATTGACATTGTCCACGAGCGAGTTGAGCCAGTCCGTTAAGGGGTCGCCTTGCGGATTGCCGTTCGGGTCCGGCGGAGGATCATCGCCTGATTGTGCATACACGGGCGTCATGACCATTCCCAGCGCCATGACGCTTGTGAACGCCAATACGAGCAGTCGACGGAGAAGGACGGAATTCATCGTTGTCGTCTCCTTGCATGCATCCGTCCAAGCGATTGATTCGTCGGCGACAGGCGCTAGAAGAATCGAGAGAGCGCACCGCTGCCGACGACCACCACGAACAGGATCTGCACCAGCACACTCACCACCGCCATTGCGGAAACCAAAAGCAGCCAGATTTTTCGCCGCTCGATCATTTCGCGAAAAGCGTCGTACAAAATCTGGTCGAGCGTCACCTGGATGTCATTCAACACCGGGATCGGATCGGTGCCTTTCACTTCAGACTGGCGCAGCAGAATGGCAACGTCTATGAGTTCGCTGACGCCGCGATCACGGGCGACCTTTTCCAGGGCGGCAAAGGGCAACAGTCCGGATTGCATGAGATCGAGCGCATCCCAAACAACCCGCTGCATCGGCGCCAGACGGGCGTCCTGACGCGACGCGTAGCGCTTCAACGTCACCTGGCGCGGTTCATACCCGGACAGCGATGCCCGCAAATACGAAATGAACGACGGCAGCAACAGGCGAATCTGTTTCCGTTCCTGCTGTTCCTGGACGAGCGGACGGCGGGGAATGACCCACGCAATGGCAAGGTAGGACAGCAGCGCTGTCGCATAACACAGGTACAGCAACGGCGGTTCGGTGAATCGCGAGAGAATAAGCGTCGCTCCCGCAACCGGGATGGACACGATATGTCCGATCAAGATACGGGTCGTTATCGACCATGATGACCGTCGCGCCTGGAACCCAAGCGTCAACGACCGCACCACATCCAGTTGGTGGACGCCGAATGCAACAATCGCTGCGCCGAGAAAGACAAAGGGAGCGGTCCACAACCCTGGAACGCCGACCCATGCCCAAACGATATCCATATGCGACTCCGTTCCTCGCTAATACACGACGTCATCAAAGCGCGACAGGAGAAAACCGGCGATCAACGGCGAGAACGTGAACGTCGTCAGAATCACCGCTGCAAATGGACCGAACGGACTGGTATAGGCCGTCACGAAACGATCAAACTGGGCCACGGCCATATACCCCGTCATGAACACGTTGATCAGGAACAAGGCGATGCCGCTGTTGCGCATCTGGGACAGTTCCGCCTTCAACATACTGGTGCGGCGGATTCCTTCGGTCAGCGCGGCGTAGGCGGCGCTGATCCGGGCGACTTGCTCGGAAAAGGACTGCCGCAACGCCGATTCCAACAACAAGAGAAACGCGGCATGGCGGGACGATGGCGTCTGTGCAGCAAGCGCCAGACAGACATCGGACGCCATGGCCATGGTGCGGTCTTCAAGGCGAACGCCGATGTGATCGATAATCCACTGCCACTCCTCTTTAAGCGGACCGGGATCGAGTTCGGATGTCACCGATGCAAAGGCGATCTGGAACCCGTTGCCGGCCCGCATCTGGGTGATCAATCGTCCGATCGCCGAAACCATGGCGTCATCTAATCGTTGGACATAGCGGCGCTCACCGATAAATACCGCAACAATCGCAGGCGTCAACGCAAATCCCGCCGACGCGATCATAGCAAGCGCCAGATTGTTCCCCGACACAAGCAAACTGAGCGCCGCTCCGACCAGCGCCCCAGCCAGCAAGACCAGCGACAGCATGGCTTCCGAGATCGGCTGAAACCGGTAGACCAGGGCAGGGTCGATCAGCGCCACGGGCGCGCGCTGACGACGCAAACGAAACAGCATTTGCGCAATTCGTCCCGTCTGCGAGACGAACACGAGCGCGATCAGCAGCAGGGCGATCCCTGCAATCGCCGACGAGGGCAAGGTCAATACCCATGCGGTTTCGGCATGGGTTGTCGGTGGTTGCGGATTCATGGACGTTCGTCCTCCGTGGGTGCAGGGTCGAGCGTGTCATCCTGCGTCAATCGGCGGATGGCCTCGGCCACATCGCTATGCACCATATTTCCCGATGCCAGCGCCATGACCACCCGCTGCCGGGTTTCCTGGTACGCCCGTCGGATATCGCTGCCGACGGTAAGCACGTCGTTAGCCAATCCACGAATGCGATGCGCAGCAACGACCAGATCGTCGATATGCTTCAGCGATTCAATGCGGCTGAGTTCATCGCGCAAGGACCGTTCACGGCGCAGTCCCTCGTCAATGGCGGACAGCGTCGCCCCCCACCCTTCTTCCGGCAAACAGAGCGCCGCCAGGGTGACATGGGCAAAAATACGGCGACGAAGGATGGCGTCCGCCTGCGTCCATTCGCACATCCGAATCGCGTCCGCCAGCTCGTGGCGCAGTGATGCGCCCATGCGCTCGGTCTCAGGCGGCACGTCAAGATGCGGAAGCAACTGCTGTGCGGCGGCAAGGAGTTCCATATCGAGCGTGTTGACCCATGTCGCCTGCAACACCTCGGTCGCCTGACGTGATTGTCCTGAGAGCGCCAGCGACCGTGCGGTCTGGATGGTTTCCTGCACCACGTGGGACGTCAACGACGTCGAGCGGGCACGATGGACGCGGTTGGATCGGATGATCGCTTCACGGACATGCATGGGGATGCGCAGGTCCTGGGCGAACGCTTGCGTCTCCAGCGGGACATGGACATGCCATGTCACCCCTTCATTGCCAAACTCAGCCTGGACCGCAGGGACAATGCGGACGGCGCGCTGGGACGCGTCATACTCAGGGAAGCCAAGGAAGGAAAGGACGCGCTGTGCCCGTTGGGTATACATCCAGGAATGTTCCATCACGGCGACGGCATGAAAGCCAAGCGCCGTTTCTTCCAGCGCATCATCGTAGCGTCCTTCATACAGATGGGCCCCTTGCATCGACGCAAGGGTGGCGAACCGCCGGATCGCTTTCTCCGCCGTTCCGCCATGGATGGTCGTGATCACCGCATGCCCGGTCTGCAAGAGTTGCAAGATTGCGCCCGCTTCCGTTCCACGGACTTCGCCCGGACAGATGATGTCGGGGGTTTGGCGGAGCGCTTCGCGCGTCGCCCGGGAGAAAACCGATGGATCGGCGACGGTATCGACGAACTCCGGCGTCCAGACTTTATCCGTTGCGACCGAGATTTCGCGGGTCAAGTCCTCAATGGTCAGCACGTGCGCCCCATGGGGCGCTTCATTGACCAACGCTTCCATCAGGGTTGTTTTTCCCGCGCCCGTCCGCCCGGTGACCAGGAACGAGCATCCCGCCTGCACCAGCATCATCAGGACGCGGTAGACGTCTTCCGTGAACGCATGGCGTTCCAGCAATGTCCGCAGCGTCCAGGGGAACGTCCGTCCGCGGCGAATGCAGACCAGCGCCCCGATATCATCATCCACGCGCGGCGGAATGGAGACATGCATGCGGGTGCCATTCGAGACGGGAAGGGTCTCTTGGGGATTGCTGGCATCCAGACGAACGCCTAAGATGCTGGCGACCAGCATGGCGCGCGAGGTCACTTCTTCCGGCTTGGAAAACTGCACCGGCGCGGTGACAAAGGGGCGTCCCGCTTCCTGCACCAGAATCGCGACCCCGTTAATTTTCACCTCGTTGACTTTCGGGTCGTCCAGAAAATCCTGCGCCGGTCCCCATCCGATGGTCTCGGCATACCATGCCCGCAGAATGTCCAGCGTTGGATTGATAAGGCGCAGCGGACCGTCGGGAATTTTGCCGCTCTGACGCGCTTCATGAAAAACGTCCATGAGCGTGCGATACCGCAAGTCGGCATGCGAAAAGGGATCAAGCACCCAACGCAAGGACGGGTCGCGCAGCGACGTCTGGAACAGGTCGCGCACGGCGGACAGCACGGATGCGTCCAGCGGAGACACGCCGCTGGGCGATGCCGACGCTGGCGCGACAAAGGACGCCAGTCCATCATCTTCATCGCGAAGGTCCATCGCGCGCGACGGACGATCCGCGCGGCGCGCCGATGACCATCGGTCGTCGTCATACCGTTGAAAGCGATGGGTCATGCCTGCACCTCACTGCTCGCCCCCTGCGGCGCACTCCCTGATGGCGACTGCAAAAAGCGTTGCGGCGCCACCATACTGCCGACCCGTTTCCACCACGGAAGCGACGGTTTCGGCTGCGGCAAGTGGATGTTGGTTTTCTGTGCAACCGCATCGACCACGTCGTGGACGGCGACGCTCAATGCGCGATACGGTCCCAGGTCAAGCGGCGAGACAAAGCGATCGCTGGTCAATGATGTCTCCGCTGCAAGCGACACAAGGTAGGCGTCGCGCGGCAGCGTGCCGGCGATAAAGGCGTTCGGGTAGCGCTGCTGGATAAAATCGCGCAATGGCTGAATCCTGGCGTGCGATCCCTTTTCCGGCGACATCAGGACGATGATGCAGCGATGGGTCAAATCGGAAGCGTGCGATTCAAAAATCTGCATCAACGTCATCAGTCCGCCTTCTTCTTTCGCGCCTGGCGGCGCAGGGATCAGCGCCCACCCATTGAGTTCGACGAGCGTGCTCAACGAATAGGGACGCCGTTTGACATCAGGACCGGTATCGATCAACACCACATCGTAGGGCAGGCGCATCACGTTCGCCATCATCGCATTCCACTCGCGCAAATGCAGATCGGCGACCACGTTCGCTTCATCCGTGCCCAACAGAAAGTCCACCCCGGCATCGGGGTGCTTATAGATAATGCGGCTCAAGCGTTCCGGGGTGAACCGCGCCGATGTCGCAGTATCGCGCTCCAGCGAGGTGTATGGAATATAGCCGCGTGGAATATTAAACTCCGGCACGAGACCGCTGTTGGTCAGGTCGCCGTCCACGATCAACACGCGCGCGCCGCGGCGCGCCATCGCAACCGCGATTTGCGAAAGAAGGAACGTCTTTCCGATGCCGCCCTTCGCTCCCGCAACGCAAATCGGAACGGCAGCGCTGTGCATATCGCGTTGCAAGCGCAATGTGGCGGCAATGAACGTCACCGCCGACTCCGTCACGGCATCCGGCGTTCGCGCCGTCACCACCTGCGCAAACCCGCCCATATCCTGGATGTCCTGGACCAACGTATCGGACAACTCGGTGCGCTGCGTGACCAGGACCACCGCAACCACGTGTTTGGCGCTCGCTGACCGCACAATGCTGCGGATCGCCGTATCGTCAATCCCGCGCGGCGTATCATCAAGATAAATCGCGCGCGGCGCATGACCGCCATCAAGCAATGCTTGCAATCGCGCCGCGTTCGGGACGACGGTGGACTCGACGCCGTAGGCCTCCAGAGCGGTGGCGATAGCGGCGCCATACGTGGACAAGACGAACATCTCGTTCTGCATGCAGACCTCGCTTCATTCATGGACGGAACCAAGCGCCCTGCGGCGGGTACCGCGGTTCCAGACACGATGTCATCGGGTTGAACTCGAACAGTAAGTTGAACGGCAACGGATCGCCTGGACGCGACTGCGACGGGATCGTCTCAATGATTTCGGTGACCGTGCGCTGCCGTCCGACGAATCCGATATGCGCCACGACCAGGGGAACCGTGCCGCCGCTCAGCAAGGCGCGCACGTATTCGGGGCGTGTGCGCGTATCGGACATCGCCAGCCGCTCCAGATTGAGCAAGGCCGACCGGGGATCGGCGGCATGGATGGTGGCCAGTCCGGGATGCCCGGTCGCCGCTGCTTCCAGCATGGACAACCCTTCCGGGCCGCGCACCTCGCCTACCACAATCATGTCCGGAGCCTGGCGCAAGCAAAATCGGACGCATTCGGGGAACGACATGTTTGAAGTCAAGACTTCCACGGAGTGCCCGCTCGACGACGGACGTGGCAGCTCCGTCGCATCCTCGATGATGATAATGCGACGGCGGTCGCCCAGCTGCCGCAAGATCGCGCCGGCCAGCGTCGTTTTCCCCGATCCCGTCAGCCCTGCAATCAGAAGCGTCGCGCCGGACATGGACGCTTGCACCAGCAGATCGGCCGCCTCGCGGGAGATCACCCGCACCTTGACCAGGTCATCCAGTCCACGCCACGTTTGCGGCAACGCACGCAGCGTGATCGTCGGTCCTTCCGGCGTGTACGGCGGACGGGTGATCGCATAGCGAATACGCCGCCCAACCGAGGCATGCAGCGCATTGACCGGCTGTCCCATGCGCCGCCAGTCATCGACCGCATCGGGGGAGACGATGTGCGACCGTACCAGCAGCGTCGTCTGGATCCATGTCACCCATGTGGGATGCAACGCCACGCCGATATGGACGAAGATATCTGATCCCGCTTCCTTGACCTGGATCTCGTAGGTCGGCGGATCGATGACAATGTCCGACCACCGTGGCTGTGTTTCAAACGCCAGTTCCAGCGGCCCCCACCACGATGACGCCTTCCATTCATGCCATGTGGCCTGAATGCCGTTGGCATGCAACGTTTCGTGCATGGGCGCTTGCCAATCCAGCGCATTGCGCTGCACGAGAAACCTGAGATCGGCATCCAGGTCCCGAACATCGATGGTCATAGTGGTCGCTTTCTCTTCATCGTCGCCCGCATGCGGACGCCCATCCTCCAACCACACCCGAAGGGGCGGCATGAACCGACGTCGACGATGCAAACGGATCGTTCTGCACTACTGGTCGCCCGCATCCGTTTCCGTTGATGATGGCGTCGACGGTGCGCCGATCGGCGGCGCATACAGCGGCGTGCGCTGCGGTTCGATCCGGATCGTCTCGGAGACGGGACGGGTCAACTCAGGAACAACGGCTTGCGATGCGTCCATCCGCTCCATGTACAACAGCGGATCGCTCGTCTGCCCATACCGTTCCGCCCAGAATTGCACGTTGCGCGCCTGCAATGCACGGAGGGTGATCGCCTGGGCGGGGGTCAGATGAAGATAGGCAATATCCCCATCAATGTACAGAATCTCAACCCCTGACATCAACCGGCATGCATACCCCGGCGCCGATTCGGTGACCACCAGCGGCGGCGGCGGCGGCAACACCGACCCCAACGGCACATCGGCGCGGGCGCGATCACACAGTGCGGGATCGCTTGAGATAAAGCCGATGTTCAAGCGATCGGAATCGTTGATGGGCCCGACGTTCTCCAGTGAGAAGGGGACGGGAACCATGTTGCGCTGCAGTTGCCGCCCGTTCGGATAGACCGGCGTATCCGGCGGCATATCCGTAATCATGGATGCGTTCAGCAGGTCGTTGGCTTTCATGTCGCGCGCCGCGTACTTGCCGACGACCATGTCCGGCGACGTAAACCCGCGCAGCGGCTCCGGGCGGTAATACGGCACATCAATGACGGCAAGATCATCGGGCGTGATCAGACGTCCAAACGGAATATCCCGTGCTGCGATGATGACCGATTCGACGCGTCGACTCTCAATGTACCCGTACACGCCTGCAGCGGATAAGATGACGATTCCGACGATCAACGCAATGATTCCCGTCACCCTTCCCCGCTTTGATCGGGGAACGACCCCTGTCGTTCGCTGCGTTTGAGCTGAAGGTGTGCTCATGATCACCTCGGCAGTGTATGAAGCCGGTATCCGCAGACAGATATACACGATGGCGCGCACGCCGGTGCATACGAATTGCGATCATGGACGTCATCAATGCAACATATCGCAACACACAACACGCAAAAAAAAAGGTAAAAACGGACAAAAATCCCGTCATCGCAACGCCGTCGCTGCGGCGCGTCCCTTTCCCGTGCGATTCGCACGGGAAAGGGACGCGCCCGTCCTCAACGATGCAGGGATCGCACAGTGCGGCGCTGCCGGAGATTGGGGTCCAACCGCCATGCCGCCGGATCTGATGGTGATCGACACCGCCCCGGCGCGATCGACGCCGGGTTTCATGAGGGGCAGTCGGGCAAGCGGGAACAACATACCGGACGATCCCAGGGCGCGCCCGTCGTTCGCTCGCAGGACGAGAGGGAGGGCGCGATCCAACAACGGTGCGCACGAAGCGCGCACCGCACGACGTTGCGCAGCGACCGAACATTCGTCCGTCACGCAAGCACGACGCCATGACGTTCGTCTCTCGCCGCGTCGCTTCCCAAAAACCTTCGCATGCGCGTTGTCGGCGGACATGAGCCTGCTGCGGCGACCAACACGCTCCGCGCCGTCCGCGAGCCCACCCAACGCGGCGTGCTGCGATCCCGCAAGCGGCGGGACGGCTGGTCTGAACGCAATGGCGCAGAAACCGTCATGGCGTTCCCGCCCATCCGTGACGCAGGGCGGCGCGGATGACGGTGCAACCGGCGCGACCGCCGTTCAGCGCATCCCCACGACAGCATCGGCGTGGTCGTCGACGCAGACGGTGACGTCGCGTGCGAACGACATCGCACGGGACATGCGGCGCCGGGCATGCGCATCCAGGCATGCAACGCTTCGAGGGGCGATTCCATCGATCGGCGCGTGAGATGCATGCGCCGCGCGTGCGCAGGGCGCATCGGTCTCTGGAGGGACCGCTCCGTTCTCCTGCGCTGCAGGACGCGGCGGAACGCCATGAGCGACGCTCCGCCGCATCGTCATCATCGCCCGATCGCTGCATGCGACGCACCCGCGGTGCAGATCGTCGGCGCCTGTGGCGCACGCGCATGCATGCGCGCCGCGCCACAGGCGCCGGATCGATCCTTCCAGGCATGCAGCAATTCGTCCCCTTCCTCCCTATCATACATACGACAATGCCCATCAGTGAATCAGGAGACGCCCGTGAACGACTTCGTCCACTTGCATGTGCACTCCGAATACAGTCTGCTCGATGGCTACGCATCGACAAGCGCCATCGTCGCACGCGCCGTCGAATTGGGGATGGACAGCATCGCCCTGACCGACCATGGCGTGCTGTATGGCGTCATGGAGTTCTATGCCAGCGCAAAAAAAGCGGGCATCAAGCCGATCATCGGGCTGGAAGCGTACATGGCGCCCGGATCACGCCGCGATGCAACGAGCCGCGGCGCGAAGAACTACTCCCATCTGCTCCTGCTGGCGAAGGACGAGGTCGGTTACCGCAACCTGGTGCGCCTGACGACGCGCGCCCACCTCGATGGCATGGGGAAGGGAGTCTTTGCCCGACCGCGCATTGACCGGGAACTGCT
>Ga0197142_1004888_pt1 | contig 10679 bp, 6 predicted proteins | sample GBS60_MetaG_FD_148614 | JGI IMG/M metagenome (GOLD analysis project Ga0197142, IMG submission 148614) | Sediment microbial communities from Great Boiling Springs, Gerlach, Nevada, United States - GBS 60_MetaG | ecosystem: Environmental > Aquatic > Thermal springs > Hot (42-90C) > Sediment...
TGATAAGCGGTTTGAGCTATGCGATACAGGTGAGTTTGGGGCGGTATGAGGAGGTAGGGAAGGTGGAGGAGAGGCGTAGTGGTTGGCTGGTTCGGTGGCGGAATGCGATGCTGAGGGGGGTTCGGTATGTGAGTGAGTTGTTAGGGGCATTTGTAGCGGCTATTTGCATGAATATTTGGAGGATTGAACATTTATTCCCATAAAAGATGGGGTAATATCAGTTGTGAGGGGGAAGGGTTTGGTTCTGGTAATGCCACTCAACGGCCTACAATCCCTTTGTAACATGGCTATTGGTTTTCCGGGGGGCCTGAGCTTTATCCAGACACTTGGTCGGCATTCAAGGAGTTTTTGGCTCAGATTGGTATAAGGCCCAGGCTTCATGAGAGAATCTGAGCTGCACTCAAAGAGTTTTTGCCTTAGACTGGCACTACTCCGGGAAAATCTTGCCCGGATTGAGAAGTCCTTTCGGGTCAAAGGCGGCCTTAAGCCGACGCATGAGGCTTAGCTCCGCCTCGGTGAACTGGATCTTCATGTAACGCCGCTGAACCCATCCAATCCCATGTTCTCCAGAAATGGCCCCTCCCCGCGCCACCACAAAACGGAAAAGCTCCTCCACCGCCACGGGAATCTCCTCTCGCCATACGGATTCAGGCAGGTTATCCCGAAGAATATTTACATGAAGGTTGCCATCGCCCACATGACCATAGCATACCGAACGGAATCCATATCGGGCGCTCAGCCGCTTGACCTCGCTCAAAAGCTCAGGAAGGTGGGCGCGGGGCACTACAGTGTCTTCTTCTTTGTAAGGGCCACTGGACTTGACGGCGATTCCCAGGCAGCGCCGCAAGCGCCAGAGCTTCTCTCGCTCCAGCTCACTCATGGCATACCAGCTCCGCTGCGCCCCAAACCTGCAGGCCGTCTCCTCTATTTCCGCAGCTTCTTCCTCTAACTTATCCGGGTAGTTGCCATCGACTTCAACCAGCAGCAGACCTCCATAGGTACTGGCCTCATAGAGTTTTTCGCCCAGGTAGGCCTCACCGAAGCAAACGGCCTCCTGCTCCATAAACTCTATGGCACAGGGAAGAATACCCTTTCGGAGGATGGCTACTACAGCTTCCAGGGCGGCTCGCATATCCGGGAAGCCCATCAAGAGGGTTCGCTGGTGAAGGGGTCTGGGAAGCAGTTTTAGAGTGGCCCGGTAAATAACCGCAAGGGTGCCTTCGCTGCCCACAAGGAGTTGTGTCAGATTGTACCCTGTAGAGTTTTTGAGAGTGTAGCTGCCGGTGTGAAGGGGCGTCCCATCCGGCAGGAAGGCCTCCAGGGCCAGCACATATTCCCGCGTGGTGCCGTACTTGATAGCCCGAACTCCCCCGGCATTATGCGCGATGTTGCCGCCGATAGTGCAGCTTCCCCGACTGGAGGGGTCGGGCGGATAAAACAATCCCACTGCCTCTACAGCTCGATGTAGATTTTCCGTAATAACACCCGCTTCTACATGAGCCTGAAAGTTTTCGGTATCAATGTCGATGATACGATTGAGCTTTTCCAGGGAGACGACCCAGCCGCCCCTGACGGGGAGCATACCGCCACTGAGACCGGTTCGGCCGCCCGCCGGAATAATCGGAATATGATGCTCATAAGCATAGCGAAGCACCTGCTGAAGCGCCTCCCGGGAATCTGGAAACGCCACGGCATCAGGCAGGAAGCGCAGGTCCTCCGTCCAGTCATGACTGTAAGACTCCCGGGTCTCTATGCGGTCGTCTATGCAGTCCGGAGCACGCATCTTTTATGCACTCATAACAAGTTCCTGACCTACAGAGATAAGCTCTCTGGCCCGGGCGCTGGTAGGAGCCTCAGTGTAAATTCGCAGTATCGGTTCAGTTCCTGATGCCCGGAACATAATCGCCTCACCGCCCTCCAGAATAAGTTTGTAGCCGTCGGTGCGGTCAATCTCCTGCACGGCTTTTCCGCCGAGGTGGTGGGGGGGATGGGTTTTGAGCAGGTGGAGGATAGCGGCTTTGCGTTCGTCGGGTATCGGCCAGTCCAACCGATCCACGGCAAAGGGGCCTACCACTTCATAAATTTCTTGAATCAGGGCTTCCAGGCTCTTTCCTGTCTGGCGAAGCATATCCAGGATGAGCAGGGCGATGAAGGTGCCGTCCCTTTCGGGGAGATGGTCGGGGATGGCGACGCCGCCAGACTCTTCGGCTCCGAGGAGGGTGTCAGGGTTTGCCTGCATCCGTTCAGCGATGTACTTGAAGCCCACAGGCGTGATTTCTACGGGCAGGCCCTTCTTTCGGGCGTATTCGCCTACCCGGGTTGCACAGCTCAGGCTCAAAATGACCCGCCCCTGCTTTTTCTGATAGGTAACCAGGTAATGCAGCACCAGCAGGATGATATGATGCGCATCTATGTAGGTGCCGCCACGCCCCATCATGCCAATTCGGTCGGCATCTCCATCCAGGATAAATGCGAAGTCCAGCCCTTTTTCTTTCATGAATACGGCCAGGTCTCCGAGGTTTTTAGGGATAGGCTCGGGATTGATGCCGCCAAAACCGGGATTATAGGTACAGCGAAAGGCGTGGACATTGGGGAGAAGGCGCGGAAAAATCCGCTGTCCGGCCCCATACATAGCATCGAAGCCTACCTTGTAGGGAAGCTGGGAGAGGGCCTTGAGGTCAAAGCGCGCCCGAATGTAATTCTGATAGAGGGCTTCCATGTCGTAGATTTCTATTTGCTTGCTGGAGAGAAAGGTCCCCAGGGGGGTGTGGGGTTCGGGGGCAGCGTCGGGGATGAGGGCTTCGATCTCATTGAGGATGCTGACGGGTGCGGGGCCGCCATAGGGGGCTTTGAGTTTGTAGCCGAGGTAGGTGGGAGGGTTATGAGAGGCGGTGAGTACAATCCCCAGGTGGCACTGGTGCTGCACGGTAGCCAGCGAAACCATAGGAGTGGTAACGAAATGCGGGCTTAGATACACTTTGATACCCTGGCTGGCGAGGTAAATGGCCACTTCCTGCGCAAATTCGCCGGCCATAAAACGGCAGTCATAGCCGACCATGACTTTGGGGCTGGAGTAATGCTGCTTGAGCCAGAGGCCAGTGGCATGGGCGATACGGCGCACATTCTCAAAAGTGAAGTCCCTCGCAATGATAGCTCGCCAGCCGTCGGTGCCAAAGCGGATAGCAACCATAAGGCAAATGTACGCGGAGTTTATAGCTGATACCCGGGGCTGGCCTGTGCCCCACCAGCGCTCATTCCAGAAAATTTTCCCATACTCGCTCCATGTGTGACCTGGTGCACCTGCATGTGCACACCGAATACAGTTTGCTGGATGGCGCCTCCCGGATTCCCGATCTCATGGGTAGGGCCCGAAGTCTGGGCATGCGCGCCATTGCCCTTTCAGACCATGGCAATCTCTTTGCCGTACCCGCCTTTTACCAGGCCGCTGAAAACACCGGCCTCAAACCTATTATCGGCTGCGAATTCTATTTCTCCGACCATACCGAGTTTGTCAAGGATAAAAACAACTATCACTTTCTCCTGCTGGCTAAAAATCAGGTCGGCTGGAAAAACCTGCTGATACTGTCTTCTTTGAGCTATCTGGAGGGTTTTTACTACAAACCGCGTATTCATTGGGGCCTTCTGGAGCGGTATCGAGAAGGGCTTATAGCGACCACGGGATGTCTGGCCAGCGTGATCAATCAGAAGCTTCTGGCGGGGCGGGAAGCAGAGGCCCTTCGGGATTTTTTGCGCCTGCGTGAGCTTTTTGGAGAAGACTTTTACATAGAGCTTCAGGATCATGGGCTGCGGGACCAGCACCGTGTCGCCCCCACCCTGCTCGCCTGGGCACGGCGGTATGGCGTCAAAATCATCGCTACCAACGATGTGCATTATACCTGTCTGGAAGATGCCGAACTGCATGATATTCTTTTAGCCATTCAGACGGCCAGCAACTACGATGACCCTCAGCGATTCCGATTTACCGATGATCAGGGCCAGCTCAATCGCCACTTTTACCTGAAAAGCCCGAAGGAGATGCTGGCTATGCGTCTTTTCCACGAAAACCCCGAAAGTCTAAAAAATACTCTGGAGATAGCCGAGAAGGCCGAGCTAAAACTCAACTTCAATCAGAGTCTGATTTTGCCGCGTTATCCGATTCCGGAGTCGTTTGGGAGCATGGGGGTGTATTTGCGGCATCTGGCTTATGAAGGGGCGAAGAGGCGATACGGGGAGCCTCTTCGGGAAGAGGTGATAGAGCGGCTGGAGCATGAGCTTGAAGTGATTGAGCGAATGGGATTTGAGGGGTATTTTTTGATTGTGCAGGATTTTGTGGCGGAGGCGCGGCGGCGGGGCGTCTGGGTAGGACCGGGTCGGGGTTCCGCCGCCGGAAGCCTCGTAGCCTACTGCCTGGGCATCACCAGCGTGGATCCCCTCGAGTATCAGCTCCTCTTTGAACGGTTTCTCAATCCCGAAAGGATCTCGCCCCCGGATATTGACATAGACTTTGACGATGAAGGACGCGCCGAAGTCATCGCTTATGTGCAGGAGAAATATGGCACCGCCAATGTGGCCCAGATCATCACTTATGGGACGATGGGCATCAAGACCGCCATTCGGGATGTGGGCCGGGCCCTGAATATCCCCCTCTCCGAAGTCAATAAACTCACCAGCTATATCCCCGAAAAACCCAACATTACCTTAGAAGACGCCCTCAAACCCGAAGAAAATCCCAAAGCTGCCTTCCTGGAGCAGATCTATAAAGATGAGTCCCATCCCCTTCATAAGGTGCTGCACTGGGCGCATCGGCTGGAAGGCATGACCCGACATACCGGCATTCATGCGGCGGGGGTGATCATTGCACCCGAACCCCTTTATAATTACGTTCCTCTGGCGATAGCGACCCGAGAAGAAGCCACCCGTCAGGTCATCACCCAGTGGGATGGACCGGACTGCGAAAAAGTCGGCCTTCTCAAGATGGACTTTCTGGGCCTGAAAACCCTCTCGATTCTCAAAACCGCCGTAGAACTGGTCCAAAAGCTAACCGGCAGCCCGGAGCCGCTGGACCTTGAAAAGATCCCTCTGGATGACCCGGAGACCTGGCGGCTATTTCAGGAGGGGCGTACGGTAGCGATATTTCAGTTTGAGTCGGAGGGTATGCAGAAGTATCTGCGAATGCTTCGGCCCACCTGTATTGAGGATCTCATAGCCATGAATGCCCTTTATCGGCCCGGCCCCATGGAAAATATCCCTGCCTTCGTCCGCAGAAAGCACGGAGAAGAGCCTATTACCTATCCACACCCCGATCTCGAGCCCATCCTGAAAAATACTTACGGGATTATGGTCTATCAGGAGCAGATCATGCAGATTGCGCAGGTTCTGGCCGGCTACTCACTGGCAGAGGCGGACCTTTTACGGCGGGCCATGGGGAAAAAGAAAAAAGAGATCATGGAGGAGCAGCGGGCGATATTTGTGGAGCGGGCGGTGGCGCGGGGCATAGACCCTGAAGTAGCGGCGGAGGTCTTTGAGCTCATGGCAAAGTTTGCTGAATATGGCTTCAACAAATCCCATGCCGCTGCCTATAGCCTTCTGGCTTATCGAGCAGGCTATTTGAAAGCGCATTATCCATCGGCTTATATGGCTGCTGTCCTCACCCATCACGCCAGCAACTTTGATAAGATGGGCTTCTTTATACAGGAAGCCCGCAATTTGGGTGTTCTTGTCCAGCCTCCCTGTGTCAATGAAAGTGAGCTTTCGTTTTCTGTGTCGGATAAGAATCATATTCGGTTTGGGCTGGGGGGCATCAAGCACCTGGGTGAGAAACTGGCAGAAGCTATTGTCCGGGAGCGCCGGGAAAATGGCCGTTATCAGGATATTTACGACTTTGTGAAGCGCCTGTATCCCCATGGGCTTAATAAGAAGGCCCTTGAGAGTCTGGCCTGTGCGGGAGCGCTGGATGGCCTTTTGCGTAAAGGGCGCGAAGAACGGGTCCTCCTCATTGAGGAAAGTAATCGGCAGCTTCTAATAGATTATGCCCAGCGACAGGCTCACGGTCAAAATGGCGGCATGGATTTATTCAGCCTTTCCAGGGCGCCCGTAGCAGCGCCCCCACCCGCTTTGCATCGGCCGAGCCGCCCCCTGAGCAATATGGACCTCCTTAGATTGGAGCGGGAATATCTCGGCTTTTACCTGTCGGAGCATCCTTTGCACCAGTACCAGCCCCTATTGGAGGCCTGTAACCTTCAGACCGATGCCAGCCGCTATTTGAGAGGCTCGGAAGAAGGGGACCTCCCCGCTCAACTCCGCTGTGCCGCCATGCTCGTTGACATCGATGAACGCAAAAATCGTCAGGGACGCCTGTATGCCCGCCTTACTTTTGAAGACCTGGTAGATTCTTTTGAGCTAATGCTTTTTTCAGATGATTGGGAACGATATGGGGCCGCTCTAAAAACACAGATATTTCAGCCTGTGTATCTTTTACTGGAAATTTTTACTCGATCGGATGGTCAGATAGATTGGCGAATTCGGGAGATTGGGCCCCTTTCGGAAGCGCCCCCTCCACCTCATCGGTATCTCCTGATATCTGTCCGGGCAGTGGATATTCGGGAGGACACTCTGATGGACTGGGAGCGGATTTTGCAGAAATATGCGGGTCGATTCCGCGTGCGGGTGCGCATAGAGGGAACCGAAAATCCCCCCATCCTCCTGGAAACGCCCTATCAACTGCGTTACACGCCGGACCTTCGCTCGGACCTGGAAGCCCTGAGTGCCCATGTGGAAATCTACGAGGCCAGGGTGTAAGATTTCATCAACCTTTTCTGCCGTATCTTTGGTATTATGCCAGATAGGCAAAGAGACCGATTCTTCTCCGTTTCTCATGAGGTTCCAAAGCAGTTATCCCTTCCTTTGGGGTTAGAGGAGGCTCAAGAGGAGGACTGGGATTTTGCGGATGCTGATACGAAGACGCATACGCACTGTTACCATATTTATCCAGCGATGATGATTCCCCAGGTAGCTCGGCGGCTCATCCAAACCTATGGGGTGGGGGCTCGGCTCTTATTAGATCCTTTCTGTGGATCGGGTACTTCTCTGGTAGAAGCGCGGTTGGCAGGTTTAGACGCGGTGGGTACAGACTTGAATCCTTTTGCTACGCTTTTGGCAAGGGCGAAAACGACAGATTATGATTTGACCCTCGTATCCAGAGAAGCTCGTCAGCTGCACCTTTTCCTAAGCGATCTAATTAGGCGGCGGGTAGAAGTGCCTAAGCCGTCATTTTACAATATAGACTACTGGTTTAAGGCTGAAGTGCAGCGCGACTTGGCTCTTATTCGGTATGGTATTGAAAGGGTTATTTCTCCTGAGGTCAGGGACTTTTTTTGGGTGGCGTTTGCGGCGGCTGTGCGCGAAAGTTCTAATACCCGGAGAGGCGAGTTTAAGCTGCATCGTATTCCTGAACCTGAACTAAACGCTTATAGGCCCCAAGTGTTTGTCACTTTTTGGGAGCGCTTGGAGCGTAATCTGTGCGGGTTAAGAGAGTTTCTTAGAGACCGTGTTTCTCACACGCGCGCTTGGGTTTATGAATGCGATATACGCGAAGGCATCCCCTTAGCGACGGGGGCTGTAGATATCGTTGTTACTTCCCCCCCGTATGGAGACTCGCAAACAACCGTTGCTTACGGCCAGTTTTCTCGTTTGATCCTGCAATGGCTGGGTTATGACGACAGCACCGCTAAATCTATTGATAAGCGGGCACTGGGAGGGAAAGTCTTAGATAAAAAAGTTTCTTATAACGCGCCGAGTCTGGACGCCGTATTAGAAAAAATTGCTCAGGTCCATCCTAATCGGGCCGCACAGGTTAGACAATTTTATGATGATTTTTGGAGGGGATTCTCTGAAATAGATCGGGTAACGAAGCCGGGTGGATATGGCTGTTTTGTAGTTGGTAATCGTACGGTGAAAGGGGTGCGTGTTCCTACCGATCGCATCTTGATAGAAATTGCCGCCTGTTTTGGGTGGGGGCACCTGATTACGCATCGGCGCAACATCCCAAACAAACGGATGCCCCTGCTAAATAGCCCCTCTAATAAGCCAGGCGAACTCTCCCCCACCATGACAGAAGAATATATTGTGGTTCTTCAAAAACAATCATGAACTTAGAAGAGCTGCGCAAGGAGATACTTGGTAAGAATAAGTTTGCGGATTGGCTGAGGAGCGAACAGTTATCGGCCAAAGCCTTGGCTCAAAAAGCGCAAGAGCGTATTCAGGCTGAACTTGGTCATGTAAGCTGCGAAAATGTTAACAACTACTTGTGCAGATTGGTGGATGTAGAATATGAGATTTACTTGGAACTGGAGCGGGAGATAATAGAAAGTGCATTAGAAAAATTCCTAAGGGCAGAAGAGCGGGAGCGCCAAAAGTACCCTTGCCTAAATAGTTTGCTTCGGAATGTGCAAGAGCAGGTAGAGGAGAGCACGGATTCAACGAGGACAATAATAACTATCTCCAAGCCTCTCGCTCAGTTCTATAAGCTCCTCATAGAGTCTTTTGCTCAGAGTAGAAAGACGCGCGCAGGCGGTAGCGCACAATATCATGTGGAGTTTATCTTAGATAAGCTGGGTTATCAAGGTTTTTATGAGCGTGAGCGTATCATCAATGGGACGGTAGATTTTCTGTTTCCAAGCCTGGAAGTTTGGAAAAAGGATCGACGAGTTTGTACGGTCCTTTCCATTAAGCGCACTTTACGCGAGCGATACAAGCAAGTATTTGAAGAACTTTCAGCCACCCGCGGGTTGACCCTCTACCTAATGACTACCCAAAGTGAAGCAGAAGCCCAAAAGGACATTACCACCGAGAAGATACAGCGACTCAGCACCGAAAATATCTACCTCGTCGTGCGTGATGTCATCAAGCATAGTCGCTTCCCTCAGGAAGAATATGTACTGGGGTTTACGGACTTCTTCTGCCGCGATTTGTCCTATTTGAAAGAAAAGTGGCTCCAAAAGAGGCATAAGTCCTAATAGGGGGCTAAATAAGCCCGCCTATTTGGACTACGCATCTAGAACTCATCTCATAAAAGGCGTTTGAGAAGAATGAGCATACATCCCAAGTGTACAAAGCCAAGGAAGTTCTCAACATGGCGTTCCCAGCGTATAAGAAGCCTCCTGAAGGGGAGTGCTAATCTGGTATAGATGACCCCATCCAGGATACCCTTTACAAAGCTTTTTGTAGCCCAAAAGCAATCTCAAGTTAGCACTCCCATCACTTGGATTGGTATCATTGAAGGGAGAGCGCTCCGGTTTCAGCATAGGGGAATATGTTTAGCCCCCATCAACTTTTCTCGCCGTATTTTTGTTTTCATGGCTGATATGCAACTTGCCCCGGCCAAGCCGGTCGTAGTTACCGATCAGACCTTTCAGAAGGAAGTTTTAGAGAGTAAGATTCCCACCCTGGTGGATTTCTGGGCGCCGTGGTGTGGCCCCTGTCGCATGATTGCCCCCATCCTGGATGAACTGGCGCCTAAATACCAGGGAAAGCTGAAAATTGCCAAGCTCAATGTGGATGAAAACCCCGTAACGCCCGGTCAGTATTTTATTCAGGCAATTCCCACACTTATTTTTTTCCGGGATGGACAGCCCGTAGATAAGATTGTAGGGGCGCTTCCCAAACCCGCTATGGAAAAGCGTATAGAGGCTGTTCTTTCAGCGCCAGCCACTTCCACGGGTCCGCAGGCTAAACCCATCGTCGTCACAGATCAGAATTTCCGGAAGGAGGTTCTGGATAGTGATATTCCAGTGCTGGTGGATTTCTGGGCGCCATGGTGTGGCCCCTGCAAGATGATTGCCCCCATCCTGGATGAACTGGCTGCCCAGTACAATGGCAAACTCAAAGTCGCTAAAATGAATGTGGACGAGAATAGCCTCATCCCGACCTCGTATTTCATTCAGGCGATCCCGACTCTAATGGTTTTCAAAGGCGGGCAGGTGGTGGATAAGATTGTGGGGGCCCTTCCTAAACCTGCGTTAGAAAAGCGGCTGGAGCCTTTTCTCAAGTAATACATGGAGTTTGTCCTGGACTTTGAGAAGCCGCTTGTTGAGTTAGAAAATCGCATACAGGAGACCCGGCGGGTAGCCGAACAGTCGGGAATAGACATTTCAGATACGATTCGGCAGCTGGAGGAGCGCCTGGAAAAGCTTCGCCAGGACATTTACAGGAATCTTACCCCCTGGCAGCGGGTTCAGCTTGCGCGTCATCCAGCCCGGCCCTACACGCTGGATTATATTCAGGCTATCTGTGAAGATTTTATTGAGCTTCATGGGGATCGGAAGGCGGGTGACGACAAGGCAATGATAGGGGGAATTGGGCAGATTGGGCCCCATAAGGTTATCCTTATAGGCCAGCAGAAAGGCCGGGATACCAAGAGCCGCCAGTATCGAAACTTTGGCATGGCCAATCCCGAGGGCTACCGCAAAGCCCTGCGTCTCATGAAGCTCGCCGAAAAGCTGCGCAAGCCCGTGATCACCTTCATTGACACGCCGGGGGCGCATCCGGGCATGCATGCGGAGGAGTTTGGTCAGGCCGAGGCGATTGCCCGGAACCTGTACGAGATGGCTCAGCTGCGCGTGCCCATCCTGGTATTTATTATTGGGGAGGGGGCTTCAGGGGGGGCCCTGGGGATAGGCGTG
>Ga0197142_1004889_pt1 | contig 10678 bp, 12 predicted proteins | sample GBS60_MetaG_FD_148614 | JGI IMG/M metagenome (GOLD analysis project Ga0197142, IMG submission 148614) | Sediment microbial communities from Great Boiling Springs, Gerlach, Nevada, United States - GBS 60_MetaG | ecosystem: Environmental > Aquatic > Thermal springs > Hot (42-90C) > Sediment...
TGATAGATAAAGTGGAATTTGAAAAATTAAAAATTCTGAATATCCCAAAAAAAACGCTCATTGAGATCAAGAATCTCTCTTATTCAGTAAATGATAATATAATTCTCGAAAATATTAATTTTATAGCTCAAGAGGGCTGTTATATTGGAATTATCGGACCAAATGGTGCTGGTAAAACAACTCTTTTAAGATTAATTCTTGGAATTATAAAACCAACAAAAGGTGACATATTAATTTATGGACAAAAGCCAGAGGAATATCTAAAAAATGAGCCTATTGGATATCTTCCACAAAGAATATCCCAGACAATTTATGAATTTCCAATTACAGTTGAAGAACTTGTAAGAAGTGGAATATCGAACATTAAAAAAGATTATAAGGATTATATTGAATGGGCATTAGATGTTTTTCATATTTCTAATTTGAGAAAAAAAATATTACGGGAACTTTCTGGCGGGCAGCGCCAGAAAGCCTTTCTTGCAAAAGCAATTGTATCAAGACCAAAAATTTTAATCCTTGATGAGCCAACAACTGGAATAGACCCTAATTCAAGGGATGATTTGTTAGAGATACTTGAAATACTAAATAGAGATTTTAATATTTCAATTTTAATAGTAACCCATGATATAGCAACCTTTGCCCATGAAGCAAGATGTATTTTATGTTTAAATAAAAGAGTTGTCTGTCTTGGAGAACCGCAAAAAATTCTGAAGGATGAATATATGAAAATGTTATATCCTGAACATACAGTTTTTCCCCATAGACATGTTTGATATTTTTGAATTAAATATAATAAAAAGAGCTTTTGTTGTTTTAACTCTGATTGCTCCATTAGCACCTTTATTTGGATTATTTTTACTTTTGCGAAGATATGCCTTTTTTGCAGATACCCTTGCCCATGTGGGGTTTTTAGCCCTTGCTTTAAGTATTTTTTTTCAGATAAATTCACTCTTTTTACTTATTCTATTAAGCATTTTCGTATCTGTTTCTGTTGAAAAACTCAGATCTCAGGGAAGACTTCCTGCTGAAGGTTCTCTTTCTTTTTTTCTTTATGCAGGAGTTGCTCTTTCCGTTGTTTTTATAACCTTTTCAGGAAATACAGGTTCAATAATTAACATTCTTTTTGGTAGTCTTTCAACTGTTACAAAAGGGGATGTTTATCTTATTTTGGCAGGTGCTTTGATTTGTTTTTATTTTTTAGCAAAATTTTATAAAAATTTGATTAATCTATGTATTGATGAAGAGATTGCTCATGCTTCTGGAATAAATACTGAACAACTTAAAATTCTCTTTGCAATAACAGTTGCGCTTTCCATATCCATATCAATAAAAACAATGGGAGCACTCCTAATTGGCTCACTCATGATAATTCCTCCTTTAAGTGCTATGCAGATTTGCAGAAGCCTTAAAAGTACATTAATTATGTCAATTGCATTTTCAATGATTTCAGCCTATGGAGGAATTTTTCTTTCCTTCTATTCAGGGATTCCCCCTGGTGCTTCTATTTCTACAATTTTAATTGGGTTTTTCATTATTTCCTATTTAATTAGAATATTTCGAGCAAAATTTATTTTTTAATTTCCTCGGGAATAATAATATTGACCTTTGTTCCTGCGCCAACTTCACTTTCAATCTTTAACTGCCATCCGTGAGCTAAAACAAGATGCTTAACTATTGCTAATCCAAGCCCTGTTCCTCCAAGTTGTCTTGAACGAGCTCTGTCAACCCTATAAAATCTTTCTCCTATTCTGTGAAGATGTTCTTTTGGAATACCGATTCCTGTGTCTTCAACAGAAATGATGGATTTAGCATTTTCCTTTGTAAATTTTACTTTTATACAACCCCTTTCAGTAAATTTTATTGCATTGTCTATAAGATTTATCATTATTTGCATTAATCTATGCTTGTCAGCATAGATAAATATTTCATGGTTAATTTCATTTTTTAAGGAAAGATTTTTTTTCTCAGCCTTTTCTTTAAAAATCTGAAAGACTGATTCAACTATTTGATTGAGTTCAATTTTATCTTTTTCGATTTTTATCTCTCCAAATTCAATTTTTGAAATTGTAAGAAGGTCATCTACAAGGGCACTCAGTCTTTCAGCTTGATTTTTTATAATATCTACAAATTTTTTAGCATTTTCTCTATCATCAATAGCTCCATCAAGCAGAGTTTCAGCATATCCCTTTATAGCTGTAATAGGAGTTTTAAGTTCATGGGAAACATTGGCTACAAAGTCTCTTCTAATATTTTCAAGCCTCTTAAGTTCTGTTACATCTTGAAGCAAGATTATCATAAATGCGATATTTCCTTCTGAGCCTAAAATTGGCATAGCCTTGGCAATAAGAGAAATTTCTTGACCTGCTCGTTTTATGATAATCTCTCTACGGGCTTCCTTTTTTGTTTCCATTGAAGAACGAAGTAGTTCAATAAGATCAATATTTCTTATAATTTCTATGAAATGTTTGCCTTCAGGAGATTCTTTTATTTTTAAAATATCTTTGAAGCTCTGATTAGCAAGTAGTATGTATCCTTTAGGATCAATAATGATAAGACTGTCTGTTATTGATTTTAGGATTGTTTCAAAACTTTCAGGAGAACTAATTTGTGGAATATTTTCTAAGGCATTCTGTTTTTTAAGAGGTTCTTCTGTTTTATTGGATGCTCTAATTTTTCCTATTAGTAAAAAAATAACAAAAATAAGAAAGACAATTAATAGTAAACACAAATCCATAATATCTTAAGCCTCAATGTAGTAGCCTATGCCTCTTAAAGTTTTTATATATTGAGGGTTATCAGGATCCTTTTCAATTTTAAGTCTTAGCCTTCTTATGTGAACATCAACTGTTCTGGGATCAATATAAATTTCCTGTCCCCATACAGCATCAACTAAATGATCTCTATTAAAAATTTTATTTGGTCTTTCGGCAAGATAAAGTAGTAATTTAAATTCTGTAGCAGAAAGTTTTACAGGTTGTCCTCGTACTGTTACAGTATAGGTTTCTTTATCAATAAAAATATCTCCAATATGAATAGTCTCACTGGTGGTAGCATTTTTAGTCCTTCTTAATATTGCTTTAATTCTTGCAAGAAGTTCCCTTGGACTAAAGGGTTTTGTAATGTAGTCATCTGCTCCCGTTTCAAGACCTGTGATTCTATCATACTCTTCACCTTTTGCGGTTACAATAATTATTCCTGTTTTTTGCATTTTTGGATTATTTCGGATAATCTTGCATATTTCAAGTCCCTGAATCTTCGGTAGCATAAGGTCAAGAATTACAAGGTCAAAGGATTCTTCGCTTAATTTCTGCAAGGCAGTCTCTCCATCTAAGGCTATGGTTACATCAAAATTTTCCTTTTTTAGAGTGTAAGCTATTAAATCTGCAATTTCTTTTTCATCTTCGACAATCAGTATTTTCTCATTCATTGATAATCCCTTTTAAATCTTCCTCTTTAATTTCAAAATTTATTTTCATTTTTCCTATTGATTCTGGAATGACCATTCTAATCTTTCCTTCTATGTTCTTTTTATCAAGCAAAATTGTTTTCACCATTGCTGTTGAATCCATATTAATAGGTAAAATTGTAGGTAATCCGAAGTTTTGTAAAATATTTTTTATCCTTTCAAGGCTTTTTTTATCAATAAAACCAAGCATACTACTTAACTTTGCCTCATAAACCATTCCTATAGATATTGCTTCTCCATGAAGATAAGTACTATAACCTGTTAGAGTTTCAATGGCATGTCCAATTGTATGTCCATAATTAAGAATTGCTCTAAGAGAGCTTTCTCTTTCATCCTTAGAGACCACTTCTGCTTTTATTTCACAGGCTCTTTTTATGGCAGGAATTAACAAGTCTTTGTCTTTTTTTAAGATTTTTTCTCTATTTGACTCAAGATATTCAAAAAATTCTTTATCCCAAATAATTCCATATTTTATAACCTCTGCCATACCTGAGATAAATTCCCTTTCTGGTAAAGTATCAAGAGTATTAACATCAATCCATACTAATGAGGGTTGCCAGAAACTGCCAATCATATTTTTACCAAGAGGATGATTAACAGCTGTTTTACCCCCTACAGAACTGTCAACCTGAGCGAGTAAAGTTGTTGGTATCTGAATGTAAGGTATTCCTCTCATATAAATTGAGGCAACAAAACCCGTGATATCTCCAATTACTCCTCCACCTAAAGCAATGAGGCAGGATTTTCTGTCAAGTCCTGACTCAAGAAGTTGAGTTAAAATGTGATAAGCCCAGAAATAGTCTTTATAAATCTCTCCATCAGGAATCATGATAACAGAAGGATCAAATCCTTCTTTTTTTAATGAAGAGATTATTTTATCACCATAAAGCTCGTAAACCTTTGGATTACTTATTACTGCTATTTTTTTCCCTACAGGAAATCTTAGCAATCTCTCTCCAATAAGAGGTAGATTGCCTCTGTCAATGAGAATTTCATAGCTTCGTTCACCTAATTCAACTCTAAGTTTTTCCATTTTTTAACCTCTCATATTCTTGGATTATTTTTTCAGCCACTTCCTCAGGAGTCAACTCTTCTGTATTAATAGAAAAATCAGCTTTTTCATAAAAGGGAATTCTCTTTGTAAGAAGTTCTTTTATTTTTTGTTTAGGATTTTCAACCTGTAACAGAGGTCTATCCTTACAATTTTTCACTCTTTCCAAAATAACATTTTCCGAAGCTTTAAGCCAAACAATAATACCTTTATCTTTGAGTTTCTTAAAGTTTTCTTCTCTTAATATAGCTCCTCCTCCTGTAGCAATTACTTGCCTATTATTTTGACTTATTAATTTTATCACTTCTGTTTCAATATCTCTAAAACGGGGTTCTCCAAATTTTGCAAAAATTTCAGAAATTTTCATTCCTGTTGTTTTTTCAATAACTTCATCGACATCAACAAATTTTAATCCAAGTTTTCTTGCTAAAATTTTCCCTACAGAGCTTTTCCCTGTGCCCATAAATCCTATTAGAACGATGTTTTTCATGTTAAAATTAATCTATGCAGTATTATTATACTAAAAAATCCATAAGCTTAGGCATTTTCATATTTTTGATATTTTTTCTTTTCGCTCCTGCCTGTGCAAAAAAAGAATCTGATTATTATAAAGTTACAGAAATTCACGATGGTGATACAGTAAGTATTATAACAGATAGTTTTTTAGGAATTCTTGTTAAAACCGAAAGAGTAAGACTCATTGGCATTGATGCTCCAGAACTTGCTCAGGAACAATGGGGTAGAAGAGCTAAAAATCATTTAAGAAAACTAATTAAAGAAAGTGACTGGCAGGTTAAAATTGAGTTTGATATCCAAAAAAGAGATAAATATGGAAGAATCCTTGCTTATTTATGGGACAGACAGGGAAGAATGATTAATTATATGATGGTTAAACATGGTTATGCAATGGTTTACACAGTGCCACCAAATGTAAAATATGCTGAATTGTTTGTTGAAGCTCAAAGATTAGCAAGACAGGAAAGGAAAGGGATATGGAAAGAAAATGGGGTTATTGAAACCCCCTCTGAATGGAGAAAACAGAATCCAAGAAATTAAATAATAAATCTCTGTTTTTTCAGATAATTTTTTACATCTTCTCCTTCTGTTTCAAATCCTCTTTTACCCATTGCTCCGTAAATAAGCCTTTTGCCAAGCTCAACTCCTGGTTGATTAAAGGGATTAATTCCATAAAGCAACCCTGTCATAGCAGTTACAACCTGAAGGAATTGAAAAATTTGACCAATACTGTAAGAATTAATCTTAGGAAGTATTATTTTCGTATTAGGCTTTTTATTCATCCATAAAGCCATTTCTGTAGCAAGCTGTTCTGTATTTATAAGTTCCTCAAGAGTATGTCCACCAAGAAATCTTAATCCTTCTATATCGTGAAACTCCTCTGGAATTGCTTCCTGACAATTATGTCTTTCAACAGAAACAAATAGTATCACTTTATCTTCTGGTCCTTCCATCCACATCTGAAGTTGTGAATGCTGATCAGTGGTTCCTAAGGATGGATAAGGGGTTGTTCCCTTTCCTTCTTTCCCAATACTTTCTGCCCAAAGCTGGCAAAACCATTCAGAAAGGGTTTTTAATCTATCAGAATAGGGAAGAAAAACCACGATTTTCCTTCCTTTGGTTGTATCCATCAAATAAAGGCATGAAGCAAGATATGACATTGGATTTTCATTTAGATTTTCACTAAAGGTTTTCTCAGAAACTTCCTTTGCACCCTCAAGTAATTCTTCACTTTTTATTCCTAAAGTTTCAGCCATAAAAAGTCCTACAGGAGATAAAACAGAGTATCTACCAACAACATTTTTGGGAATTGGTAAAGACGGTATTTCATATTCCTCAGCAAGTCTTCTTAAATTGCCCTTTTCAGGATCAGTAGTAAATACAAAATGCTCCTTTACATTAAGTTTTCTGTCTCGTATCATTCTCCAGAAAATAAGGAAGGAAGCCAAAGTTTCTGAAGTTGAACCAGACTTTGAAATTACATTTATCAGAGTTCTTTTCAAATCAACAACTTCTATGATATTTTTAAAAGTTAAAGGGTCAACATTGTCATAAATGAAAACCTTAGGTTTTTTCTTTAGATTATGCATTGGACTTAATGATTCAAGAATAACCCTTGGTCCTAAAGCACTTCCACCAATACCAAGAAGAATAAAATATTCATAATCTTTAGCCCTTTCACCAAGTTCTTTAATTTGAGAAATTTCCTGATAAGGTAAATTTATAAAATCAAGCTCTTTGTAAGGCTTTTCTGAAATCAGAGATATTGCCCTTTTGGCATGGCTTTCAATTTCTGAAAGAGAAAGTCCCTTTTGTCCTATTTCTTCCGCTAAAACATTAGAAAAATCTAATCTTACCACTCTTACCTCCTTTTTTTGAAAAATAGGCAACTACAAAAACTATTACAACCGATAAAATTACAATCATTGCTAAAACTTTAGTAAGTTTAAAAGCCATAATAAAGAGAAGGGCAAGGGCTAAAAGAAGATAAAACTGCCAGCTCAATTTCTGTTTTCTCCTTTTTTTTTATTTTAAATTATCTCCCTCTTGTTGTATTTCAGAGGTTAAGCATTTTCTTCTTTTTGTTTTTTTACGTAAATGTAAGCTTCCTTTGCCGATATAATTAAAATTGCAATAAATCCAATTAATAATCCCTTAATGTTGAACAATCCTTTGATTGCAATAAACCATAGAAAAAGAAAAATTGCACCTAACTTTAAATAACTAAGTCCAATTACTGTAAGCTGAAACATAGGTTTTCCGAAAAACTTCTTTACAGCCCATGCAAGCTCCCTTAAACTTAACCAGCTTATGAACCCTCCAAGAATTACATTAAAGGCAACAATCTCATCCTGCCATAAAAGATAACTTGCTAATGCCAATGCTGGTACTAAAATTAATGTTTGCCTATTGATTTTCTTGATTACTTCTTTGTCCATCTTCCCTGTTCACCTTCCTTACAAATCTATGGATTTCACGAACACCTGCAACAAATCCTGCTGCTAAAAAAATAAGAGAAAATACGGGAAAAGTGTTTATAAGTTTATCAATTAAATAGCCAAGTACAGCACCTATTATTACACACAAAACAAAATTTATTCCTAAAGCTGATGCTTCAAGAATTACTTTGAAAATTGATTTTTTAGGAGCATCTTCACTCACATTAACCCTCACACTCTGATAATACAAACTCTTTTAAAGAAGTTGCAACTTCTTTATAAAAATCAGTTTTTGCCTTTTCATATAAAGTGTCACAAAATAAGGGAATCCATTCACAAAGTCTTCTTAAAAAATCGATTTGCAAATCCTTTAATTTTTGCTCAATTAAATAACTCATGAAAAGCAATTCCATTGAAACATGGTCTGCTGGAAGGTCTAATTCTTCATCTATTGCTACACCAGCTGTCCAGTAAAAATGTTGAACATTTTTTAGCTCAAAATTTATAGGAATATTTTTATAAATCTCTGCCAGATAATATCCTTCATAATTTGGAACTTCTCCATCAATAAATAAAGCTATATAATCATCGCAAATTTCTTCGTAAGTATCATTGATTGTAATTTCTGCAAAATTTTCAAATTCCTCAATATACTCAATTTGCGGAATCTCCATAAAAAGATAAGCAAAAAGTCTATAAGTTTCAGCTCTTTCTAAATCTTCGGAGTTGAAAAAATTCATAGACCTTTAAAAACCTCATAGACAGCTTTAATTGTTTTTTCTATATCTTTGTCTGTATGGGATAGACTTATGAATCCTGCTTCAAACTGAGATGGTGCGATATATATTCCTCTTTCAAGCATTTCCCAAAAAAATTTTTTAAACTTTCCAGTATCAGAGGTTTTTGCTGTTTTAGCATCAACAACTTCAGTTTCTGTAAAGTAAGTGCAAAACATTGTGCCAGCTCTATAAAATTTCACCTTTATACCTGTCTTTTGAACTACTTCTTTTAATCCCTCCTCAAGATTTTGCATAGTTTTTTCAAGTTTTTTATATGTAGAAGTCTTTGAAAGAATTTTTAATGTCTCAATTCCTGCTGTCATTGCAAGAGGATTTCCTGAAAGAGTTCCTGCCTGATAAACTCCTCCTTCAGGTGCAACAAAACTCATTATTTCTTTCTTGCCTCCGTAAGCACCAACAGGAAGTCCTCCTCCTATAACCTTGCCAAGGCATGTTAAATCAGGTTTTATCCCATAATAGGCTTGAGCTCCGCCAAAGGAAACTCTAAATCCTGTCATAACTTCATCAAAAATTAGAACAATTCCGTATTTTTCAGTCTCTTCTCTTAATGTATTTAAAAATTCTTCTTTTGGTAAAATACATCCCATATTTCCAACAACAGGTTCAGTAATAACACAGGCAATTTCTTTCCAGTGCTCTTTTATAGTTGACTTTAGTGCTTCTGTGTTATTAAAGGGAAGTACAATGGTTTCCTGTATATAAGAAGCTGGAACACCAAGACTATCGGGAATGCCAAAAGTTGCTCCTCCTGAACCTGCTGAAACTAAGAGTCCATCAACATGACCATGATAGCATCCTTCAAATTTTATTATTTTATTTCTTTTTGTAAAGCCTCTTGCAACTCTTATAGCAGACATGGTTGCTTCTGTACCTGAGTTAACCATCCTTACTTTTTCAATTGATGGGAATGCTTTTTTTATTAATTCTGCAAGTTCAATTTCAAGAGATGTTGGAGCTCCGTAGCTTGTTCCCCTTTCAACAGCTTTCTTGAGAGCTTTTACAACTCTTGGATAGGCATGTCCTAGTATAATGGGACCCCATGAAAGAACATAATCAATATATTCATTTCCATCGACATCATAGATTTTTGAACCCTTTGCCTTTGAAATGAATAGGGGATTGCCACCAACAGCTTTAAAGGCTCTGACAGGACTGTTTACTCCTCCAGGCATAAGTGCCAGGGCTTTTGTATAAAGTTTTTGAGACTTTTTTGTCTTCATTATCCCCTCCGATATTTGATATTTCAATAAAAATACCAGAAAAAGAGAGAAAATCTCAACATTTTAGCTAATCCTAAACTTGCCGATTGAAAAACACTGATTTGGTCATTCCGAAGGAGCGTAAGCGACTGAGGAATCTCCTCCTTTTTCACCAAATAGATTCTTTAATGAGAGATTCCTCGGGGTATTGAACCCATCGGAAAGACAATGAAGGGAAAGCTTGTCTGTTTTTCTATAGGCAATTTTAGGGATGATTTGCAAAGATACAATTTTATTTATGTTATAATTTCATATGTCTAAAAAGGCACTTATTATAGAGGACAATGAACTTGTCAGTGAAACTTTAAAGGCAATGCTTGAATTTTTAGGTTTTGATGTAGTTATTGCTGAAGACGGATATAAAGCCCTAGAAAAATTTCAATCTGCTATGGAATCAAATAATTCCTTTGATATTGTTTTTGTTGATTTAGTACTACCTGAAATGTCAGGTCGGGAAGTTTTTGAGAAACTTAAAGAAATTGAACCTACCATAAAAGCAGTTATTTCAAGTGGCTATTCTGATGACCCTGCAATAAAGGACTATGAAAATTTGGGATTTAAAGGAGTTTTAAACAAGCCCTATACAATAGAAGAATTAAGAGAAATACTTAAGAAATTAAGTTTACTCTAAAGCAGGTAGATATATCTTAAAGGTTGTTCCTATCCCAATTTTACTTTCAACTTCAATTTTACCACCCATCTTTTCAATTATGTTTTTGACTATACTTAATCCTAATCCTTTACCTTCCTTTTTCATTGTAAAGAAGGGGTCAAATATTTTATCTATGTATTCTTCAGGAATCCCCGATCCTGTATCAGATATGCTGATAAAAACGAATTTCCCTTTGGGTAAACCTGAAATTTTACCATCATTGAACAAATCTTTTAATCTTACGATAATTTTTCCTTCCTCACCTATTGCCTGTTTGGCATTAACGATAATATTCTGAAAAATTCTGTAGATCTGTCCAGAATCTCCATAAACCATCGATACAGGTTCTTCAGTTGATATTTCATAAATTATTTTTGTGCCATTGAGTAAAAATTCAAGGGATTTTTTTGCTATCTCAACAAGATTTACAGGTTCTTTCTTGGATACAAAGTCAGGGCTTAAATCCTTCAACTCATCCATTGTATTTCGCATCAAT
>Ga0197142_1004890_pt1 | contig 10678 bp, 8 predicted proteins | sample GBS60_MetaG_FD_148614 | JGI IMG/M metagenome (GOLD analysis project Ga0197142, IMG submission 148614) | Sediment microbial communities from Great Boiling Springs, Gerlach, Nevada, United States - GBS 60_MetaG | ecosystem: Environmental > Aquatic > Thermal springs > Hot (42-90C) > Sediment...
CCGATGTGGGAGAGGCCGGCCAACCGGAGGTTGGCCGAGGGAGGGGGATTTCGGCTGCACAAGGAACCTGGATTCCTGCTTACGCAGGAATGACACATTGGCCCCCTGCATTCGGCTAAAATGTTACAATACCTCGAAGCAGTGCGACGAGTAGAGCCCCTTGTCGGAGCCGATAGCAATACCGTGGATTGGTTCTGCCTCATCCCAACCCCAGCAGCGGGAGCAGTTCCAACGGATGTGCGATGAGCTGCTGCGCGCCATGGGCCAGCAGTTCCTCCCCGGTCCGGAACCCCCACAAAGCGCCCACCGCAAACATGCCGGCCGAATGGGCCGTCTGCATGTCCGTCTTGGTATCCCCCAAGTAAAGGATCCGATCCGGCGGGGTCTGCAAAGACCGGGCAATCTGCAGCGCTCCGGCAGGATCGGGTTTTCGGGGCAACTCCGGACGTTCGCCCAATACCTGCCGAAACCGCCACCGCCCCAAAAACCGCTGCACACATTGCTGGGTGAACTCATCCGGTTTATTGGAAAGCACCGCCATCGGCACCTGATGAGTAGAAAGAACGTCCAAGAGTTCCGGAATGCCTGGGTACGGCCGGGTAGAGTGGGTCCATCGGCGGCCGTATTCTTCCCGAAACAGTTGGCCGAACTGCTGGAACAGCTCCGGACGATGGTGCTCGGCCGGGATGATCCGCCGGGCCAAGTTCTCTACCCCGTCACCGATGAAATTCCGATACGCCTCCATCGACCAACCCGGCAGCCCAAGCCGCTCCAGGGCCGCATTGGCCGACTCGGCTATATCGCCCAGCGTGTCCAACAACGTGCCGTCCAGATCAAAAAGCACTGCATCAAACCGTTGGCTCATGGGTTAGGACTTTTGTATCACCTCAAACTGTAAATGGAAACGCCAGGTTTTGGCTATAACCTATTGCAAAATAAGGAGATTCTACCGGCGGATCGATTCCTTCGGTTCCAGAGAGCCGAATGGGGCGTTTTTCTCCTGGTTTTGCCGGGGTGAGGCGGTTTCATTTCCAGTGTGAGTAACACTGTAGCCGTTTGAAAGAATCAGAAGGAATAAGAGATTGTGTCATTCCTGCGTAAGCAGGAATCCAGGCCGCTTTGTGCCTGCTACGGTGTTCCTGCTGGGCAAGCAGGAACTCTGACATACTTTCTGGATTCCCCCTTATGCGGGAATGACACCCCTTGGCCAGCTTCGTTCGGCCGGCCTCTCCCACCAGGGCAGAGGCGATTTGCTCCATTCGGCTAACAGGTTACAGAAGTAATTCCGAGGGGTGCTTCCGGGTAACACGTTAGCCGAATGGAGATGCCCTTGGAGGGACCTGCTTGTCAGGTCCGGTGTTTGCCTCTCCCCTAGCGGGAGAGGCCGGCTCCAGCGAAGCGAAGCCGGGTGAGGGGGGTTTCGGTGGCACAAGGGACCTGGATTCCTGCTTGCGCAGGAATGACACAGTGGCCTTCTTCATTCGGCTAAAGTGTTACGCTTCGGGATATTCTCCGACGATTGGGTGGGCTTTTTCCGCCACAAGGGACCGGGGGCGGTTTCATGGAGGATCAACCAGACGGCAAACACGGCTACTCCCAACGGCAGCAAAGCCCGCCCCCAAGGCGTCAGCCTAAGCACCAGGCGTTCAAAGGCCCCCATACTAAACAAAGTGATCAATATCCATCCGATCATTGCCCAGGCTCGGTACCGGCCGGACCGCCAACTGGCCAGCACCGCCCAGGCCGACATCGGAGCGATCAGGCTATAGGTTAATCGTTCACTGCCTGGGCCAAAAAGCAATTGCCAGGCCGACCAAGCGCCCAAGATGTCCACAGCCAACCGGCCAAACCGGCCGCCAGAATCTCCCTTAGAGGCTCTTCCGAAATGGGTGGCCGGAGGACGGCCCTGACCTGTTTGCAACTCCTTCGGGTTTACCAAAATGCCCGTTTTATTAGGGTTTTTGGTAGTCTCGGAGCCGCCGATCGGGCTTGTTTCCGGGTAAAAAACGGCATTTTGGAACAGCCTCTTGGCACCGCCGGGATCTCCGGTAGAAAGGGCCGAGGGGCTGTCGGAAATAGCCGCCTCTGCTGATCCCGCTGTTAATCCCGCCGTTGCCGGAGCGTCTGCTGTCCGGTGAGCTTCCGGCCCCGTTTCGGAAGTAAACTCCCTTGGACCAACGGATATGTTCCGGTCCCCAAGTTCGGGCCAAAGCTGCTGCCGTTGCCACAGGCACCAGGCCAGCACCGCCAACGCCGTCTCAGATTGCACCAGTTCATAGGTCTCTCTAGGAACGGGGGAACGGATCAATTCCCAGATGGTCCAGGCATCTCGATAGCCGCCCCACCGGTAAATCTGGGTGGTATGAAGCATCTGGAACCACTCTTGATATTGCCACAGCACGGTCTCTGGCGGCCGGGTCAAAAAAGGGATCGCCGCCCACACTAATACCGCCACCCCCAGCCGAAACATCAGTTGCCTGGGCCAACACGCAGCAGCCAAAAGGGCCAACGCCCACGGCCAGACCTTGATGAACCCCCCACCGGCCAGCAACACCGCTGCCAACCACCACCGCCGCCGTCCGATGGCCCACAGAGCCACTATGGCGAGCACCAGGACCAAACTGTTACTTTGTCCGGCCCACAAACCCCGGGTTGATCCGGCCAACGTCAACAAAAGCCAAACGGCTTTCCGCTCCGGAGTGTCAATGCCTGGAAAAATCTCCCCCGCCGTGCGATCCAAAACCACCCACAATAACAGGATATTGCCCACCTGCCAAAACAACCCCCCCAAGCAATCCGGCCAGAGGGCAAACGGCGTCATCAGCACGGCAAAAGTGGGACTATAGCGGTACAGGTCCCGATCAGGGGAGGGTTCGTACAGGCAACGATCCTGCCACCAATTCCTGGCCCCCTCAGCAAAAACCGGATACACCGTATGGGCGGTCGGCTGCACCAGCACTTTGATGCCGGCGGCAACGGTAAAACCGATCCATACGCCGAGCACCCAGCGCATCCTAACAGAGCGTTGCCGCTCCTGCCAGAACAACCTCATAGACAAATCTCTTAAAAACCGTAACATTTTAGCCGACTGAAGCAACTTGCCTCTCCCCTGGCCGTCCAGAGGCCGGCCGAGCGAAGCTGGCCAAGGGGTGTCATTCCCGCGAAAGCGGGAATCCAGAAAGTATCCCAAAGTTTCCCCTTGCCCGGCAGGAACACCGTAGCAGGCACAAAACAGCCTGGATTCCTGCTTACGCAGGAATGACACATCGTTTGCCTTCAGTCGGCTAAAGTGTTCCCTTGTTACAAATCTCTTAAGAGGCCGTAGCGTGACCGGGCCAGCCTGCACCCCGGGAGAACTATTCTAGAAAACCGGCCCCTTCCAAGCAAAACAAGAAAGCTCCCCCAAGGGCTTCCCCTGCCGCTTTTACGTTACCACCTGAGGCCGGAAGAAATGATAATATGCCCGGGCTGAATCCCCATGCACCACCAGCATATACAGGCAGCCGTTCTCTTGCCAGGCAGCCGCACAATACCCCCCGGTTCGGGCCGTCTGCTCATACCGAGGGGGTTCCGCAGGAAGGCCCTCTTCCACGGGAACGGCACCGGCTTGGCAAAGGGGCACGACATACAAGGTGGCATAGATTCCTTCCGCACTGCGCAGATCATAGGCCAAACCTTGCCGGCCTAACAGACCGGCCACCTTCCGGAAACGGATCAGGGCTCCTGCCCGGGGATAGCCAGGAACCCAGACAGCCCGGCTGAAGCCAAGCGGACCCTGGCCCGGTTGGCCTCCCCACTGCTGGCCGGAACCAAACAGCTCTTCCGGTTCGGCCATCGCAAAGCGGAGGGCTTCCGTTTGGATTTGAGCTAGGGAAAGCGGCTGGGGGGATTCCGGAAGCCAGAAGAAGAGCAACACCCCTGCAGCGGCGGCTGCCAACCCACCTGCCAAAAGCCATCGCCGTTTTGGCGACCTCCTAGAATACGACCTGCTAGGATCTGAGGGACGGGGGATGGGGAGTTGCGTCGATTTTTCCGATCCTGCAATTTGTGTATGTTGTGTATATTCTCCAAATTGGCCGGTGTCTTTCCCTTCGGTTTCTTCAGCGCCGGTCGGCAGGACACCCCCCCTTTCGACCACCTCCTGCTCTGCCTGTTCTGAGAAGGCAACCTCCTGAGATCCCAAACCCTCTTCTGTCCCCATGGGCATCTTAAACCGGTTCAACCGGGCCTGTTTTGCCACCGAACCCTCTTCCCACTTAGGAGCCTTACCATCTTCGGACCGTCGGAAACCCCCCAAAGCGGTTTGGAGATGCTCCATAAGCCGGACCTCTAACCCCTCAGGGACCGGCACGTCGGCAAAGGCGGCCGCCACCTGCTGATCCACCGCCTGCACCCACCGGTACCGGGCTGCCAATGCCGGGTCCTCCGCCAGGGCCTGAGCCAAAAACCCTAGCTCCGGATCGCTTAGATCCCGGCTCCCCGGCCGACAGGCCTCCATCGCTTCGTAAATCGCTTGTTTTTCAGGCTCGGCGGCCATAGAAAAAAACCTTTTCCACCGGATCAAGGGGAGCTTCCTCGTCTTCTTCTGGCACGCTGAGGAAAACTCCTTAACCGGAGAAAATCCTTCCGGATTTTCCTAACTTTCCAATCTTAGCAGGAACTAACCGATTACCTCCAGATCGATTTCGGAGATCAGCGAACCTGTTTTTATCTATTCTGCCTATTCTGTTTTCTCACTATTTTAAGGTAATAGGAAACCGATCCCGGGAATGGGGTGCCGGATGACCTCCGTTTTCCCTCCCCTATCGACGGTACAGTCGCACACCCTTTCTAAAGGGGAATGATTCTCCCGGGGTAATGGTTTACCGTGGTACCGGAAGTTTCTTTTCCGGCCCAGGAGGGTGCCGGACACTTGGTTCTGTTTCGGCCGGTCCGGAGGCTGGCTGCGCCAGCAGCGGGAATAGCAGTCCGCGCAGACGGGCCTTGGCCCGGGCTAGCCGACTCATCACCGTCCCGATGGGGATTTCCAATCGCTCGGCAATCTCCCGATAGGAAAGGTTCTCAAAATAAAACATACCCAGGATCACCCGATCCTGGGGGGATAATCGGTCGAAAGCCTGTTGAAGGCGTTCTGGATCGATGCAGGGAGATGGATGTTCCGGTTCCGGAATGGCCTCCAAGGGCAGTTCTAACGCCCCCGCCGGAGTGGGGACCGGTTTGGCTCGGCTTTTCAAAAAACAATTTCGCAAAATCGTAAACAACCAGGAGCGGACCGAATCAGCCTGGCGCAATTGGCCCCCCTTCTGGCAGGCAATCAAAAAGACCTGTTGGGTTAGGTCTTCGGCATCGGTTGGGGACCCGGTTAGCCGATAGGCATACCGATAAACCGCCTCGTGATGCTCGGCCACCAGCCGGGCTATATCTAATGCATTGGCTTCGGCGGCCATAACGGCCTCCTACCTTGCTAGACTCTCCAAAAGGAGAAAATATTCCCGAAAATTGGAAAAAACCTGGGAAGCCAGCGCCGAGGACCTGAGCACGTGCTCTCCCAGGGGAGCCCTCCATGAGGAAGGGTCCAGTCCGTGTTGTTCGGTTCCTCTTTGGAGGCGCATCCCTCGGCTGGGGTAACCTGTTTGAGGGGGCTGACTTGCGAACGGTAGATTTTTCTCTCCGGTTGTGCATAGGGGAGCTGGAAAATGGGCCTGACCTGCCTCCCCAAACCCGAACAGTAACCTAAAATTTATCAAATCCGGGAATAAAAGCCCAGCATCCAGGATCAATTCTTTTGTAGTCAAGGCAGGAAGAGGGTTCCTGCCGGGTCTCGAACAGGTTTTCCTTTTATGAGGGAGGTTCTGGAATGTTGAAGAGGATTGGTTTGCTGCTGTGCGTGTTGGCTTTGGGGATGTTTCTGATTGGCTGCGGCGGGGAAGCGAAAAAGCCCACTCCCACGACGCCGGAGAAGACCCCTGCTGGCGCTACGGAAAAATCCGCTGAAACTACCCCCACTGCTGAAAAACCCGCGGACAAACCCGCTGAGGAAAAGCCAGCCGAAGAAAAGCCCGCTGAACAACCTTAATCTGGCGGGCAGGAAGCCTATCCGGTACGTACCGTTTCTTTGGGGACTTTTTGCAGGGGACACCCGTTCCTCAGAATGGGTGTCCTTTTTTTCATTTCTTGCGACATTTGTAACACTTTAGTTCCACTGTATCTACCGTGCCCAATTACCACAATCTGTGGTGTTCGAGATGATTTCTAGCCCCTACATCTGGTAGGAGCCGGTTCCCCTAGATACAGTCAAATTAGCCGAATCAAGCAACTCTTCTCTCCCACGTAACGGGAAAACTTCTGTTGCCATTCCCGCGCAAGCGGGAAACCAGAAAGGGAACATTTTAGCCGAATGACGTAATTTCACCTCTCCCACCACGGAAGAAGACGGCTCCAGAGCAAAACGAAGCCGGCGGAAGGGTGTCATTCCCGCGAAAGCGGGACTCCAGAAAATATCTCAAAATCTCAAATTTCCCACTTGCCCAGCAGGACACCGTAGCAGACACAAAGCCGCCTGGATGCCTGCTGATGCAGGAAGGACACATCGTGGCACTTTATTCGGCTAAAATGTTACTGAAATTCTGATTTTGCAATAAGTTATGGCCAAAACCTAGCGTTTCCGTGTACAGTTTGATTTGAGGTAACTCTTTAGTTTGACTGTATCTATCAGGCCGGGCCCCTACCAGATGTAGGGGTTAAAAATCGGGTCGAACACCACAGGTTGTGGGCATAGTTCCTGGTAGATACAGTCAAGTTAGGCGAATAAAGCAAAACGCCTCTCCCCTGGTGGGAGAGGCCGGGCTGGCCAAAGGCCAGGGCGGGTGAGGGAGATTTCGGAGGCATAAAGCCGCCTGGATGCCTGCTGATGCAGGCAGGACACATGGGGCCTTGCCGTTCGGCTAACTTGTTACGATTTGAGTAGTTACAAAAACCCGTTTGTGAGCCGGTGTCAATGCTCCCTTTTGGAATATCAACAGGTTCCAAGCGACGGGGCGGTTTTTGGGAACCTGTACGTTCGCAAGCAGGAAGCACTAATCTTCGGCGGAGGTGGGGTCTTCGGCGCCGGTGCGTTTGGTTTGCAGCAGCCGGGGCAATTCCAACACCGCTCGCATCAGATCGATGGTTAGGTATCCGGACAGTAAAACCAGATAGACAGCTAGGGGCAATGCGGCGGCGCCGGCCAGGGTCCAAAAGGCGGCGGGTAAGGGAAGATAGGCCCCTGGCTTTTGAGTGGCCAAAAGTACTAAACTGTATAGAAGCAGCACTATCCCATGGAGCACCCCAAGACCAAACAGCACCGGTGTCAGCTTCACCAGCAGTTTAAGCAGGAAGGCCCAGACGCTCAGGGCTTCTTCCCCCGGCCGGGTTTCTGGCGATACGGTAATTTGCACCGTTTCCGGTGCCACGGCCACCAAGGCCGCCAATTCCAGGGCGATAAACAATTCTATCGCTGCTACGATCAATAGGTATTGATTCTGATGGACGGCATAGACGACCAAGGCTAGCACACCCGCCACGCCCAAGCCCAATAGCACTAGCGCCAGGCAATCCAAAATCGCCGTAGAACAAACCCGCGCCGAAGAACTTTTGTTCAATCTATCTAAGGCTTGGAGAAATCGTCCGGCCGTATATTGCAGTACCGTCAGAGCAATCAGTCCGGCCAACCCCCAGCCAAAAATAATTCCCTCTTTGCTATCGATACTTTGCATCAACGTACTCACCAGCCAAAGGGCCATCGCCCCATAAAGACCGTAGTATCCGAACAGCGAAAAGGCCTGACAGGTGGCCTCGACCAGGGCGGCCGGAAAACTCCGCCGAAACAAATCCAGGAGCAAATCGAACAGATGAACTTCAGCTCCTTCTCTGGCCCGATAAAACGCGGTCGGGGAGTTTTCAAAGCTCCGGATGGCCGGTTCCGGGCGCACCGCCGGAGGCAAAAAATGCGTTTCTACTACGGCAGCCCCGGTGGGCACATCCGAAGGTATAGCCGAGGCGTCGGCCGCAGCACCGCTCGGCCCAGAACCGGCCGGCGCAATTGGCGATTCTGCTTCAAAAAGTCCTTTGACCCGACGGGCCGGCACCCAGTCGTCCATCCCCTCTCGCCAGACCAAGTCCTCCGGCCGGAGTTTACCCGCCTCGGCCAAGGCTTTCAGTTCCACAGCCGACACCGGCCCAAAACGCTGCTTTTCTTGAGCATAAAACCATTCCGCAGGACTCATATCCTTCCCTTTCCTGTTTGCTGACAACAACCCTCGGAGGCCATGCCTATTGATCCTCGCAACACCAAAGGACACCCCCGGCGTCAAAAACCAGGCAGTTCAGTGTGTCTATCATTTACGAGGAGCAATACGTTGGCAGCGCCAGGCCGGGCAGTCCACCGTGCAAGGCGGGTCTTCTCTTTGTGCCTCCAGAAAGATCTATCGCAGGTAATATCTCCGAGGGAAACACGGCAGGCGTGCCGTTCCAGGGGGAATACCATTTTAGCCGAATGGAGGAGTCTATGTGTCATTCCCGGCAAACAGGAATCCAGGCTTGTTCCTGCGCAAGCGGGAATCCAGGCAATATGAAATTCGCTCACTTTCCGGAATCCCACTTTCGTGGGGATGACTCCCCCGGTCTGGCTAGCGCCTGCCAGCCTCTCAACGGCCAGGGGAAAAGCCAACTGCTTCCTTCGGCCAACGTGTTACCATTTGGGCTAGATTGCGTGGCGTCCGGCTTGGTAACGGCAATAGGACCGTGAACGGTTCCCGGCACGTGCAAGGGCTATTTTTTAGTGTACTTTATCCGGTCAGAAATGCCATCCCCATCCGGGGAGCATTGCCATCCCCATCCATGAGCAAGGCCATTCCCATCTGATAAGCAATCCCATCCCCATTCGGTATGCCATCCCCTCGGATGCACCGCCAAATCTTGTTCATTCTGGAGTAGGGGGTATGGCATACCAGAGTGCCGCAGAGAAAGACGGTGTTGCTGGATTTCGAAGCGGGTCACCATAATATCATCTGGAACCTCTGAAAAATCCTGAAAATATAGTGAACCAGGTGGCCTTTTGATTATGTTATCGGCCTCTGAGGTTGCCGAAGGCACCCCCAATGGATTGTATCCTAGCATTGACAGCAGCTCGATATATGGGGTTTTCGGAAAAATCTCCTGAAATACTTATCTTTTGTCCACGTTGAATTATTCAGAGGTCCCTTATATATATTCCATCTGTTTGATTTGCACAGCCCGGCCCCAACTCGACGGCAGAAGGGAAAGAAAGAATACGCTGCCCTGGGGTTCTTTCTGGCCTTGGCCCATTCCGCTAAGCGCGCATCAAAAAGAAGACCTTCGCTGAACGAACCACTCTTGCTTTGCCTCTGAAGACTGGCCGGGTAAAGGGGGCGACGCAGCCGCCTGCCCCGTAGCAACGGAGACCAGCCGACTCCCGGCCCAAAAAGTGGATTATCTAGATTGGCTGTAGCTACCGGGCCGAATTACCCCAATGTGTGCTGTTCGAGCCGACCCGTAGCCCTACAACTGGTGGGGCCGGTTTCGGGAGAGACAGTCAAACTATTGATCTTCGCAAAACCAAGGGACATGCAAGCTGGCTGAAAACCACAGATTTTGCCTGTCACTCCGATTTGCAAAGATCAATACAGAACTGGTTCCGCCAATATGGGGCGAGATTAATGAATCCGTTTCTGCACTTCTTGGAGGAGTTTTTCCTGCTGGCTTTTTTGGAGTACTTCCAAGGCCTTTTCAAAGGCTTTTTTTTGGACTTCTTGAATTTCGTCGAACATTTTTTGGCGGATGTCGGCAAGTTGTTGTTTTTGCTCCGGCGTCAGTCCCAGGTTTTCCAGGGTGTGGGGGTGATAGAGGACCCAGAAGCCGTGGGTGCGGAGGATGATCTGTTGGAGGGTCTGGAGTTGCTGGGGCTGAAGGATTTTCTCTACTTGTTCTCGCACTTTTTGGACCCGTTGGGCGTGGCGTTGGCGTTGTTCGGCGGCTTTGGCCGACCGCTCTTCCGGCGTCATCTGTTGCCAGTTTTTCCAGATTTCCTGATCTGCCTGGACCTGCTCAGAGTAGGTTTTGCTAAGCTCGGCAAGCTGGGCTAATTGCTCCGGCGTTAGGTTCAGTTCCTTTTGCACGTTTTCCATCCGAAGCATGTAGAAACCGGGAAGCGGCAACAACTCCGGCTGGGCCACCCGGAAACCATGTTTTGGCTGCAGTTCCTGAGTTTGATTTGGCTCGCCGGAGACGACTCGGCCTTCGGCTCGGAGGATGTTGATCCGAAAGCCAGAACCGGGTTGCTGCTGCTGAGGAGGGGGATTTTCCGCAACTGCGGCCGGATGGACTGCCCAAAAAACCCAAACCCCCACCACCAGCATCGACCATCGCCATCTTTTGGGGGCCATGCAGATCGTCCCTTCTTTCAGTATCGCGTCATCCATTTTTGGATCTCTTCTTTGAGTTTTTGTTTCTGCTCGGGTGTGAGCACGTTCAGTTGTTTTTCTGCTAATTCTCGCATGAGTTGGGCTTGTTTTTGTTGATATTCATGTCGGAGTTGGTCGAGTTGGGATTTTTGCTGTTCTGTCAGGCCGATTTTGTCGGCCATCTGGGGGGCCCAAAGATACCCTGTCGCCATTTGGCG
>Ga0197142_1004891_pt1 | contig 10677 bp, 7 predicted proteins | sample GBS60_MetaG_FD_148614 | JGI IMG/M metagenome (GOLD analysis project Ga0197142, IMG submission 148614) | Sediment microbial communities from Great Boiling Springs, Gerlach, Nevada, United States - GBS 60_MetaG | ecosystem: Environmental > Aquatic > Thermal springs > Hot (42-90C) > Sediment...
CGGTCAAAAACACATCTGGATTGTTATTGATTGCTGCTATCATTCGTTCTAAACCTCCACCAAAATCTACATTTTTTTCTGGCAGTTCTTTAAAACCACTTTTTGTTTTTTTAAACTGCATAAAAACAGAATTACCAATTTCCATAAATCGTCCACAGTCACAGTTTGGATGACATTTTTGAAAGTAAAATGATGAATTTTCATGAATTTTTAACTCTTCACCAAAATCATAAAAAACCTCACTATCAGGACCCCCAGGTTCGTTATTGGGCATATTGTCAGGAATGCCTGCTCTTGACCACCAATTTTTTTCTGGACCATAAGAGAATATGTGATCTTCAGGTATTCCAAGCTCTAACCAAATTTTTCTTGATTCTTTATCGGCGGCTAAGTTATTTTTTTTATCACCGGCGAAAATAGTCACATAAAGCCTTTTTTTATCAAAACCTAAAACTTGGGTTAAAAAATTCCAAAACCAAGCAAGTTGTTCTCTTTTAAAATAATCACCCAATGACCAATTACCCATCATTTCAAAAAAAGTGGTATGCCGATTATCACCAATTTCTAAAATATCTTGCGAACGAAAACAAGGTTGAATATTGTAGATTCTTTTTCCTAAAGGATGAACTTCACCTAAAAGATAAGGAACAAGTTGTTGCATTCCAGAGCTGGTAAATAAAGTGGTTGGATCATTTTGAGGAACAAGAGAGATAGGAGGTATTTCTTTGTGATTTTTTTCTTTCCAAAACTCAGCAAATCTTTTTCTTAACTCAAGATGACTTAACATAATGTAAAATTATACTATAAAAAACTAAATTTATATTTTATATTTATAGATAATAAATAAAAACAAAGAATTAAAATAGAATTAAAATATTAGTTTTTCAATTGTTAATTAAGGTTAATCTATTTTCCATATTTTTTTATTGTGTTGATTTCTAGATTTATTTTAAATTTTTAAATGTATAATTTAATAAAAACAACCGATATAAAAGCAATAAAAGATATCTTTAATAAGTTTAATCTTCCAAAGCATAACTCTTACAAAGGACAAAATGGAAAAGTTTTAATTATTGGTGGATCATTGCTTTTTCATGCTGCCTCTTTGTGGTCAGCTGAAATTGCTTCTTATTTTGTTGACATTGTTCATTATTGTTCAACTAAAGAAAATCAAAGAATATTTTTAAATTTAAAAACTAAATTTAGAAATGGAATTATTATTCATAAAAAAAATTTAATAGAGTATGTTATTGAAGATGACGCTATTTTGGTCGGGCCTGGAATGATAAGAAAAGACATTCTAAAAATGGAAAGTAAAATTTTAAAAATGGATGTTAATAATCAAAAAGATTTAATTAATATTAAAGATGAAGGTTTATATACTTATTTTTTAACTAAGTTTTTGATTTATAATTTTCCGCAGAAAAAATTTGTTTTTGATGCAGGAGCTTTACAAATGATGAATAAAGAATGGTTTTTAAAATTAAAAACACCAGCAATCATTACTCCCCATCAAAAAGAATTTGAAAAATTATTTAATGAAAGAATTTTTGGTTTAAAATTTGAAAAAAAAGTAGACTTGGTAAAAAAATATGCCCAAGATTATAAAATAATAATTTTACTTAAAGCGATTAAAGATATTATTTCTGATGGAAGAGATGTTTATGTTATTGAGGGTGGAAATCAGGGATTAACTAAAGGTGGATCAGGTGATGTTTTGGCTGGTTTAGTTACTAGTTTTTATGCAAAAAATTATTCTTTATTAAGTGCTGTTTTTGCTTCAATTATTCTTAAAAAAACAGCTGATTTCTTGTTTTTAGAAAAAGGTTACTGGTATAATATAAAAGATATTATTGAAAACATTCCTAAGATTTTTAAAAAAATAATTTTTTAGCTTATGAAAAAAGAAACTTTAATAGCGATTTTTTTAGGAATAATTTTTGGTTTTGCTTTTGCTTTTATAATTTTGGGTAATATTTATAATAATCAATTAGAAGAAAAAGAGAATTCTTTTTTAATTCAAAAAAAAGAGACTTTTATTTCACCAGTTAAAACAGTTTTATTAAAATCCTTAACAATCAATAAACCAAAGGATTTTTTAATTGTTGATAGTGATAAGATTACTATTGAAGGAGAAGTAGAAAAGGATTCTTTAATTATTATTCAATCTCCATTAAAAGATTTAATTTTTCAAAACAAGGACGAAAAATTTAAAATTAATTTTCCTTTAGCTTTAGGTGAAAATTTGATAAAAATAGTTGCTTATCCAAAAAACAAAAATCTAAAAACTCAAGAAAAAAAAATTTTAATTTATTATTTGCCCAAAGATATATGAAGAAAAAAATTTTTTTAAAATTAACTTTTTTGTTTTTTCTATTTTTGATTTTTTGTAATTTTTTTATCTTTGCTTCAGATAAAATAACCAATGATCCAGCAAAAAAGGTGTCAGAAAAAGAAGTTAAGATTTTGAAGGAAAAAATCGCTAGCAAAGTTGCCCAGCTTCGTCAAGAAAATTTGCAAGCTTTATCAGGAAAAATAATTGACATAAAAAATAATGAAATAGAAATTAAGGATTATAATGATCAAAGAAAAATAGTTAATATTGATGATCTTTTAACAAAATATTATTCAATAAAAAATAATCAAAAAAAAGAAATTAGTTTTTCTAATTTGAAAAGAGGAGATTATATCATAGTTTCAGGAATTTATACCGATAAAGGAATTAATGCTGATATTATTTTTGTTGATGAAAAGTATTTAGTTGATTTTGGTAAAGTAGTTGAAATAAACAAAAACGAATACTGGTTAAAAATATCAACTCTAACTAATGAAAATATATACATAGATATTGAAACATTTACTAAACAATGGTTATTAAATATTAAAACCTTAGAAATAGAAAAAATTGGTTTTTCTAAAATTAAAGAAGGTGACATGATTCATTTTGTAGCAAATGGTGAATTAAATGATAAAAATCGTTTTTCTACTCAAAAAATATTGATTATTCCACAGGAATATTTTTTAAAGTAGTAGTTCAAATTAAATTATTAATTATTCATTTTAAAAATTATAAATAATTTATGTTTAATTTTTTAAAAAAAATTTTTGATTACAATGAAAAGGAAATTAGAAGGATAAAAAAAATTGTTGAAAGAATTAATGATTTAGAAGATAAAGTTCGTGTTTTAAAAGATAAAGAATTTCATAAAGAAACAGAAAAGTTAAAAGAAGAAGTTCAAGAAAAGAAAAGATCTTTGGATGAAGTTCTTCCTTGGGCTTTTGCTTTAGTAAGAGAAGCATCAAGAAGAGTGCTTAATCAAAGACACTTTGATGTTCAGTTAATGGCAGGAGTAGTTTTACATGAAGGGAAGATAGCTGAACAAAAAACTGGTGAAGGAAAAACCCTTTCAGCAACTACTGCTTTATATCTTAATGCTTTAACAGGAAAACCTGTTCATTTAGTTACTGTTAACGATTACTTAGCTCGTCGAGATTGTGGTTGGATGGGAGGTGTTTTTTATTTTTTAGGCTTAAAAACAGCTGCCATTATTCCTGAAAAATCATTTATTTTTGATCCTAATTTCAAAGATTCATCTTCTTTGGATTGGCGATTGAAACATCTTAGACCAATTACAAGAAAAGAAGCTTATTTAGCTGATATTGTTTATGGGGTAAATTCTGAGTTTGGGTTTGATTATCTTCGTGATAATATGACAATGGATGTTGATAGTATAGTTCAAAGAGGTTTTTATTATGCAATTATTGATGAAGCTGATTCGGTTTTAATTGATGAGGCAAGAACTCCTCATATAATTTCTGCTCCTTATGAAGAGGATGTTAGTCGTTATTATCAATTTGCGAAGATTGTTAATTATTTAGAGGAAAAAAAAGATTATTTAGTCGATGAAAAATTGAGAACGGCTAATTTAACCGAAGCTGGTATTGCTAAAGTAGAAAGAATCTTAGGAATTGAGAATATTTATGAAAAAGACTATGATACCTTATTTCATATTGAAGCCGCTTTGAAAGCTAAAACTTTGTTTAAAAAAGATCGAGATTATGTCGTTTTGAATAATGAGGTAGTTATTGTTGATGAATTTACTGGTCGTTTACTTGAGGGACGTAGATTTTCAGAGGGAATTCATCAAGCGATTGAAGCAAAAGAAAGAGTTCCAATAAAACAAGAGTCTAAAACACTAGCAACAATTTCTCTTCAGAATTATTTTCGGATGTATGAAAAATTGGCTGGGATGACAGGAACAGCTGCTACTGAGGCTGAGGAATTCTACAAAATTTATAAAGTTTCGGTTGTGGTTATTCCAACTCACAGAAAGATGATTAGAGTTGATCATCCTGATGTGATTTATAAAACAGAAAAAACAAAGTTTAATGCAGTAATTGATGAAATTATTAAAAATTATAAAATAGGTAGACCGGTTTTGGTGGGAACAACTTCAATTGAAAAAAATGAATATCTTTCTAATTTGTTAAAAAAACGCGGTATTCCCCATCAAATTTTAAATGCTAAGCATCATGAAAAAGAAGCAGCAATTATTGCTCAAGCAGGAAAAATAGGTGCGATAACGGTTGCTACCAATATGGCTGGAAGAGGGGTTGATATTATTTTAGGTGGTCAACCACCTGAAATATATTCTGAAGATAAAAATAAAGATAAAGAATTAAAAGAAAAATTAAAAATTTGGGAAAAAGAACATAATCAAGTAGTGAAATTGGGAGGATTATATGTTGTTGGTACAGAGAAACACGAATCAAGAAGGATTGATAATCAATTAAGAGGAAGAGCTGGTCGTCAGGGAGATCCGGGAGACTCTCGTTTTTTTGTTTCTTTAGAGGATGATTTAATGAGAATTTTTGGAGGTGAACAAATTTCAAATTTAATGACTTTTTTTCACTTTCCTGAGGATCAGCCAATTTCTCATCCAGTAGTTTCAAAAGCGATTGAACAGGCACAGATAAAAGTTGAAGGATTTAATTTTGATATTCGAAAACATTTAGTGGAATTTGATGATGTTTTAAATAAACAACGTCATATTATTTATACTCGACGTCGCAGAATTTTATTTGAAAAAAAAAGTGAAAATATAAGAGAATTAATTTTAGGTATTTTTAAAGAGTCAATAAACGCTATTGTTAATAGATTTTTTGTTGTTTATCAAGAGAAAAATATTCAAGATTTTAATTCATTTTTCAACGAAATTAATATGATTTTTCCGGTTGAGGAAAGAGAGATTAAAAATTTTATTATTAATAATCAAGAAAAATTATTAATTGATTTTCTTATCAAAAAGGTAGCTAATTTTTATAATAATTACGAAAAAACAGTTGGATCAGAGATTTGGCTTAATATTGTAAAGTCAATTTTAATTTCAACTATTGATTATTATTGGACTAAACACTTAACAGCAATTGAAGATTTAAGAGAGGGAATAAATTTGCGAGGATATGCTCAGATTGATCCTTTAGTAGCTTATAAAAATGAGGCTTTTTCAATGTTTGAAAAGCTTTTGTTTGATATTGATTTTGATTTTTTAAGAAGACTTTTTAAGATTGAAATAAATATTAATCTAAACAATGAAAATTTAGAAAATTTAAAACAAAGACAAGAGCCAATCATTTTTAAATCAGTTTCATCAATTAGTTCTTTTAAAACAAAAAATCAAATTAATTTTCAACAGGAAGCATCAAATTCTAAATTTTCCGTCAAAAAAAAACATAAACTTGGTCGTAATGATCCTTGTTGGTGTGGCTCAGGAAAAAAATATAAAAAATGTCATTGGCCAAATTGATTAAAAAAGAGTTTTTTGTTCAGTTGTTGATTTTTTTTCTTCTGTTTTTATTTTTTCTTCTTTAAAAATTCTTCTTATTAAAGAATTAATTTGGTATTTTTCTAAAAAGTTTTTTAGCTTTTTATTAAAGCCATTAAATCGCATTTTATAAGTATCAATATCAATTGGTACATTTGTCATTATAGTAGCTAGTTTTTTTGAAAGATACACTTTTTCTTTTTCTTTAATTAGAATTTTTTTTATTTTTTCTGATTTAATTTGATTAATATTTTTATAAATGTTGTCAATAGTTTTGAATTGATTAATCAATTTACTTGCAATTATCGGGCCAATCCCTTTAGCTCCCGGATAATTGTCTGATTGATCACCAACTAGAGCTTTGTAATCGACTATTTGTTGTGGTAGGATGTTAAATTTTTCTTTAACTTCTTGTTCGTCATAAATTTTGATTTCTGAAATTCCAGAAACTGGACTAGCAACCCGTACTTTTTCATTAACTAACTGAAGGATGTCTCTGTCACCCGAGATAATAATAATATTAAAATTTTCTTTATTTGCTAAATTTTTACAAATAGTTCCAATTATGTCATCAGCTTCGTATCCTTCTTTTTCTAGTTGATAAATTTCAGATAATGATATTGCTTCTTTTACGAGAGGGATTTGTATTTTAAATGAGTCTTCAATTTTAGGTCTTTGAATTTGATATTCTTTAAAAAGCTGATGGCGAAATGTTGGTTTGGGAGTATCAAAAACAACTGTCAAGTGAGTTGGTAAAAAATCAGAAACAACTTTGTAAAGCATTGATAAGAATCCGTAAACAACATTAGTAGGAGTTCCTTCAGTTGTAGATAAGTTAGGAAGAGCGTGATAAGCTCGATGCATTATACCATTACCATCGATAAGAACAAGAGTGTATTTATACATTTTTTTTACCAACAATATTTTCAAATTCTTCTTGATCTAGACTTTCTTTTTTTAATAAAACTTCAGCTACTTTATCAAGAAGATCTCTTTTTTCTTTAACAATATTAACTGCTTTTTTATAAGCATCATTTATAATTTTTTTTATTTCTTGATCTATTTTTGCAAGCATCTCTTGAGAAATTGTTTGCGATTCAAAATATCCTTTTCCCCATTCAGTTACATCAAAAGTAGGACCAAAGTTAATTGGTCCAAGTGAGCTCATACCATACTCAACGACCATTAATCGAGCAATTTTTGTTGCTTGATCAAAGTCGTTAGCTGCACCAGTTGTTATTTCTCCGAAAACTACTTCTTCAGCTGCTCTTCCACCCATCATGACCATAATTCTTTCTAAAAGATGAGTTTTTGTTTCATGAAGTTTATCTTTTGTTGGTGGAATAAGAGTGTAACCCAAAGCTAAACCTCGAGAAACAATGGAAATTCGATGAACAGGATCGGTATGAGGTAAAAAATGAGAAACAATGGCATGACCAGCTTCATGATAAGCTGTTAGTTTTTTATCATATTCTGATTGGAGACGTTTCTTTTCTGGTCCAAGTTTAACTTTGGTTGCAGCTTCTTCAATATCTTCAAAAGATATTTTATCTTTTCCTAAGCGAGCAGCAAATATAGCGGCTTCATTTAACATATTCTCTAAGTCAGCTCCTGAAAAACCAACAGTTCTTTTGGCAACTTTTTCCCAGTTAATATTTTCTTCAAACGGCTTTCCTTTTGCATGAATTTTGATGATTGCTTTTCTACCCTCAAGATCTGGGTAGTCTATAACAATTCTTCTGTCAAACCTACCGGGTCGAAGAAGAGCTGGATCTAAAAGATCTCCTCGATTAGTAGCTGCAATAACAACTACTTGTTCAGTAGGAGCAAAACCATCCATTTCGACTAAAATTTGATTTAATGTTTGTTCTCTTTCATCATGAGCTGGCATTACACTCATAGATCTGGCCCGACCTATAGCATCAATTTCGTCAATAAAAATTATTGCAGGAGCATTTTTTTTAGCGGTATTGAAAAGGTCGCGTACGCGAGCAGCACCAATACCAACAAGCATTTCCATAAACTCACTTCCAGCAATAGAAAAAAAAGGAACATTGGCTTCACCAGCAACAGCTTTAGCTAGTAGTGTTTTACCGCAACCTGCTGGACCAACCAAAAGGACTCCTTTTGGTGTTCTAGCACCTAGTTTTTTGTATTTTTCTGGATTTTTTAAAAAATCAACAACTTCTTCTAATTCTTTTTTTGCTTCATCAACTCCAGCAACATCAGAAAAAGTGATTTTTGGCATGTTTTTAGTAAATTTTTTTACTCTTGCTTGTCCAAAAGAAAAAATTGATTCCTGTGCTCCTTTTGCTTGACGAAAGAGAAATATAAAAAAGGCGATGATTAAAATAGTTGGAATTAAGTTTGCTAAAAAATTAATAAAGACAGATGGTCCTTGAGTATCTTTAATCAATAAATTGATTGATGAAGGATCAATTTCGTTATCCCTTAAAGTTTTTAAGAAGCTTTCTGAAGGCTCTTTATAAGAAATAGCATACTTTCCATCTTTATATTCAATTAACAATCTATTATTAATAACCTCAATTTTTTTAACTTTTTTTTCTTTTATTTCTTTAATTATTTGAGTAATTGGTTTTTCTGGTAAAACTTGTTTAATTTCATTATTAATTGATCTAAATAACTGATAAAAAAAAAGCAATATAAAAAGAGCAATAAAAATATTTTTAATATTAATTTCTAAATTCCACTTTAAGAGTTTTTTATTCTTTTTATTGGTGTTTTTATTTTTTTCAGTCATATCTATAAATTTTATCAAAATTTTTAAAAATTAAAGATAAATATTTTTATAAAAATTATTCAAAAACTTTTAAAATTTTTTTAAAATATATTTTATAGAATTTTTTAAAATTTGAGTTAAAATATAAAAATAATATTTCCTTGTTTTTATTTTTTTATGTTATTAAAGTAATATATTTTTAACGCATGAAAATTATAAAACTAGAAAATGAAAAAGTAATTGATGAAACTGTAAGAGTTTTAAACAAAGGAGGATTAGTTGTTTTTCCCTCCGATACTGTTTATGGACTTTTAGTTGATGCTCAAAATGAGGATGCAGTAAAGAAGCTAATTGCTTTTAAAAATCGACCACCAGGAAAACCGATCTCTGTCTTCGTTAATTGGAATTTGTTATATGATTTAGTTTTCGTTACAGAAAAACAAAAACAACTTTTAAAAAATATTCTACCGGGTCCTTTCACTGTTGTTTTAAAATCAAAAAGAAAAGTTTGTCCTCTTTTGGAATCAGAAAAAAAAACTTTAGGAGTAAGAATTCCTGATTATCAACCAGTAAATACTTTGATTGAAAAGATTAATAAACCAGTGACTGCAACTTCAGCAAATTTGAGTGGAAAAAATCCTCATTACTCAATTGATAGTTTATTGAAACAACTGCCAAAAAGTAAGAAATTATTAGTTGATCTTTTTGTTGATGCTGGCAAGTTGCCAAGAAATAAACCGTCAACTGTTATTGACTTATCTAAAGAAGAAATAAGAATTATTCGTCAAGGTGATATCGTTTTTAAACAATTTAATAGGTATATTTCAAAAAGACCATCAGAAACTAAAAAAATTGCTCAATTTATTTTAAAGAAAATAATAGAAGAAAATATTAATAAAACAATAATTTTTATCATTGAAGGAGAGTTGGGGGTTGGTAAAACAGTTTTTGTAAAAGGAATTGGTGAACTTTTGGGAATAAAAAATATTATTTCACCAAGTTTTGTGATAATGTACGAATACGAAGTTAATTCAGAACCTAAAAACCAAATTTTAAAACCTAATTATATTTTGTCAAAAATAAAGAAACTAATTCATATTGATTTATATAATATTGAACAGAGTGATGAGTTTAAGCATTTAAAACTTGAAAATTATTTAACACCTGGTAATATTGTGGCGATTGAGTGGGGAGAAAAAGCGGGTGAAATACTTGATTTAATTAAAGAAAAGGGAAGGGTTGTTTACGTAAAAATGTTTTACGAAAATGAAAAATATAGGATATTAGAAGTTGAATATTGAAGATTAAAATGATTTTTGGAAATAGTTAAAAATAAACAGTAATTAATTTTATTTAAAAAATTAATTTAAAAATTCTTTATATTTTTATTCCTTTGAAATTAAGAATCTATAGAATCATTCTTTAAGACAATTAAATATTAAACTTTAAGCTTTAGATAAAGAAATAAATAGAAATAAAAGAATCAAATTTTTAATTAATAATTAGAGTTAGACATTTTATTGATTGAATAACTTAAACTTATTATCAAAGATAATAATCATCAAATTATTAAAAGTATATAAATAAAGTATATAAATAAAGTATATAAAATTTAAATTATAAGTTATGTTTTATATATTTAGATGATTTTGGCTATTGATACTAGTTGTGATGAGACGGCAGCGGCAGTAGTTTCGGGTCGACGGGTTATCTCTAATGTTATTTATTCTCAAGCTTTACTTCATAAAAAGTGGGGCGGTGTTGTTCCTTCAATTGCCAAAAGGGCTCATGAGAAGAGAATTGATTGGGTTATTAAAGAGGTAATAAGTAAATTAAGATTTAAAAATCAAGCATCCGAAATTGATTATATTGCAGTTACAGTTGGTCCTGGATTGGCACCAGCTTTGGAGGTTGGAATTAGAAAAGCAAAAAAATTGGCAGAAAATTTTGATAAAAAAATTATTGCTGTTAATCATTTGGAAGGACATATTTATTCACCTTTTGTTCAAAATTCAAAAGGTAGTCCCAAAATTGATTTTCATTTTCCTTATTTAGTATTAACAGTTTCTGGAGGACATACAAATTTAGTGATTTTTGAAGATCATTTAAAAT
>Ga0197142_1004892_pt1 | contig 10677 bp, 8 predicted proteins | sample GBS60_MetaG_FD_148614 | JGI IMG/M metagenome (GOLD analysis project Ga0197142, IMG submission 148614) | Sediment microbial communities from Great Boiling Springs, Gerlach, Nevada, United States - GBS 60_MetaG | ecosystem: Environmental > Aquatic > Thermal springs > Hot (42-90C) > Sediment...
AAGGAGCTTCTCCCGGTCCGCCACGATCATGAAGGCCTCCAGGTGCCGGAGCACCCGATCGGTGCGCCAGTCCCGGGCAAGCTCCACTGCCGCCCGCTCCAGGTTGATGCCGAACTCCTCCAACTTTGTTTCGAACCGGGTGAAGAGGGCCAAGGCGTCCGCCACGGAGCCAGCGAAGCCAGCCAGCACTCGGCCACCAGCCAGGCGCCGCAACTTGCTGGCCCCTTGCTTGAGCACAGTGGTGCCCAGGGTCACCTGGCCGTCGCAAGCCATGGCGGTGAGTCCCCCGCGCTGCACCGCGCAAATGGTGGTGTGATGCACCTGCATACAAACCCCGTCCTAGGGTAGCAAAGTTACGCTTTCGGGTGGGCCTTCCGGTAAACCTCCATGAGACGAGCCAGGTCCAGGTGGGTGTAGCGCTCGGTGGTGGCCAGCGATGCATGACCGAGGAGCTCTTGGATGGCTCGGAGATCCATCCCTGCCTCCAGAAGGTGCGTGGCGAAGGCGTGGCGCAGGGTGTGGGGGTGCATGTGGTGGGCGATGGCCAGGGTGCGGGTGGCCCGGTGGAGAATGCGGCGCAAGGAGCGGTCCGAAAGCCTGCGCCCCTGGAGGTTTACGATAAGAGGTTCCCCGTCCTCCACGGCTCCCAGGCGCTCCCGGAGCTGTGCTCGGATGGGTAGGTAGGCGCGCAGTGCCTCCTCCGCTTTCCGCCCGAACGGTACCAGCCGCTCCTTGCGTCCTTTCCCCAGCACCCGCACCGTGCGGCCGGAAAGGTCCAAATCCGCCAGCCCTAGCCCCACCAGCTCCGCTGCCCGGAGCCCGCAGCCGTAAACCAGCTCCAGCGCGGCCCGGTCCCGGATCCCCTGGGGGGTGCGGGGCAGCTCCTCAAGCATGGCTGCAAGCTCCACGGCTGTGGGGACCTGGGGCAGGCGCTTGGGAGCCTTGGGGGTGGGGACCAAGCGGGCGGGGTTGCTGGGCACGATGCCTTCCCGGGCCAGGAAGCGGAAGAAGGTGCGCAGGCACGCTAAGGCCCGCTGCATGGAGGAACGGGCAAGCCCCCGCTGGTGGAGGAAGGCCAGGTAGCTGCGCACCGCGTTGGGGTTCACCTGGTCCGGGGTCGTACAGCCAAGGCTTTTTTCGCAGAACGCCACGAACTCTTCCACCTCCCGCTGGTAGGCGCGCAGCGTGTGCTGGGAAACGTTGCGCTCCGCCTCCAGATACCGGCAGAACTCCGCAAGCTGCCAAGGCCCGGGCCGCACATGGCGATGGTACCGCAAGCGGCTTGACTCCACCGTCCTTACTCGTTAGCCTCGGCGGTGGCAAGCGCCATGGAAGAGAGGTAAACCCCGTGCGAAGGTGGTGGATTTTCCCTGTCTGGCTGTCCTTCGCCGTCGCCACGCACGCGGTGCCTGCCCCCGGGGTGGGGAGGGGAGCAGTGGCTCTCCTTGAGCGTGGCAGGCAAAGCCGAGGGGGAAGGCGGGTACACGCTGCGCCTGGTCTTCCAGCCGGTGGCCGGCCTCCCCGTCCAAGCGGTGCTGGTGTACGCGGAGCCTTCCCACAGGCTCGTTGCGGTGCTGCAGGACGCCAAGGCCCAACCCCTCACCGAAGCCCGCAAGGCGCTGGTGGCGGTGGAAAGCGAGCTCTCCCTAACTGCGGCGCCTTTGCTGCGCTTTTCCTTCGACCTCCACGAAGACCGGGGGGTGGCGGTGGAGCTGCGCACCACCCAGGGAGCTTTGCTCCTGGCCCGGGGCCAAGTGGACCTCCGGGAGTTCGCCTTTTCCAGCGAGTACGAGCCGCAGCTGCGCAAGATCCGCCACTGCTGCAGCTGTGGCAGCTGCGGGCGCATGTGCCAGGGATGTGACGACGCCTATTTCACCTGCGACTGCGGAAGCTGCACCGTCCGCTGCGGGTGGTGAAGGGCCTATGGTTCAGGCGGTCCAAGGCACGACCTCCGGTATCGGCACCCGCGGACTGGGCACGGGCAAGGGCAGTTGCTCCCGCCACGAGCGAATTGCCGTGAGGGCAATGGCCACCGCTTGGCGGCGTCTTTCTCGCTTGTCCCGAGGCAGTGGCCCAGGGGGATCCGTCATAAGCCCCCAGGCGGCGTTAGCCGGTTGGAAGCGGTGGGGAGGGCTTTCCCTCAAATGGCGTAAAAGGCCCCCGTGGGCGGTCCAGGTGGGGGGAGGGGTGAGGGGCACTCGGAGCAGTGCCGCGAGGGTGAACAAAGCGGCCAAAAGCCCTGTAGCCGCCGACTCCACGTACCCCTCCACGCCGGTGATTTGCCCTGCTAAGCGCAAGCCAGGAAAACCGACCAACTCCAAGTCGGGCCGCAGGAACTTGGGGGCGCAGAGGAACGTATTGCGGTGCACCATGCCAAACCGCACGAAGCGGGCCTGCTCGAGCCCTGGGATAAGGCGAAAAACCTGCTTTTGCGCGGGGATCGTCATGCGGGTTTGGCAGCCCACCAGGTTGTAGTGTTCGCGGGCTAGGTCGTCTTGGCGCAGCTGCAGCACCGCGTAAGGCTCGGCACCGGTACGGGGATCCCGCAGTCCTACGGGCTTGAAGGGACCAAAGCGCAACGTCTCTCGTCCCCGCTCCGCCATGACCTCAATGGGCAGGCACCCTTCGAAGTAGGGGATCTCCCGCTCGAACTCTCGGAGCGGGACCTTTTCCGCGGCCAAGAGCGCCGCCACGAACCGGTCGTACTGTTCCCGGTCCAGGGGGGCGTTAAGGTAGTCCAGCCCACCCCCTTTGCCGTAGCGGGAGGCACGGAACAGCTTGTCCATGTTCAGGGAGTCTGCAGCCACCACGGGGGCGATGGCATCGAAAAAGCTCAAGGAGTCCTCCCCCAGGGCGCGTTCCAGGGCTAGGTGCAGCGCGGGGGAAGTGAGCGGGCCTGTGGCGATAATCGCCGGCGGGTCCGGTAGCGCCGTGACCTCCTTTCGGACAACCCTAATTTGGGGATGCCCGGCAAGCACCTGGGTGATGGCCGCCGCAAAACCTTCCCGATCCACCGCCAGAGCGTCCCCTGCTGGCAAGCGCCAGGCCCGGGCCGCGGCAACGATCAAAGACCCCAGCGCCTCCATCTCCCGTTTCAAAAGCCCCACGGCGTTTTCTGGGTTGTCGGAACGGAGGGAGTTGGAACACACCAGCTCTGCCAGCTGGTGGGTGCGGTGGGCGGGGGTGGTCTTGTGTGGCCGCATCTCGTAGAGCACCACAGGCACACCCGCCTCTGCCAGCTGCCACGCGGCTTCGCTTCCCGCCAGCCCGCCCCCCACCACGGTGACCGGGTGGGTCCTGCTCACGGGTTTTCCTCCGCTTGCTGGGTGTGGCCGCAGGATTTCTGGGCGCAGACCCAGAACACGCCGCGGCGCACGCTCTTCTTTTCCAGAAGGAACGGAAAACCACAGGCCGGGCAGGGGTGAGGTACAGGCTTATTCGGCACGGTAAAGTTGCAAGCGGGGTAGCGGTTGCAGCCCCAGAAGCTTCGCCCCCGCCGGGAGCGTTTTTCCACCAGCTCGCCCTCACCGCAGCCCGGGCAGCGAACCCCAGTGGGGGTGTTGGGCGAGGCGGGAGAGGTTTGCAGCTTTTGGGTTCCTTTGCAGGCTGGATAGCGGGAACACGCCCAAAAAGGACCGTAGCGCGAGCGCTTCCTCACCATGGGTGCCCCGCAGAGCGGGCAGGAGGGAGGTGGCTCGGCGCTGGCGTCCGGTTCCAGGGTGGTGCGGCAAGACGGGTAGTTGCTGCAGGCTAAAAACTCCCCGTAGCGCCCGAAACGCAGCACCATGGGGTTGCCACAGGTGGGGCAGCGCTTGTCGGTGGCTACGCCGCCCTTGGCGTCTTCCATGGTGACCTGGGCCTTGGCCAGATCCCTCTGGAACGCTTGCCAGAAGGCAGCGATGGCTTCCTGGAAGCTCTTTTCCCCTTCGGCAATGGCGTCAAGGTCCTCCTCCAAACGGGCGGTGTAGCGCTCGTTGATGAGATCTCCAAAGTTTTCGGTCAAAAGCCGGGTCACCAGCTTGCCCAGCTCTGTGGGCACAAACGCCCCTTTTTGCTTGGTCACGTAGTTGCGGTCGGAAAGCGTAGCGATGATTTGGGCGTAGGTGGAAGGCCGGCCGATGCCGTTTTCTTCCAGCGCCTTCACCAGCGTGGACTCGGTGTAGCGCGGTGGAGGTTGGGTGAACTTTTGTTCCGCCAAGAGCTTGAGGAGGCGCAGCTCTTCCCCCTCTTCCAGGGGTGGCAGCTTCGCCACCTTTTGCTCCTCTTCCTCCCCCTCCTTCTCCTTGGTCTCGGCCTCCTCCCGCAGGACCAGCAAAAACCCCGGCTCCACCTCCACTTCCCCCTTGGCCTTGAGGCCGTAGGGGCCGGCCTCCACCAGCACCTCGGTGACATCGAACACCGCCGGTCGCATTTGCGAGGCCACGAAGCGCTGCCAGATCAGGGTGTAGAGCTTCAGCTCGTCGGGGGAAAGGAACCCCTGGAGGCTCTCCGGGGTGCGACGCACGTCCGTGGGGCGGATCGCCTCGTGGGCATCCTGGGCCGCTTGCTTGTTCCGGAACAGGTTGGGCTTTTCCGGCAGTGCCTGGGGGCCGTAGAGGTGGGCGATGAACTCCCGGGCTGCCTCCTGGGCTTCCTTCGCTACCCGTACAGAATCGGTGCGCATGTAGGTAATAAGTCCCAGCCGCTCGCCGCCTAAATCCACGCCCTCGTAAAGCCTTTGGGCCAGCTGCATGGTCTTGCGCACCGGAAAACGGAACCGTTGGTAAGCCGCTTGCTGCAGTTTAGCGGTGACGAATGGGGGCGGGGGATGTTGCAGCCTCCTCTTGCGGGTGATTTTGGCCACGCGGAAGGAAGCCTGCTCGAGCTCCTGGCGGATAGTCTCGGCGGTGGCTGGATCACCCACCTTGAGCTTCTTGCCGTGCTTGAGGGCGAGGCGGGCGATGAACTGAGGCGGGGCGGCGGCGGCCAGGCGCGCGTCCAGGTGCCAGTACTCTTCGGGGACGAAGGCGGCGATCTCCGCCTCCCGGTCGCAAATCATCTTGAGGGCCACCGATTGCACTCGCCCGGCGGAAAGCCCCCGCTTCACCTTTTCCCAGAGCAACGGCGAAAGCGTATACCCCACGAGCCGGTCCAGCACGCGCCGGGCTTTTTGGGAGGCCACCAGGTTTGGGTCGAGCTCCCGCGGGGCTTGGAGCGCCTGCAGTACCCCTTGCTTGGTGATTTCGTGGAACAGCACCCGTTGGCAAGGTTTGCCCGCGGGGCGCAAGAGCTCTGCTACGTGCCAACCGATGGCTTCGCCTTCCCGGTCGGGGTCGGTGCCCAGCAGGATTTGCTCCGCTTCTTTGGCTGCCTTCAACAGGTTCGCCACCACCGCTTGCTTTTCGGGAAGCACCTCGTAACGCGGCTCGAAACCTTTGTCCAGGTCGATCCCCAGCTGGTTCTTCGGCAGGTCGCGGACGTGGCCTACCGAGGCCACCACCTGGTAGTCCTTTCCCAGGTAGCGCGCCAGGGTGCGCGCCTTCGCTGGGGACTCCACGATCAAAAGCGTCGTTGCCACCTTCCCCCTGGCGCACTTTACCAGCAGTTGTCAAGGGGAGCGGTACAATCGCCGGGTAGGACTGGGAGGGACCATGAAACGCCTGGTAGCGGTGATGCTTCTGGCGGGTTGCAGCAGTGGGGTGCCCACGGCCACGCCGGGGGTGGAGCAGATGGGCGCCGCGGTACTGCGGTACCGGGGACCGGAGCTGGAGGTGGCCTTAGGTTTTCGGTTCGCTACCGCAAGCCTCGGGGAGGAGTGGCTGATCCTCGATCTGGCGGTCACCGCTGCTCCGGGGCAAACGGTGGAAGTGAGGCGCGAGAAGGTTTTCCTGCTTACCCCCCAAGGTGAGCGGCTTCCGTTGGCGAGCCAAGTGCAGTTCGCCGCGGCCTACCCACAGCTCCAGGCCACAGTGCGGCGCGCGGCGCTGGCGGCGGATCCGTTGGACTACTTCAACCGGGAGCTGGCCTGCAACTTGGAGTTTTTTGCTGTCCCCGGAGAGGGGCTGGCGTTTCCCAGTGTGCATTTGGACGACCGGCGGGTCTGCCGCGGCTTTTTGTTCTTCTATGTGCCGGGGGGGATTCAGCCCGGCACCTGGACGCTGGGGATCGACGTGGTGGAAACCAAGGTGCGCATTCCCTTTCGTCTGGCCGGTTCCTAGGCCCGGCGGAGGCGGCCGTCGGGCTCCCGCACCAGTGTGCCTGCCAGCTCGAGGGTGAGAATTTCCTGGAGGAGCGTTTGAATGGGGAGCCCAGTGCGAGCGGCTAGCTCGTCCACGGAGAGGCTGATCCCTTGGGGGAAAAAGCGCAGGAGTCCCTGCTCATCCTGTTTCCTTTGGGGTGGAGATGTGCTCCCCGCAAGGCCAAGAACATCGAGAACATCCTGGGCGCAAAGCACCGGCGCCGCGCCAGCCCGGAGTAGCCCGTTGGGACCAACCGAAAGCGGGGAAAAGACGGAGCCGGGCACGGCCATGACTTCCCGCCCCTCTTCCAGGGCGAGTTTGGCGGAAAGCAACGCCCCCGAGCGTCCGTGAGCCTCTACCACCACGAGCACCCGGGCCAGGCCGGCGATGAGCCGGTTCCGCTCCGGGAAGTTCTCCGGTCGGGGCGGCGTTCCCGGGGGGTATTCGGTGACCAGTGCGCCATGGCTGGCAATTGCCTCGGCCAGCTCACGGTTTTCCGGCGGGTAAACCCGATCCGGGCCGCACCCCCACACGGCTACGGTGGGGCCGCCGCTGGCCAAGGCTCCTCGATGGGCGGCGGTGTCCACGCCCCGGGCCATCCCGGAAACCACACACGCGCCGGCTGCGGCAAGCTCCTTGCCCAGGTAGTAGGCGACCTCTTTGCCGTAGGCTGAGGCCCGGCGGGAGCCCACAATGGCCACCGCCGGCGCCTCGGGGATGTTGCCCCGGACGAAAAGCCCTAACGGCGGGTCAGCTAAGGCTGCTAGCGCGGGGGGGAAGTGAGGGTTGGTGGCTGGAAGGTAGCAAAAACCGTGCTTGGTAGCTTCCTGGAGCAGTTGGGCTGCCTCGGTCAAAAGCTTCTGGGGGAGCCTGCCTTCGGCCAAAACCCCTCGGGCTCGCTCTCGGCCGCTCCGTCCCGGCCCGGCGAGCACCGCTGCGAGCGTGGTGAGAGAATCCTCAGCTGCCACCGGCGGTTATAATAGCGAGGAGGAAAGCGCGGCATGAAGCGGGTATGGTGGGCGATAGCCGCGGTGGTGCTGGCGAGCTGTGCTTCCAGCGGCGAGGTGGGTATTCGGGAGCAAATGCGGGCTGGGGTGGAGGCAGCGGTGGCAGGGCTGTGGCAAGAAGCAGCTTTCCGCTTTGAACGAGCCAAGGCCCAAGGGGGGGAAACCCCAGAGCTTCTCAACAACTTGGCTGTGGCGTACGAGGCACTAGGGCGCTACGAAGAGGCCTTGGCCACCTACAAGCGCGCTCTGGAGCTTGCACCCAACAACTTACGGATCAAGCGCAACTACGCCCGCTTTGCGGAGTTCTACGCTTCCTACGTACGCGGCATTAGGCCAAAAGGGGGCAAGGATGAGGACCGGTAGTTGGCTGCTTATGGTGTTGGGGGCGAGCTTGGCTTGGGCCGGCATACGGGAAGTGGAGATTACGCTACCGGTGCGGCCCAAGCTTTTACTTTCGGGTCACGAGAGGCTTTACCTGGGACCTTTCATCCAAGAAAGCCGCGAAGGCAGGGACAAGCCCCAGAAGCTTGCGTTCGATGTGGCCGCCGAGTTTGAGCGCTACCTGCGACGGCTGCTGCGCCGGGAGTCGAAGCTGCAGCTCTTGCCCCCCTTGGAAGGGGTACAGCCACCCGCCCGGGACGCCCTGGCGCTTTCCCGGGCGGCAGATTTCTGGCGGGAGCTGGGGGCGAAAAGCGGTGCCGATCTCATCGTGGCGGGCACCGTGGACTTCCAGGTGCAAGACCGCACCGGGTACAAAACCGAAGAATACGTTTCTCCCATCGATGGTCGCACCTACTACCGGCAGGTGCTGGTGGAGCAGACAGGGTTTTTGTACGACATCGTGCTCCAGGTTTACGACGGCCGCACCGGCGCCTTGGTCTTAGAGCAGCCGTTGAAAGATTTCCAGGAGCGCCAGGAACGCAGCTTTGACGAGTTCAGTGGGATGTTCGCCAACCTCTACGCCCTGGAAAATCAACTAGTGGGGATCTTTGTGCCCCGAACAGTAAAGAGCAAGCGCATCCTCTTCACCGACTAAGGAGGCTTTATGCGTGGCAAGCTCGTGTTATGCGCCTTGTTGGTGGCGTCCTTAGGCCATGCGCAGTACTTCGGCAAGAACAAAGTTCGCTACGACACCTTCCAGTGGAAGGAGCTGGCCACGCCTCACTTCCGCATCTCGTTCTACGACCGGGTAGAGCCCCAGCTGGGAAAGGTGGCTTCGTTCGCGGAAAGCGCGTACGATGAGCTTGCCCGCAAGCTCAACTTCCAGATTCCCGAGCCGATCCCGCTCATCGCTTACGCTACCCACGCGGAGTTTGAGCAAACCAATGTGATCATCGAAGGGATCCCCGAGGGGGTTGGTGCCTTCGCGGTGCCTGCCCGCAACCGGATGGTGCTCCCGGTGGACCTCCCCGATGGGGAGCTGGCGAAGCTCATCCATCACGAGCTTGTGCACATCTTTCAGTACGAAATTCTTTTTCAAGGGAAGCTGGGGAAGGCCCTCACCACCAACATCCCCCAGTGGTTCATGGAAGGGATGGCCTCCTACCTAGCCCAGGACGAGGATTCTCGCGCCCGGGCAGTGATGCGGGATGCGGCGCTGGCGGACCGGGTACCCTCCGTGGCGGACAAGGTTACTGGCTACTTTGCGTACCGTTTCGGCCACATGGTGTTTGCCTTCGTGGAAGCCGAGTGGGGAGTCGAGGGGCTTCGAGACTTCATCTTCGAGACCCGCAATACCCTCACCGGGGCGGTGGATAAGGCTTTGAAGCGAGCTTTTGATTTGGAGGTGGAGGAGTTCGACGCCCGCTTTCGGGCCTGGCTGCGCAAGCAGTACCAAAACGTTGCCCTCGACCGCGGCGATCCCCAGGAGTTCGGGCCGGCGTTCCGCGGGGTGGAAGGGGTGCGGTCGGTGGAGGCCTCCCCGGCGGTCTCTCCTTCCGGAGAGCTGGTGGCGGCGTTTACCACCTACAAGAACGACGTGGACGTGGCGCTATTCTCGGTCCCCAAGCGCAAGCTCTTTCGCAACCTTACGAAAGGCTTTACCAGCAACTACGAGTACCTGGTGGCGCAGCTTCTCACTGTGGGCCCGGACCGGGGCAGGGACCTGGCCTTCTCCCCTGATGGGGACACGGTGGCGGTGTTTGCCCGTAAGGGGCGGGGGCGGGTGCTTCTGCTGCTCGACGCCGTGCGCGGTGGTGTGCGTCGAGAAATCGCTATTCCTCAGGATCAAGCGATGGAGCCGGCGTTTTCCCCTGACGGCAGAACGGTAGCGTTCCACGCGTTTGCTGAAGGGCGGGCAGATATCTTTCTCCTGGACCTGGCCTCAGGGAACATCACCAACCTCACCGACGACCCGGCCTACGATGCAGCGCCGGTCTTTTCCCCGGACGGCAAGTACTTGGTGTACTCCTCCCAAAGCGGTGAGCACGCCAAGCTGTTCCGGGTGGCCCTGGCCAACCCAAGAGCGAAAGAGCAACTTACCTTCGGTCCTGGAGATGACGAGGGGGCGAGCTTTTCCCGGGATGGGAAAGCCCTGTACTTTGCCTCGGACCGGGACCAAGGGGTGTTTGACATTTATCGTTTGGACCTGGCCACCCGTTCCCTGCGACGCCTCACCAAGGTGATCGGCGCAGCCCTTAACCCCGCCCCGGTGCTCACTCGGGAGGGAGAGAGGGTTGTCTACCAGGCTTACAGCAAGGGCCGGTGGCAGCTTTACCTCACCGACCCTGCCCAGGGGCAGGAGGTGGGGCAGGAAGCGCCTCCAGAAGTGGTAAAGGTCCGGGAGCCGTTCGTGCCCGCGGTGACCGTGGCGGTGACCCAGGACAAGATTGGGCAGGTTATCAAGCGCAAGCTTTTCGCCGACAACGTGCAAGCTGCGGTCCAGTACACCCAGGACGGGACGCTCATTTCCCAGGCGTTTCTTTCCTTTTCCGACCATTACGGGGACCGGCGGGTTAACGTGCTACTGGAAAGCGTTTCCGGCTACTCCAACTTCCAGGTGGCCTACCTCGACTTGGAAAAGCGCTTCCAGTGGGGAGCCACGGTGTTCGACGACCGCTCGTACTTTGTGGCCGCTGACGCCTTCACCGGGCGGGAGGTGCGCCTCAAGCGGCTTTATCGAGAAACCGGGGCAGCACTTTTCGCCCAGTATCCCTTTTCCCTCTACCTGCGAGCGGAGGGGGCTTTTGGCTACATCTACCGGGACGTGGACTACCCGGTGCTGTTCGGCGGCAACCTGTTTTTCATCCCGGTGACCGACAACATCCCCTTTCTCCAGGCGGCTCTGGTGGGGGACACCACCGGTTGGAACGACTACGGGCCCCACTGGGGGCGGCGGTGGCAGCTCCAGCTGGTGCAAGCCTTCGACGCCAAAGGGGGAGGGACGCTTTCCCGGGAGCTGCGCCTGGATGCTCGCCAGTATGTGCCGCTTTCGCGGCGCAACGAGCTGGCGT
>Ga0197142_1004893_pt1 | contig 10676 bp, 13 predicted proteins | sample GBS60_MetaG_FD_148614 | JGI IMG/M metagenome (GOLD analysis project Ga0197142, IMG submission 148614) | Sediment microbial communities from Great Boiling Springs, Gerlach, Nevada, United States - GBS 60_MetaG | ecosystem: Environmental > Aquatic > Thermal springs > Hot (42-90C) > Sediment...
CGATCTTCTGGACCCAGGGGGAGAAGGGCACCCCGTGCAGGCGCACGATATCAAAGGTGAAGAGCCCGGAGCTGGAGTACAAAAGCAGGATGCCCGGGATGATGAGACCGCTGCCGGCCATGAGGTAGAGAGTGAGCTTCATGGCGGCGTAGATCTTGCGGGTGGAGCCCCAGATGAGGATGAGGACATACATGGGCACCACCGCAATCTCATAAAACAGGAAGAAGAAAAAGAGATCATAGGACATGAAGACGCCGAAGACCCCGGTGACCAGCGCCAGCTGGAAGATGAAGTATTCCTTCACCCGGGTCTGCAGCTCCCACATGGTGAGGACGCCGGTGAAGATGACGATGCCGGTAAGGAGCAGGAGCGGCGCGTTCATGCCCTCCACCCCGACGAAGTAGGAGATGCCGAAGGCCTCCACCCAGGGGTATTTCTCCACGAACTGGATGCCCCCCAGCTCCTTGTCATATCCGGCGAAGGTGTAGATGGAGAGGGCGAAACTGAGGCCCGCGGACACCAGGGAGACGGCGCGGATCAAAAAGCGCTGCTCCTCCTTGAGAAACAGGAGGATGGCAATCCCCACCACCGGGGAGAGCAGCATACAGGTCAGAACCGGAAAAGAAGCGGGATGCTCGGCCATATCAACGACCCATGAGGAGATAGATCCCGACGCCAGCCAGGACCAGGACCATGAAGAGCAGGTTCAGCTGCAACAGGGCGGTCTGGAGGAAGCTTAAGAGACGGCCGCTGCCGATACAGCCCAGGGCCACGGCGTCCACCCCGCCGTCCACCACCCGCCGGTCGTTATAGGTGAAGGTTTTGGAAAAGATATTGTAGATCACGGCATTGAGGAACCAGCGCCAGAAGTGGTCCATATACCACTTCTGAATGAAGAAGTGCTCCAGGGCGGGGACCCGGCTCAGGAAGCCCTCCCAGGAGGCGCCTTTGCGGCCCCAGTCCCACCAGGCCAGGCCGATGCCCCCCAGGGCGCAGCCCACCGCCAAAAAGAGGAGGGTGTAGTTCATCTCGTGAGGGTGGGATTCCCCCAACAGGAAGCGCTCCAGGGTGCCCTGGAGGAAGCCCAGGATCAGGGTGATGGCCGCCAGGACGATGAGGGGCAGGTTGATGACCCACTCCGGGGCATGGCCGGCAAAGGCGCCCTGGCCATGGCCGCCGTGGCCGTGGGCCTCCTCCTCGGGGCCGCCGTGGCCGTGGCCGCCCGCCAGGGGCTCATAGTATTTCTCCCAGGCCGGGTGATCCGCCGGCCGGGGACGGAGGAGGACAAAGATCACCCGGAAGGTGTAGTAGGCGGTGAGGAAGGCGCCCAGAAGGCCGATGGCCACCCAGAGCTTGTTGTCCAGGTGCCAGAGGTTCCCCAAGATGAGCTCCTTGCTGAAAAACCCGGAGAAGGGGAAGATGCCGGCCAGGGCCAGGGCGCCGATGGTGACGGTGACCATGGGGATGGTGAGTTTCCGGGCCCCCTCCCGGCTCATCATGAAAAAGTTGTTGGTGCCGTAGTGGTGGATGAAGGCGCCGGCACACAGAAAGAGGAGGGCCTTGAAGCCGGCATGGGTGGTGAGGTGAAAGTAGCCGGCAAAGAGGGTGCCGTGGGCCAGGCCCGCGGCCGCCAGCCCCATGGCCATCATGGCCAGCTGGCTGATGGTGGAGTAGGCCCACACCTGCTTGATGTCCCAGGCCACCATGCCCACGGTGGAGGAGAGCACGTAGGTGAGGCTGGCCACCGCCAGGATATAGGTCATGGCCGGGGGGGAGGCGGCGAAGAAGGGGAAGAGGCGGGTGAGGAGATAGACGCCCGCGGCCACCATGGTGGCGGAGTGCAGCAGGGCCGAAACCGGGGTGGGACCCTCCATGGCGTCCGGCAGCCAGACATGGATGGGGAACTGGGCGCTCTTGCCGCAGATGCCCCCGAAGATCAGGAAAGCGCAGGTGGTGAGGAGCCAGGGCTCCATCTTCCCGGCCAGGGCGGCGCCGTTGATGCCATGGATGTCCAGGGAGCCGTAGTAGAGCACCAGCAGGGCCAGGCCCATGAAGAAGAAGATGTCGCCGAAGCGGGTGACCACAAAGGCCTTCTTGCCGGCCTCGGAGGCGGAGAATTTCTCATACCAGAAGCCGATGAGGAGATAGGAGGCCAGCCCCACCAGCTCCCAGCAGATGAAGAGCTGCAACAGGCCGCTGGAGATGACCAGCCCCAGCATGGCCATGGCGAAGAGGGAGAGATCGGCATAGTAGCGGCCGAAGCCCGGATCCCCCCACATGTAGCCGATGGAGTAGATCTGGATGAGGAAGCTGATGGTGGCCACCAAGACCAGCATGAGCTGGCTCACCGGGTCCAGCAGGAAGCCGAAGGGGACCTGGACCAGATCGGAGACCATCCAGTTCACGTTTAGGACCAGGGGCGTGGGGTCCCCCCAGCGCAGCCAGAAGACATACCAGGCAATCACCAGGCAGGCGGTGGAGGCCGCCAGGGAGATGGCCAGGGAGAGAAACGGCCGCCGCCAGGTGAAGATCATGATGGCCCCAAAGGCCAGGAGCGGCAAAATCACGCAGGCGGCACACAGGTAAAACAAGGGATCGAGCGCGGCCATGCTTAACCCCTCAGTTCGGTGGCGTGTTCAATATTGATGGACTTGAGCTTCCGATACAGGGCCACAATAATGCTCAGGGCGATGGCGGCTTCCGCCGCGGCCACCGCCATGATGAACAGGGCGGCGATCTGACCCACCGCCGGGTGCGGCGCCAGGAAGCGGTTGAAGGCCATGAAATTGAGGCTGGCGGCGTTGAGCATCAACTCCACGGAGATGAGCACCGCGATGAGGTTGCGCCGGGAGAGCACCCCGTAGAGACCCAGGCAGAAGAGGATCACCGCCAGGTACAGATAGGTGTCCAGCTGGTTGAAGATAGGCATCCGACCCCCCCGTCGTTACGAGCTGCCCCGGCCGCCCCGGGCGGTGACGATGGCGCCCAGCATGGCCACCAGCAGAAGCAGCGAGATGAGTTCAAAGATGACCACGTACTGATTGAGGAGGTAGTGGCCGATGGTGGCGATGCTCCAGTCCTGCACCCGCTCCGTGGCCGGGGTCCAGACGGTCTGACGGGTGAGGAGCCCCAGGAAGATGAAGACCAGCCCGGCCCCGAAGGCGGCCCCCTGGATCTTCAGGGGGTTGCGGGGCGGCGCCGGCAGATAGAGGGGCTGGGAGAGCATGATGGCAAAGCAGATGGCGATGGTGATGGCGCCCACATAGATGAGGATCTGCATCAGGGCCACGAAGGGGCTGTTGAGATATAGGAACAGCCCGGCCACGCCGATGAGGGAGACGGCCAGCCCCAGGACATTGTGGAAGATGTTCCGGGCGGCCACGGCGATGATGGCGCCCACCACGGTGGCGGCCACTACCAGGTAAAAACTCAGAGTGGCGATGAGCAGGCTCATTCCTTCTCCTCCTCCGCCGGGGTGGCCGATGTTTCGGCAGCGGCCTCCGAAGCGGCGGGGCTCTCCGCCTTTCGGGCCGCCGCCTTGGGCTTGGCCCCCTTGGGCTTGGCCTCCGCTTCGCCCTCGGCCTCCGGCTGGGGTTCAGGGATGGGGGTCACCGGCCAGCCCAGGCGCCGCTGTTGGGCCTGCATGCGGGCGAAGAGGTCGATGACCGCATCCTCCCGGGAGTAGCCCGCCAGGCGGTACTCCTTGGAGAACTGGAGCGCCTGGGTGGGGCAGACCTCCACGCACAGGCCGCAGAGACTGCAGAGGTGGTATTCAATGACATATTTGCTGGGGAGCTTCTTTTTGCCCACCTTCACCCCCTCCAGGTGGATGAGCTGGGAGGGGCAGGTGCGGGAGCAGAGCTCGCAGGCGATGCAGCGGTGCGTTTTGGTCTCCGGGTCCAGGACGAACTCGGTGTGCCCCCGGTAGGCCGGGCTCATCTGGAGCTTTTCCCGGGGATACTGCACCGTGACGATGGGCTTGACGAAGTAGCGGATGGTGACGCCCATGCCGGCCAGCAGGCTGGTGAACCCCGAAAGAATCTGTTTCACGTAACTGGTCATAGGTCAGGACACCTTACCTCAGGGCACTCATGCCGGTTACACCAGTTTCAGGACAAAAGCGGTGATGATGAGGTTGGCCAGGGACAGGGGGATGAGGATCTTCCAGGACAGGGTGATGAGCTGGTCGAAGCGCACCCGGGGGAAGGTCCAGCGGAACCACATGATGAGAAAGATGATGGCGTAGACCTTGAGGAGAAACCAGACCACACCGGGAAGGAAGGGCCCCCGCCAGCCGCCCAGGAAGAAGATGGTGGCCAGGGCCGCCACAATGAACATGTTGGTGTACTCCGCCAGAAAGAAGAGGGCGAAGCGCATCCCGGAATACTCGGTGTGGAAGCCGGCCACCAGCTCGGATTCGGCCTCCGGCAGGTCAAAGGGGGCCCGGTTGGTCTCAGCGGTGGCGCAGATGATGTAAAGGATGAAGGCCACCGGCTGCACCAGGATGAACCACACCCGGTTCTGGGCCGCCACGATATCCGTCAGCCGGAAGGAGCCCACCATGAGGATGATGCTCATCAGGGTGATGAGGAGGGGGATCTCATAGGCGACGTTCTGGGCCACGGAGCGGATGGCCCCGAAGACGGCGTATTTGTTGTTGGAGGCCCAGCCGGCCATGAGGATGGCCAGCACCGTGAGGGCCGCAAAGGAGAGGATGAGGAGCACCCCCACGTGCATGTCCCGGATGATGAGGTTCTGGGAGAAGGGGATCACCAGGAAGGAGACCAGCACCGGCAGAAAGATGACGATGGGCGCGGCCAGATACACCGGCCGGTCCACGTCCCGGGGGGTGATGAGCTCCTTGCCCAACAACTTCAAGGCGTCGGCGATGGTCTGCAGGGCCCCGTGCCAGCCCACCTCCATGGGCCCGGGGCGGAGCTGCATGTGGGCTGCGACCTTGCGCTCCATCCAGATGAGGAAGAGGGCGTTCACCGCCACCAGGGCCATGACCCCGATGAGCCCGGCGATCATGCCGACGATGCTGACACTCTGCGCTGCGGTAGCCATAGATTTCGCCTGTCGGTCGTGTACTAGCGGTCAATTTCCGGCACCACCACGTCAATGGAGCCCAGGATGGCCACCAGGTCGGCCACCAGGGTGTCCACCGCAATCTCCGGCAGGATGCTGAGATTGCCAAAGGAGGGCACCCTCAGCTTCAGGCGGTACGGGGCGGTCTCCCCCTGGCTCACCAGGTAGATGCCGAATTCCCCCCGGGCGGCCTCCACCGCCACGTAGACCTCGCCCGGGGCGGGTTTGATGCGCTTGGGCACCTTCTCCGCCATGATGGGGCCGGCGGGGATCCTGTCCACCGCCTGCTCGATGATGCGCAGGCTCTGCTCCATCTCCCGGTAGCGCACCATGTAGCGGTCATACACGTCGCCGGTGCTGCCCACGGGAATCTCAAAGTCAAAGAGGGGGTAGACGGAATAGGGCTCGCACTTGCGGATGTCGTAGGGGATGCCGCTCCCCCGCAGCATGGGGCCGGTGAGGCCGTATTTGACACACTGCTCCGGGGTGATGATGCCGATCCCCTTGGTGCGCTCCAGGAAGATGACGTTTTTGTTCACCAGGTTTTCATAGTCCCGGTAGCGGCTGCGCAGGCGCCGGGCGAAGGCCTTGCAGCCGGCCAGGAAATCGTCATCCACATCCCGGGGCACGCCGCCGAAACGGTAGTAGCAGTAAGTGAGGCGGGAGCCGGTGACCCGGTCCAGGAGGTCCAGGATATTCTCCCGGTCGTCGAAGCAGTAGAGGAAGGGGGTGAAGGCGCCCAGGTCCAACAGGTAGGCGCCGATCCAGAGGAGATGGCTGGCGATGCGGTTGAGCTCGCAGGTGATGACCCGGATGAATTCCGCCCGCTCCGGCACCTTGAGCTCCAGGAGCTTCTCCACCGCCATGCAATAGCACTGGTTGTAGGCCAGGGCGTGGAGGTAGTCCACCCGGCCCAGGTTGGGGAGGAACTGCAGGTAAGTGCGGTTCTCCGCCATGTGCTCGTGGCCGCGATGGCCGTAGCCGATGTCCGGGTCGGCCTTGACGATGAACTCCCCCTCCATCTGCAGCTCCACCCGGAGCACCCCGTGGGTGCTGGGGTGCTGGGGGCCCAGATTCAGGATGTAATACTTTTCTTCCAATCCACGCTCAAGCATCGGCCGGGGTCTCACTGGGGGCAAATTTTTTCCGCAGGGGATGGAAGTCGGCCTCAAAGGGCAGCAGGATGCGCCGCAGATCCGGGTGGCCGGCGAAGGTGAGGCCGAAGAGGTCATAAACCTCCCGCTCGTACCAGTTGGCGCCGGGGTAGATGTGGCTGATAGTGGGGGCCGCCGCCTCCTTGGGGACGCGGACGTGCACCACCGTGCGGCACAGCTCCCGGAAATGGTTGAAGTGATAGACCAGGGTGAAGTGCTCCGGGAAGTCCACCGCGGTGAGGGACTCGAGGAAGCAGCCCTGCTCCAGCATCACCCGGGCCACCTCGGGCATCTGGGCCGGGGCGGCTTCCACCTCCAGATGACAGCCGGACTTGTGATACTCCCCCGGGGCCACCTTGGCCAGATTCAGGCGTCCCAGGGCCTGGGTGAGATCATTGAGCAACATCGCGGAATTTCCTCAAGCGGCCGCGGCCGGTGATCTTCTCCTCCAACAGGAGGATGCCCTCGATGAGGCCCTCCGGCCGGGGCGGGCACCCCGGCACATAGACATCCACCGGGATGAGGAGGTCGGCGCCGGGGACGATGGCGTACATGTCGGGATAATAGAAGGGGCCGCCGGAGATGGCGCAGTTGCCCATGGCGATGACCCATTTGGGCGCGGGCATCTGCTCATAGAGGCGCACCACTGCGGGGCCCATCTTCCTGGAGATGGTGCCGGCCACGATCATGAGGTCGCACTGCCGGGGGGAGGGGCGGAAGACCCCGGCCCCGAAGCGGTCCAGATCGAAGCGGGCGGCGCCCGCGGCCATCATTTCGATGGCGCAGCAGGCCAGGCCAAAGGTCATGGGCCACAGGGAGTTGGCCCGGGCCAGATTCAGGGCCTCTTCCAGGACCCCGAGATGGATCAGAGGTTCTCCGGTTTTCGTTTCCAAGTGAAGACCCCCCTGCACCAGGCATAGACAATCACCAGGGAGAGAATGCCGATGAAGATGGTGATTTCAATGAAATCCCGCCAGACGTAGCCCTTGCCGTAGGCCAGCAGCACCGGGAAGAGGAAGAGCACGTCCACATCGAAGGCCAGAAAGAGCAGGGCGAAGAGGTAGTAGATGACCGCCACCTGCACCCAGGCGCCGCCGAGGATGGGCATGCCGCACTCGTAGATCTCATCCCGGGCGGCGCCGAAACTTCTGGGGGCGATGAAGTGGGCGATGACCAGAGGTCCCAGGGCGAAGAGGGCCGCCGCCACCAGGAACACCAAAACATAAGAGAAATCGGTCAAAGCCTCAGGAATCTCCAAGGGCCACCCCTTGTGCAATGTGGTACAAACTTTCTGCCGATTTATACCCCGGTTGCCGGATTTTCTCAAGAAAATTTTCACAAAAAATTCCCCCTTGCCGCCAAAGGAGGTGGAATATTTACTATGGGGAGGGAGAGTCATCCCCTCGCCTGGACCCGGCCCCGGGGAGGGCGACGGCAATATTCTTCCCCGTCGCGGTCAAGGGCCCCGGGAGGGGCTGGAAATCCCGCTCCCTTTCTCTGGGAGGATGAGGGGGGTGGGCGCCCCAGGAGGGGCGGCAAGGGGAGGAGGCCCCGCAGGCGGAGGGGGTCTCCGCCACCTGGTGGGGAGTGCCGGGGACGAGGAGGCCCCGCATGGGAGGGTCTGGCCGGTCTCCCCTCGGCCATGGGGCGCCCCGGTTCCTGTAAGATAGGTCCGGGATTTTCCCGGCAGGTCTTCGGGAGGTCAGATGGCACAGTGGCTGGAGCTCACTATGGCGGCGCTGGCCGAATGGCGGGAAAAGACCCGCACGGTGATCCTGCCGGTGGGGTCGGTGGAGGAGCATGGGCCCCATCTGCCTCTGGGCACCGACGCCTTTCACGCCCTGGAGGTGGCCCGCCGGGCGGCGGCCAGGCGGCCGGTGCTGGTGGCGCCGCCCCTGTACTACGGCCTGTGCCGCTCCACCCGGGAGCATCCCGGGACCATCAGCCTCAGCGGCCTCACCTTACGGGCGGTGATCCTGGATCTGGGGCGGGAGTTTCACCGCCAGGGCTTTCCCTGTCTGTTGATCCTGAGCGGCCACGCCGGCGGCACCCATATGGCCATGCTCACCGACGCCGGGGAGGCCCTCCTGGAGGAGATCCCTACCCTGCGGCTGGCGGTGGTGAATATGATGGAGCTCCTCCGGGAGGCGCTGGCGGCCCGGCCGGGGCTGGTGACGACCCCGGGGGACGCCCATGCCGGCGAAGTGGAGACCGCCCTGATGCTGGCCTGCCGGCCGGAGCTGGTGCAGGGCCGGGCCCCGGCGGAGCGCCCCGCCTTCCCCAGGTATCTGCTGGTGCGGGACAAGCGGCGGTTCTGGCCCGGCGGGGTATGGGGGGATCCGGTGCGGGCCAGCGCCGGCCAGGGGGAGGCGCTTCTGGAGGCAGAAACCCAACGATTATGCCAGGTTATCGACGATTTGGAAAAAAACGCGGCCTTGTGATGCCTGCGTCATCTTTTCCTTGACATTAGCGTACAGTTCAGTAAACATAAGGCGGTTTAAATGAATTAAACCCCCGCCCACGAAGATATACCCCCTATGATTCCTGAAGCCATTGAAATGATTGCGGATAAGGTCCTGGCCCTCGACGACCTGGACTGGCATCACCTCCTGGAACATTACAAGGCCAGAATGGCCGGGGATGAAACCGATCGCTCCTGGGAGCGGGCGGTCATCGCCTACTTCCTTCTCAACGGCCTCCGGATGAAAAATGCCCTGAAAAAAGGCAAGGAGCAGCAACGCCGCTGTCCGGAGCCACCCAGCCTGCGTCTGGTCAAGGCCTGAGCGGCGACCCCGGACCGCCCCTTTCTGACCCTTCCCTTTCCTGTCGGCAGGCGGGATCCGCCTTCCGAGAGGGACATTATTCTTTTGGCCACCCCCCCTTTTCCCGTCCGTATTCGCCCTTGGCCGGACCTGCCGGAGGCCGGAGCCGGCGTGGGGGAAGTGACTGCCGCCTCCGGGCGCCCCCGGCCCCTCCTCTCAGGCTGCCTCAGCAAAATCCAGAGCCTGGCGGGGACACGCCGCCACGCACAGGCCGCATTTGAGACAATCGCCGCCGTGGGGCATCCGGGGAGCCGCCTTCAGGGCCGCAGGCTGAAGCTGCATGGGGCAGCCCCGGGTGCAGAGCTGACAGGCGGTGCAGCGCTCCGGCGCCAGGGTGAGGGGCCGGCGGTTTTTCCCCAGCCAGTGGGCCAAGGTGCCGATGGGGCAGAGATAACACCAGGCCCGCTGCTGATAGATCATCCCCAGAACCACGGCCACCCCGGTGGTCACCGTCAGGAGGAGCACGAAAAAGGCGCCGATGGCATAGGGGTCCGGCCAGCGTTTCAGGAGCTGCCAGGTGAGCATGGCCAGCAGGAAGGCCAGCACCGCCAGCCGCAGGGGGGCCCGGCGGAAGAACTCCGGAATGCGGGTCTGCCGGCTGAGGCGGGCCAGCCAGGCGTCCTCGAAGGAGCCCCGGGGGCAGAGCCAGTCGCACCAGGTGCGGCCCCGGAAGGCTGCCAGCCCCAGGACCAGGACCATGCACAGGGGGATGAAAAAGCCCGCCAGGGGAAAGACCCAGCCCGCGGCCACGATCACCGGAAAGAGGGCCCCCATCAGGGCCTGCTTGCGCCGCCGGGAGGCCAGGAGCTTAACCAGTCGGGGGCGGCCCGGCCGGGCTCCGGAGACCGGGCCGGCCGCAGGAACGGTCAGCAGTTTGGGGGACATGAAGCAACCTCCATTATTCAATTATTGCGAAATAATGCAATAATAAGGGAAAATTAAAGCCCGCGGCCACCCCTTGGCTCCCGGACCACGGGTCAGCCCTTCTCCGAGGTCCCCAGCCGGGCCGAGAGCCCGCCTTTCTCCGTCAGGGCCTCCAGGAGCACCTGGCGCATGACCTCGCAGGCCTTGAGGATGGCGGGGGTGGCCAGGCGGTAGTAGATGACCGTCCCCTGGCGCCGGCTCCTCAGGATGCCCTTCTGGCGCATGAGGCTCAGGTGCTGGGAGAGGTTGGGCTTGGGGATCCCCAGGGCCCGCACCATCTCCCCCACCGACAGCTCCTCCCGGTCCTTGAGGAGGGCCAGGATCTGGAGGCGCTTGGGGTTGGCCAGGGTCTGGCAGATATCGGCCTGCAGTTCCCAGAGGCGGTCTTCGGGGCGGAGGTCTGCCGCGGACATTGTTTTATTATTTCGCATTTATGCAACAATATAGCCTGCCGGCAGGCGGCTGTCAACGGGGGCGGAAAAAATTTCCCCCCGCCTCCCATACGTGCCGACAGGGAACGCCGTCCTCGCGGCGGTCCCGGCCTGGCCAGCTGTCCTTCCCGGTCTCCGGGGGGCTTCCCTGCACGGGGGCAAGGCCAGAGAAATCGGGGCCGGAGACGTGAATCCTGGGCAGGTGGCTGAGGAAGCCTGTTCGGGGAAGGGGCCAAGGGGCACCGGCCCCTGACCCT
>Ga0197142_1004895_pt1 | contig 10674 bp, 7 predicted proteins | sample GBS60_MetaG_FD_148614 | JGI IMG/M metagenome (GOLD analysis project Ga0197142, IMG submission 148614) | Sediment microbial communities from Great Boiling Springs, Gerlach, Nevada, United States - GBS 60_MetaG | ecosystem: Environmental > Aquatic > Thermal springs > Hot (42-90C) > Sediment...
AGTGGACTCCTTTCTGGAATGAGTCTGGTGCTGGAAATTGATGATCGTTCAGTACTTATTTCAGCATCGATATATTGCCCTTCTCGGCCCGGGGGGGTTATGGTAAGTTGCGATCGTTTGGTGTGGTCTGTGCGTGCATGTGCGGGCCAATTGCATGAGGGGCAGGACCCGGGATGAGCGGAATCGGTGCGGATTTATGGCGCGGAGGTAAATCGATCAGGGATGGGACATGCGACCGGCGCGACTGGTGAAAGACCAGGGACAACGGGGTGAGACATGCGGCTAGTAGGGTTGGTGGAGGACGAGGAGCATGTATGCTGCCGATATCGGCTGCGGGCTTTTCAGAGTTATTGGGCGGCGGCGGGGTACGCGTTGCAATTCCAGCGATTGCCCAGGAGTTGGTGGGGCCGCTGGTTCTGGGATCGGTCCGTAGCGGAGGCTGATGGGGTGATTGTGCAGCGGAAGTTGTTGCCGGTATGGGCAGTGCGACGACTGCGTCGCTCTGTGCGGCGGTTGATTTATGACTTCGATGATGCATTGTGGTTACGGGATTCTTATGCACGACGGGGGTTGGAGGACGGTCGCCGACGTCGGCGTTTCGCCGGGATGATTCGCTGTTGTGATCTGGTGGTGGCTGGCAATGATTTTCTGGCTGAGAGGGTTCGCCGTGTAGCTCCGACGACACCGGTGATCGTGGTCCCCACCTGTGTTGACCCGGCCCGCTATCCCCTGGCTTGCCATGAACGGGAGCTGCCCGCAGCGGTGCGGCTGGTGTGGATCGGCTCGCACAGCACCTTGCAAGGGCTGGAGCGCTTCCGCTGGACATTGAGTCGCCTCGGTCAGGTCCTACCCGGGCTTCGCCTGAAGTTGATTTGCGACCGCTCCCTGGAGGTACCCGGCTTACCCGTCGAATTCGTGCCCTGGTCTGAAACAACTGAAGCAGTGGAATTAGCTCATGCGGATATTGGCATCAGTTGGTTGCCGCCGGACGATTGGAGCCGAGGGAAGTGTGGACTGAAGGTGTTACAGTATCAGGCAGCGGGTTTGCCGGTGGTGGCCAATCCGATAGGGGTGCAGGCCGAAATGGTCCAGCCGGGGATCAACGGTTACTGGGCTCAGACAGAAGAAGAGTGGGTCGAAGCGATCCAACGGTTGGGAAGGGACCCGGAGCTACGTCGGCGGATGGGAGCGGCAGGTCGGCATCAGGTGGAGCAACGTTACAGTGTAACGGTAGCCGCTCAACAGTGGTTGGAGGCATTGAGCCGTTGGATCCTACCCCGACGGCTGGCCAGTTAGAGGATGGGACATGCTTGTAGAGATGGGACATGCTTGAAGCTCTGGTACGCAAACTCTGGACGTGGTGGGGGCAGAAAGTTCCGCTCCTACACCAGCAGGGGCTCTGGTGGCATACCACACCATCCTGGGCTGATGTCGTCGGAGTGCCGGCCCCGCAGCTTCTTGCTCAGCTACATTCGCCCGTCTGTCAGTTGGTCAAAGCGAATCAGGCCCGCCGTATCTATCGACTCCTTGTAGGGACGGAGGTAGTGTACCTCAAGGAATCGCGGATCGTGGGTTGGCGTGGATGGTTGCGGGAATGCCTGCGACTGCCGAAGGCCCGTCTGGAATTTGAAAATGCTCTGCGACTGCAACAACTGGGAATCCCTACGATTGAGCCGTTGGCCTGGGGATGTGAGTCTCCATGGTGGCCGGGGACCAGTTACTTTCTCAGTCGGGGGCTGTCGCACGCAGTCTCTTTGCGAGATTTTTTGATTCACACCTTCATGCAATACTCTCCGCTGCGTCAGGCGCGATGGCGGAGGCAACTGGCCGTGTGCCTGGGGGAATTGCTTGCCCACCTTCACGAACACGGCATCATCCACAACGATTTGCATCCCGGTAATCTTTTGCTGGATCTGAGTGATGAGCATCGTCCACGTGTGCTACTGATTGATCTTCACAGTATCCAGTTCCGGAGCGTTCCCTTGTCTTGGCCTGTCAGTCGGGCGAATCTGGTCTTGCTGAACCGCTGGTTTCAACTTCGGGCCTGTCGGACGGATCGTTTGCGTTTCTGGCGGGCTTATTGTCAGGGGCGGCAGTCTTGGGTTCCGTTGTCTGACACGGAAAAGCAACGCCGGATTGCGGAGTTGGAGGCGATCACCTTACGTTCCAATCAACGGCTCTGGTCGGCACGTCAACGGCGATACTCACGCCCCAACCGCCACTGTCAGCGGGTGACCTACGCGGACTGCCGGGGCCTGGCGCTGCGGGAAGTTCCCGCAGAAGTTGTTCAGAAATGGATGCAGATGGCCGATGCCTGGATCGCTCAGGCGCGGAGCAGCCCCAAACCGACTGGGACGACCCCTTCTTCATTCCCGAAACAAGAGGGGGCGATCCGCTTACTCAAAGATAGTTCCCATGGGACGATACTCGCGGTACGTTGGAATCACAAGAGCAGTTCCGGCGAGGTTGTGATCAAGCGCTTCTCCATACGCCGCTGGTATGAGCCGCTTCAGCATTGGCTACGCTGCTCCGCGGTCTGGCGGTCCTGGTTCCAAGGCTTTGCGCTCCTGAATCGTGGCTTACCGACACCACGGCCTCTAGCCATCTGGCATCGCTATCACCGGGGTGTACCGACCGAGAGCTTTCTGGTCACGGAATATCTTCCAGATGCTGTTCCTTTGCAGCAACGGCCCGACTTAGTCAAACTAGATGCCCTGGCTGTCATGCTCCGCCTTTTGCATGATCGCGGGTTGTCTCATCGTGATCTGAAAGGGGACAACATCCTCGTCACGAAGCAGGGAGAGCCGGTACTGATCGATCTGGTCGGGGTACGTTGCTTACGATCGGTCAGTGTACGTAGGCGAGTCAAAGATCTAATGCGACTGAATGTCAGCTTTCTCCGGCACCCCCAGGTGCGACTCAGTCAGCGTTTGCGTTTCCTGCTCTGGTATGGCTGTTATCACCCACCTTTGTGGCCAAAAGGATTACGTCGGAAAGTCGAATGGAAAAAATGGTGGAAGTGGATCTGGCAGAAAACTCTGGAGAAACTGAAGCATGGGAAACAGTATTAGCGATACTGTGGAACTTGCTCGTTTTGCTGAAAGTGTGAAGTAGGAGCAAAACGTTGACCGATGTATCAGCGGCAGGGTGGTGAAGACTTGGGAAGCGTCCCCAGGAAACATGAAGTTACTGGCGGTGGGACAGTAATATCACCTGCAACCTCAGTACGCTGCGGGCGTGCCGCGGAAGGATATCGGCATGAAGCACTCGGTCCAGGAGCGAAACGAGGGCGTTGTGCGGAGGGCAGGGTCTCTACTGCTACTTCTAGGGTGTTGCGGATTAGCCGGAGGGTGCGCAGACTGGTTGAATATCTCTTCCCGTACCACACCGGTTTCTTTGCCCCTGGCCCGATCCGCAGGACAATCGGACACTTCACCTCCGACCTATGTTCCCACCTTGCCGGGGAAATTCGCCACACGTCGGGGAAGCTATGTCTTCTACCACGATGATCCCTGGCCGTCCGCCGATACGCTCCTGCAGGACCTCGAGGCGTTACCGGAGGAATTGAGCCAGGCCTTGCAGTTGCCCTTGGACCAATCCTGCCTCATCCAGGTGTTTCTGTTCGACTCTCAAGAGCGTTACGAACGGTACATCAAGGCCCGCTATCCCCATCTGCCAGCACGACGGGCTTATTTCCTTCAGGAGTCACGACCAGGAGGCCGAGATGAGCTGAAAGTTCTAACCTGGCGAGGAGATCATCTTTACACTGATCTGCGTCACGAACTGACCCATGCCTGGCTCCACAGTGTGCTTAAGGACGTTCCCCTCTGGTTAGATGAGGGGCTGGCCAGCTGTTTTGAATGGCCGGCACATCAACGCGGGATTCATCCGCAGCATCTCGAATATCTCCGCCGCTATGGTGTTCTCACCGATCTTACTCGGTTGGAACGGCTTGAGCGTGTCGAGGAGATGGAGAAACCGGAATATCGCGAGGCATGGGCCTGGACCCATTTTCTGCTCTACGGTCCGCCGCCAGCACGTCAGGTGCTTCGAGAATATGTCCATCAGTTACGAAGTACCTCACGTCCAGGCCCCCTCCTGCCGCGGCTTCGGCACCACTTCTCGGATCCTGTAAGTGCTCTGCAAAACCACTTGGAGAGTCTGGATTGGCCTGTCCGGAAAGGTTCGCTCCCCACAGCTTCGCCGGCGTTTCCCCATAGCCATGGCAACAGCTATGGCAACTGATGAGAGGATTTGATGGTGTCGGCATTTTTCCGGTGTTGGCGGATTTTGCGATACCCGGCAGCTGTGGCCAATCCCACCAAAGCGGTGATGATGCTTGCCGGTTCGGGCACCTGTCGCGGCGGGACCACCACGGGGGGTGGATCGACAGGAGGCACCACTACTGGTGGGGGAGTAACAGGCGGTGGCGTCACCGGTGGCCCCGGAGGTTGAATCACTGGAGGAAAGAACGCCAGAACGGCCGGAGTGCAAGTCAAGTACACCCCCAAGACCCCTCCGAGGGTCCAGCCCTTCCAGATCGATGCACGCGGAGGACGGAATCCGTCCATGATCGTAGTCCTCGTGGGAATGTGAGTAAAGGAGGTAAACTTCCTCCTCAAGGGGTCATCGACACACTGCTTAGCACTACTTCATGTTTTTCCCTGGGGACGAGTTAGTAGAGTCTTCAATTTCCCAGCAAAAGTGCCAAACAGAGCGGTGCTGAAGGAGATACCGGATAATGCGATTGCACAAGCGGAACTCGACAAAAAAACCATCTTCTATCCCAGAGCGGCCAGAGACCTGAAAGCAAGCTGGACGACCAAACTATCACGAGGCGCCCAATCGTGAGTTGGTTTTCCCAGGCTGCGTCAGGAGGACACAGGTCATGCGCCGTCGTTGGATGTGGCTGGTAGGGTTAGGTTTACTTACAGGGCCTCTCGAAACGTCGGCGTGGTCGCAAAGCGAGCCCTCGAATCCTGCCACCCCGAATCGTACCGCACGGCTGGGTCTACCACTGGCAGTAACTGGAGCAGAATCCCCTGGCCTCACTCCTGCAGCGGCAGCGGCTATATCCCCTCCGACGATGACAATGGCAACGGGTCGTGCCCTCCCCGTACATCATCCGACGGTGAGCCGCTGGGGTGAAGTAATGCCAGTTCAGACTTCCCTCGCTTATCCGGCACCTGCGACGGGTCTGGCCAGCGATGGTCCTTTCATGCCAGGAACACCCATAGCAGCTGTGATTCCGAGCGTACAACCTCCTCCTGGCGGCGGGGGAGCAACTGTTTCTGCAACATGGACGACGCGGTCTGGACCATCGAATTATGCCTCGAGTCCGCTTCCCATGCCTCTGTCCTATCCGGAAGGAATGCAACTGCCGGCAGTCGGTGGTCCAGGACAGACCGGTATTATAGCTTCCCCGACAGTTCTACCGATGCCAATGGTCTGGGGAGGAAGTCAAACGCCAACGACTCAGACACCCGGAAGCCCCATTCCGCACGTAACCGAAAGTCGTCATTCGCTGGCAGTTCCACCGCCTGGCTCCTCGTCTGCTACGTCGCCTGCCTCACCACCTATGACAACCTATGTTCCAACATTACCCACGACCAATTGGGCCCTGGCACCTTTAGGACTGGAACCACCACTTTACACGCCGGCGGGTCTGGAAGCTCTGCAACGGGTGACCGCACCCAGTAAGTATTACGCCAGCGCCGAGTTTCTGCTTTGGTGGACCAGAAGTGCTCATTTGCCGCCACTGCTGACGACGAGTTCTCCCCAATTCCAGGGCATTCCCGGTCTGGGCGACACACGTGTGCTCTTCGGGGGCAACTTTGGCAATACCTTGCACGCTGGCGGACGATTTGCTCTAGGCCGATGGTTCGGAGATGATCAAATCCGTGGTGTGGAGGGACGGCTGTTTTTCCTCGGTCGGACCGACTCCACCTTCGCGGCGACTTCCGCGGAATACCCTGTTCTGGCGCGTCCCTTCTTCAACATCAATGTCCCGTTCGGTCCGTTTTCGGAGGTGATCGCCTCACCGGGGCGGGGTGTGGGGGCAGCAGTGATCGACCTGCACAATGATGTCTGGGGTGCCGAGGTGAACTATCGCCGCAACCTGTGGCGTTCCTGCTGTGCTCGATTGGACGCCCTGATGGGCTATCGTTACTTTGGTATGAAGGAACGTCTGGGTATCACAGAATCCTTCATCAGCACAGGGCCGAATCCCGTTCGGATCAACGGTATCCCTGTGATCAGCGGCACCATCAGCGATGTGTTCCGGGCGGAAAATCATTTCCACGGCGGTCAGATCGGACTGGCGTGGGAGCATCGTTGGGGACTGTGGACATTCGATGCTCGGGCCACTGTAGCCTTCGGAAATGTGACGCAATTGGGTGAAATTGACGGAGGGCAAACCTTATCGTTGGCCAATGGTCAAACTCTTCGCTATGCTGGTGGACTGCTAGCCCTGCCCAACGCCAACATCGGCCGTTACACCCATAATCAGTTCGCGGTACTCCCGGAAGTAGGAGTCAATATCGGTTATCAGCTCACCTCGCACATGCGTCTGTTTGTGGGCTACAATTTCCTCTACCTGGGGAATGCCCTCCGTCCGGAACGGATGATTGATACTACTATTGACATCGCACGTATCCCCAACTTTGTTGTGCCGGGTGGCGGAACAACCCCTGTAGCAGGTTTGCCGCGGCCAGCCCCTCTGTTCCGCACCAATGACTTTTTCGTCCAAGGAATTAGCTTTGGTCTGGAATTTCGCTGGTGATAGGGCCGTCTGAGTCGTTGGTGGACTAGCGATAACCTCCCGCTGGCGAATCGGTGACAGCCCGGCGTCAAGTGCTTGCTAGGGGATGAACCTTGGATTGAGATCAGGACAGAGGGACATCGAGTCAGAGCCCCAGTATTCCGAGCAGGCGATGACCGAAGATGAGGCTTCCGATCACAGCGGCTGTAATGCTGGCTATGAGCACCGCGCCTGCGGCTATATCCAGGCAACCTTTGATCCGGGACTTGCTTTCCGCATCCAGACCATGAAAGAGTGTCTCGATGGCGCTGTTGAAGAGCTCTGCGGTCAGAACCAGGCCGATGCAAAGGATGATGAGGCACCATTCCCAAAGAGCGCATTGGAGGACGGTGGCTGTAGCTACGGCCAGAACAGCGAAGAAGAAGTGAACGAAGAAGCTGGAATGACCGCGGATGCCACGTTTAACACCGCGCCAGGCTTCGCCAAACTTGTCCCGCCAACGTCGGGTTACTGGTCGAGAGATGGGCTCACGGACTGCGACTTCTTCCCCCCACCATACGCCGGTCATCACGATACTCCTGCTGCTGAAGGTCGGCTTGATCTTTATGATAACCGCTCTACTGCGATCCTGTCTCTGCCACAGTCCGAGATGTTTCCAATCCACGTACTGTCGTTGCAGCCGAAGTCCGAGATGTTTCCAATCCACGTACTGTCGTTGCAGCTGGCAGCCTGAGGCATTCCAACGCGGCTCTCGCACGGCTGAATGACGATCCGATGCCTTAGCGATAGGTTCATATTCCGCCGGGTGGGATCCCGTGATGAATCGGTCCAGTTTGCGTCATGTTTCTCTAACGTCCCCGTTGTATGCCTTGGGTAACCGGGTTGGCCATTCCCAGGGGCACTCCTGCGAAGCGTCCTTGTCCACTCAAGGCGGCGAGAACATTCGGTATGATCAGAAACTGAAAACCGAAGTTGTTGACCAGCGAATTATAGGTAAAGCCGATGCTGACCGTCATATCTGTACCTGTGCGGGTCAAGGTTATGGCGTTGGTCAATGCTTGATTGAGGCCAAAATCGTAACTGGACGAAGCGGTGAAATAATAGCGTCGGCTTAGGACGTAACCTACACTGACGATGACAGCTCGGCTGTTGATCGGATCGATCTGCCTATATCCTAAGTAAAAGGTTGTGCGATCCGGGCGGTTGAAATAGGTGCCCAAAGTGTAATAGCGGGAACCGTTATCATAGGGTTCGAACCAGCCCGTCGCTGTGAAGGCCGTACGGTCGCCAATGTTCCAAAGGAAATCGTACTCGAGAAAGGCGAAAGGTTTGCCGAAATTGTCACGATCCGCTTGAGGGAAGTACGAGATCGAGGTGGTCAACGTAGCCAGATCGACGGTATGTTCCTGACCGGGAAAGCCACGCTTGGTTTGCCAGCGTTGTCGCAAATCCAGTTGTAACACGTGCAGGTCGTCCAGTGTGTCCAGACGATTGAGCACTTGCCGGCGGATGAGGTAACGTTGGGGATTGTACGGACTGGTGGGTAAATTGGCGGCGGCAAGGAGCAGTCCCGCACTGCCGGCCAGGTAAGCGGGTTGCATCGGTGTTATGGTTCGCCAAGCCTGGTCGGTGGCGTCGTCGTTGAGACGATCCAATAAGGGCAGCTGCGTGAATGGAACGTTGGAACGAGCATAAAAGTAGTTGGCACCCCAAACGGCTTTGTGATACACACCACGAACGTTGAACAACTCACTGGTGATATCTTCATAAAGGCGAGACATAGGCAAGCTCAGGCGGGTACCTCCACCGCCCCACACTCGTCCCACCGTATCCCCTTGCAAGTCATCGCTATATCCCGAAAGATCGAGCAGACCATAGGGTGCCAGCTTGAAGGGTCCCAAGGCGAATGGCAGACTCAGTTCTTCTTGCCAGCCAATCCGGCCTGTATTGATGGCTGCTTCAGTCGGTAACAAAGAAAACGGCGGCTGTTGGGCAGGACGAGCCCGAGCATAGCCGGCATGAAGCCGGGCCGAATAGACGAACCAGTCATTGAAGAAGGTCTGGCCGATCAAGGCACCGTCCAAGCGGGGCAACCATTGCGTCTCGGGATTCCACGGTCGATCCAGACGCGGCTCGATCAGTCCAGCGGCCCACCACTTGCCGCGATTGTATGTCAAGTAGGCGAATGTCTCTTGGTTGACATCGGTATCGAATTCGATTTTGTAGTATTGTTCGAAGAAGTTCTTGTCACTCAGGTGAGCGAGTTGGCCTTGAAAGTACAGCCCTTCGAACAATTCTTGCTGATGCCGCCAGAGGAGGCGGTGCCGGAAGAAAGGAGGGGTGGGTTCGGGGCCACGATTGCCTCCGAGAATATCGAGGCCGTCGTCCCAGACTCCGTAGAACAGAGCACGCCCTGTGGTGGCGGACAGGCCGGGGATTTCCGCGGGGATGTTGTAAAAATACTCGGATCCCAAAGCCGGCCCACGTTTGGAAAGATAATCCAGGTGGAGCCGCCATTTCTGACCTGGGGGAGGTCGCAAAGCCAACAAATCGAACAAGTCCCAAGTTGTGTAGAATTGAGTGCCAAAGATGCGGTTCTGCCCGAAGCTGAAGCCTACGAATGGACCCAGCGGGTCGCTAGCATCCGTCCGAATCCGAGGATAAAAAGCTACAGGAAGTCCCAGAAGGCGAGGCACTGCCCCATAAGCTGTCACCAGTTGCTCCCGACCTACAACCGGCTCTCCTGTGCGGAGATCACGGTAGGGCAAGCCGAAGATGTTCCGCAGTTGGGTGAATCGTTCCTCGTAGGTGACCCGCCGGGCATCGATGCGGAACCCCGGGTCGCTAGGCAGCTTGCTCGCATTGAGGGAAGCTTGGAGGATTTCCCAGTGTTCAGCATCCAGACGTCGGACTTCGGCACCGGTTACGTGGACAGGGTCCGGGGCTGGCGGAGGTTGAAAGTCCAGACTTCCCTCCAGAGCGACCGCCCGTTGCCGTTCCACGTCGTAATAGACCTCCTGGGCTCGCAAAGTCTGCACAAGGCCTTTGGCACTCTTGGTCCGGACTACGACGTTGCCGCGCAGATAGACTTCCACCTCGCTACGTCCATCCCCTCGTGTCCGGAAACCGCCCGGTAATTCTTCCGTGGTCCCTCCGCGCACCCAAACGACTCCCTCATCGGTCGCCAACTCAATCTGTTCTCCGTCATCCGTCGTGGCATTGATGATCACCCCGCCGAGGAAAATCCAACGTTCGGACTGATCCGGGAGCACTTCTCGGCTGATGGTATTCGGGGTTCCATAACGGCGTGTGAAGATGAAGCGACGCGGCTTGCTGCCCGGTATAGGTAGGGCTGTTCCGGGAGGCAGAGCAGGGGAAGGTTCCTGAAGCCATTGCGGTTGCAAAGCCACCTGCTTGGGAACAATCGGCACAGGAGCGACCCACCTCTCTGCCGACGCGTAAGCAGAAGATGCAGGCTCAGACACTCCGGACGGGGAAGACAACTCCTGAGCGTGAAGAATGCTCGGCACCGCCGCCCCTAGCAGCAGGCTGATGATCCCCTTCCAGCGTTGACGCCGATCCGGTTCCACAGCGGCTCCATCGGCAGATCACAACAGGCCCGACAAGCGGACGGATCCCCCTCAACGGCTGGACACTATAAACCGCACTACCGACAAATCAAGCGGAATTTGGCCAAGCGGCACCTCCGGAACTCCTCTTCCTCGAACCCCCCCTTATACGGGACCGTCTTGGCAAACTCTTGTATGGGAGAAGCTGACAGGTGTGTGCTTCTTCTTGTTCTTCGGGAGAAGAACAATCTCCTGACCGATTCTTGGTCTGGGGGAGCCGTCCGAGTGTTCCAGCAGGTCACGCTTGTTACCAGGGGTGATGTCAAGCAGACAAGGGTTGCACCG
>Ga0197142_1004896_pt1 | contig 10673 bp, 5 predicted proteins | sample GBS60_MetaG_FD_148614 | JGI IMG/M metagenome (GOLD analysis project Ga0197142, IMG submission 148614) | Sediment microbial communities from Great Boiling Springs, Gerlach, Nevada, United States - GBS 60_MetaG | ecosystem: Environmental > Aquatic > Thermal springs > Hot (42-90C) > Sediment...
TTTAATTGGACAAATCCAAGCGAAACAACACTAAACATGTTTGAAGGTGTCCGCATTGTAAATGCTGCTAGAATGCTTCTTAGTTTTTTCTATTTAAGTCAGAAGGCTAAAGTAGAGTACATAAAACCTATAAATAATAGACGAAACAATGTATTTATTGATATTGCATTGCCTGTTAACGTAAAATCAGATATAAATGACATTTCCTCTTCGCATGTAGGTAACATAACCATGATCAGGCTTGATGGGGGTGGTCTTTCTTACGAATGGTACACTTTAAGTCTTGTTTTACCACCTTATCACGCTGCTATTTACTTTTGGTCTAGTATAAGAAGTATTCAAAACACGTATGAAATCATTGATTTGCCAAGTTCTTATCCTACTTTTGTATACTGGTGGTAATAACCTTGAATTGTAGTATATTTGAAGTATGAGCCAGGAAAGCGTTACTTATACTGTAGACCGTATTCTCACTCGTTATACTTATTTTGAATTGCAGCGAAACTTATATGGCCGTGATACAAGCCCGGATGGCAGCGAATATGTGCTTCCTAAAAGAGAAAAACAACCTGACCAATATTATGAAGGTGCTGTTAAGAAATATAGAGATTTGTATTCAAAAGGCAGCCTAAGGTTGCCTAAGGCTAGGCTTTATAATAAGAAAACAAAAAAGCCGAATCCTTCCTGGAACGAGCTCTTAAATAAAAGAGAAGGTAACCATATTTTGTATGATCTGGAATATGTTATTAAATACGAAAATACTGATATTTTGCCCAATGATCCTTTTGTTTTATACTACTACTTTGTTATTCGTGATCATAAGAATCCACAAAGTATAAAAGGCAAGGTTAGTATTGAAGATTTTATTCCGGTTATGGAGTATGCTATTGAACCCTCGCGAGTACAGCTAGATATGTCTAGACTTCATCCAGATTTTGATTTTAAGATGACATTGAAAGAATATATACTTATACCTCTATTTTACATTATACTTGAGAAACCAGATGAATTTAAGAAACAGTTTGAGAATGCCGTAAAAATAATGAAGGAGTTCAAGTCAGAAATATGCGAGCATTTTGATAATTGTGATGAAGTCTTTGCCAAGATGGACAAGATAGAAAAATGGGCCACATCGGGAGAAACCACAGATATAGATCCGGATCAATTCATAGCATTCATGGAATATATCGCTAATATTCAGCAAGATCTAGCAGATGTTAATAAAATAAGTGGAATAGAAGGCATTAAAGAGATAGAATCAAAATATGGCGAAGGAATATTTAGATTTACTATACACGATACTGATAAGTTAATTGACGAGCTTGAAGAAAAGATACTTAGTTTTTATGAGAAGATAAACACTAATTATGAACTTGAAGAAAATGGTTTTGATGCTAATAACTACATTTTGGGCATTGTAACTGAGCTTATGGCTTCGGGGTATTATCCAGCTATAGGTGCTGGGATATTGCCTGCGTCTGTTTATGCTGTTGATATAAATCGCAGCGGTGATGATAATTCTTATTTTGCTTTAGAGTATTGTGTTCCCAAGTATTGGTGCACTTTACATTATAGTCGGGCGGCTAATAATACTTCTAACGCTCTTTATGTGGCCAAAGATCACCAACCTAATGGTGATATAGCCACACAAGGAGCACCTTGGAATCCCGATTCTTCCAAATGGGAAGCGAGTATCATAAATAGCTTTAGTAAAATCACTAACATAGATGTTTTACTGCTTCTAAAGAAACTGCTTTATAGGGTGAAAAGTGGTGCGTTTGATGGTGTTTATAGAGATATTAAATTTTCTTCCATAAAGCCCAATTTGGACTTTGTAAGCTCTTTAGATACTGCAATGTTTCATAGGTATTTTGTTTCTCATATAGCTTCTCATATTATAGCTTCGACAGCTGGGGCGGAGTTTACTTACAAGGTGGCAACATTAGCAGCTTACGATGCCGACGAAGGTGACATAGTAATTACCCCTTTCCACGCGGCCCCGTTAGTTTACCCAAGAATAAGAATAGAGCTTGACGCCGATAGTTTTCGTTTCCATGTGGATGATATATCTTGGGCCTATTATCCAATTATAAACAACGAAACCTTTGTAACTTGGGACAATGTAGATGCCCCTATAAAAGCTAGAATAATGGAAATCAAGCCATCTTACAACATGGACTTTTTAAACATACGAGAAATGGGAAGAGATATTACAGGTGTAAGTCCCGACATGACGCTATTTTCTACGGGCGAGAAATTAAACCAGGTCAACGATGTTTCTGTGCATATTAAGTCCGTAACGGATTCTTCGAGGGCTGATACAGCAGAATCTGTTTTCTCGTACGATACACAAGCAACTTTCGATGCTACGATGGTAGCCATGACCAAAGACGGGCAGGAAACACAATTGTTTACCGTAAGCAATTTTGGGTATACGCAGAAAATGAGCGAACACGATGTAGAAAATAAAGAATAAAGCTATCTAGACATCGTTTATCAAAGACAATAAGATAATATGAATATACGTGACGTAGTTGAGAGAATACGTCGCGATGTATCGATGCTTGATCTGGCAGCTCGTTATGGCATAGAGATGAAGCGCGTTGGGGCGCAGTATCGTGGGTATTCGCCGTTCCGACGCGAGTCTAACCCATCTTTCTTTATAGTGCCGGATAAAAATTTCTTCAAATGCTTTTCCACTGGAATTGGTGGCGATCCAATCAAGTTCGTTGCTATAATTGAGAATATATCTACAATAGAGGCTATATACAAAATAGCCGAATGGTACAACATACCAATAAGCTTAAAAGAAAAGCAAGATTATTCTGATCAATTTGCCCTTAGATATAGATTGGCTAATTTTTTGTGTGAACATATGTTGGAAACGAAAAACAAGGGTTATTTGTTTCTAAAAGAAAGGTTTAGTTATGCTAATGAAGACGTTTTAAGTAAGGTTATTAAAGATCACTTAATAGGTTATATCAATCAGCAGATCTATGAACAAATTAGAAAATTATTCACAGATAAAGAATTTGAGATAATAGGATTTGTAAGGAAAAATAGGCTTTTAGCCGATGATGCATTGGTTATACCTATTTATTCTAACAGGAATAAAATATTCATGTTTCTTTTTCGTAGCTTGAATGAACAAAGTAATAAGAAATACTTTTATACTGTAGATTCTAAAAAGGTATCTATATCAGAGCTGCTGTATAATTATGATCATGTTTTTTACAGCAAAACGGATACTATTTATGTTGTGGAAGGCGTTTTAGATGTAATAGCTATGAAAGCTGCTGGGATACCCAATGTGGTGGCTCTCCTTGGCATAGCAGTTACGGAAAATAAAGTTAACCTCCTCAAGCGTTTTACGAAGGTTGTATTTAATCTAGATTCTGACTATTCTGGCCATAATGCATTTCTGAATTATGCTGGTCATCTTATCCCCAATAATATATTTGTATATTATATATCTAACAAGCCCTTCAAAGATCCGGACGAAGCCATCAAAAATGGCCTTTATGATACCAATACAATAAAAAATAAAGAAACGTTTATTGTAGATCTAATATACAACGGCCGATATAATAGCCCACAAACGGAATACAAATATAAAAGCTGGCTAAAAAAATGTGTATCAAAGATAACAGATAAGGACGTAAAATCTATATACTATCGCTTTATCAATAAGTACTATAAAAGAGGTTATAATAACAATTTATGGAGTATTGAAGATATGTTTTTCTATTACATGCTATACTGTTGGAGATACGAAAATATAAACAAAATAGGCCATATAAAAGTCCTGTTTGCTGTCATTGCTTTTGAGGATGTGTATAGAGAAACACTTAGAGCGAATTTTCTTTCTGCAAGTGATAATATTGATGATTACGAATACAATAATATGTTAAAATATATTCCGGAAATTGTAAAAAAGATGACGCCCGAATACATAAATAAAAAAATAGAAGATGAATTCAACATGTTGCTAAATGCATCAACTTAGTATATTTACATGTGTCTGCTGAAGAGCTCGCAACTTTTGGGATAACCGTCTATTTCCTTCAGAGCAATGGGTATTTTGATATAAGAAAAAGTGCTATTGATGGTATTATTCAAAGGTATTCTAAATATTTTGATGAATTCATTGTCAAAAGTAAGAAAAGATACTCTCGAATAATACTTATTCGTGGTGTAGCAAAATATATTGATGAGCACGAAGAGATTAGGGAACTTGTCTATCAGAATATAAAGCGCACAAAAAGAGGCAAAGACGTAGATTGGATTATTATCGCAGCAGAAATAGTAAGGGCTTTTAATTCTGTTTTATCTTCTGGCGATATATCATCTCACATGCACAAATTTAATACTGTTTATTACAAAGACAATGCTCAAAAGAAAGAACAAACCAAGCTTTATACGTTTATAGACATGTACTTTGGACAGATGTCAACAAATTGTTTTGAGGATATTTACATTAACTTCTATAACTCTATAAAAAGAGGTGTTTTTGTTTATAAAAACAAATCGCATACTATAATAGATATTATTGACCGAAATAACAACAGCAAAAAAAGCCTGAATGGTTTAATAAATGATATTATAAAAGACAGACGCATATTCTATTTTTGTGTGGCTGCCCGTATATTTTATGATTTTGCAAAACCGTTTATAGATTCTTCTGATTGTGCGCATGATGAAACCCAGGGAGGCGAAATTGCAGGCGAACAGGCCGATTCTAGATGGAGTAAATACCCCGATATACCTAAAATAAGCATTGAATGGTTGGAGGACCCGCGCTTTGAGGCTGACGATGCCGAGTATATCGTTGCTAAAAATATTTTAATTTACGCCTTTTACCATATTTGGCTTGTATGCCAGATGGGCATGATAGATAAAATTATTGATTTCTTGAACGATATTGTTAACAGATACGGCCTTAATAGCGATGTTCGCCAAAACCCAGATTTGCTTCATAATATCCTCGTGTTTCTATACAACGAAAATGCACGAAAAAACAATATTATAGATGTAGTTATTAATGAATATGAGGCATTATACACAAAAATATCATCGCCTAAAAATATTTCTCTTTTATTTAGTGGAATAACAAGGAAAGAGGCCATAGAGCTCATGGCAGCTAGTACGACAAAATACTTATTGTCGCTTTATGAAGCTCAATATATAGAACCAGGCGGATATGCTTATCGAGCAGATAGTAAAATCTCATCACATATGGATCCCATTATGTACTTTTGCATTATTATTACTCATTTCATAAAAAAATACGGCATTATTGCTGTAAATGCTTTTATAGAGTGGCTAACAAAACCATATAAACTAAAAGGCATAGTTTTTGATTTGCATAAATATGTATTTGTTTTAGATAATGAAATATATGAACCAATAGAGTACTTGCTTGCTATTTACGATGGTGCTACTGATGTTTTTCTTTCCTATGGCTTGCATTTTTTGTTTGAAGTTCTTGAAAAGCATCGTTTTCTAAAATTTAATGTGAACAAAAAAAGTAAAATGCTTACTCCGTATATTTCTGTGTTATGAAAATAGAGTTATTAGTATTAAACAAAGATAATATACTTGATGGTGAAAAACATGAAGAAATGTACAGAATATGGGTAGTTAAAGGTTTTTATTACTCTTTCATAATAGCCAATTATGATACTTATCGTAAAGATCTTACAAAGAAAATTTCTCAGATAGCCGAAAGGCATGGGATAGGATTGAAAAGTAAAAAACCCGATGATCAGCGAAGTTTTATGGCCAGGGTAATTATAAGAATGTTAAATTATCATATAACCAAAAACAGTTCTGTGCCCAATAAGTATTTTGAAATTCGTAAAATGTTAGATGGATTGGATTTGCATGCTATAACTACAGAGCAGTTTGTTTCTGTTATTGGGTCTGAAGCTGCGGAGTTTATATTTAAGGCACACACCGATCCTCCAATACTTCCGGATATTATAACTGTAAAAGGGCCGTCCATAGTAGATGGCAAAAAACTTGGAGATGCTATTGCTATATTAACCAAAATACATACGCATCCGGATCATTTTTATAAAGCTATAGGTCAATGTCAGATTGTTGACCCCAGCACAAGTTCAGTCAAAAACCTTATTGACTATATCGTAGAGTCGGATAATAATGCTTACACATTAGAGGGTATTTTTGGTTATGAACAGTTTGTAAATTCTTTATTTTCTTTTAAGGCTACTTATAGAGAATCTCGCGAGCTAGCTCGTCAGCGGGCAGAGCGAGCGATTGCCGGGCGTGACCGGAAAGCACAAGAGGCATACCGCCAGGCTATTCGCGAGGCTAATTACGAATTGCGGCGCGGGGTTATGTCTGCAATATCTACAGTTGCTTCGCCAGTAGAATCAGTTATAAAGAGCCACACATTAGGCCGAATTCTTTACAACATGGCCGCTTTTAGTCTGAGGCAGGTCTATCTGCGTACTAATAGACTTTTTGGTCTTGGAGGTAAAAGATCTTATGGCCCGTTTGATGAGGGCAGTGTTTATTATGATCCATTTGGCACGAGGTATAAAGCGGAAACTCGGTCCGACGCTAGACGAATGAATGCATTGAAGCAAGCCTGGGGTGTTCTGAGGAAGCACGTCCCCGGCGAAAAAGCTGCAAAAGAACTAGTTTCTAAATATATGCAGTTAAGAAGTCAAACATTTAACAATCCTCAAATGTTTGTACAAGGCTTATCTGATCTTCTTATTCAGTACGCACCTGATGCTGCTGGTGACCCTAAAAAGGAAAAAGAAATAAAAAATGCGCTAGAAGATATAATGCAACTTCAATTTAGATTAAGTAAGCCCGGTTTATTTGGTGAGACAAGAAGATACGAAGAAGATGAAGACGACGATTTGTTAGATATCAATAGAAGACAACGATATAATCTCTCAAGATATACGCCCGAAGATGAAGAAGATGTAGAAATAGACAATGATTATTCTTCTCGATATTCTTTTTCTCTTCCAACTAGTACTTCCGTAGCTAGTCCGCGGGCTGTTACTGGTAGAGACACGCAGGTAAGCAAGATAAGCCAGGAAGGCCCGGATATAGTTTCACAGATGTCTAATCAAGCTAAAGCAGTGCCACAGCAAGATACTTCTAAGCGTGCTATTCCGCAATTACCAAAATTTGCGCAGCCAAGCCAGCAGCCCAAAGCTCAACCAGCACAACCTGCTGCCGGGCAGACTGCACAACCGGGGCCTAATGTATATGTGCAAACACCTAACGTGCCAATTGATATACTAAAATGCCTTTGTGAATATGTTTCTAGAATAAGGCAAGATACTAACACAACAGATAAAGACACAGCCACTAAGGCACCAGCTAATGCACCCACTTCAATGCCTGAACATGCATATCCACTTCAAGCACCACCCGCAATAGCGCCAGAAACAGACACGCAAAAGCCGCCTGTTACGCCACAAAAGCCCGAAAGTAAAGAAGAACCAGAACAAGATACATCTATCATATCGCAAGTAGAAAATAACATCATTAATGCCGCGCCGGAGCAGCCAGTTAAGGATCAAAAAGGTGTTTCTAAGCTGCCCACTCAACCGCCGCCGCCACCACCAATAGGCACCGATAAAGATATAATCAAACAACAAAGAATGCAGAAAAGACAAGCAGAAAAAGAAGCCAGAATGATGCGACGAAAAAGAGGGCGAAAGAAATATGCTAAACCCAGCGAAGCACAAGACACGGAAGGCCCCGAAGATAAGAAACGCGGCCTGATTAGGCGTGCAGCTAAATCTATAAAAGAAAAAGTTTCTAAATTCACTAAAACAACTAAAGTAGGTCGAGCAATTGCTAAAACTGCTGGCGCTGTCAGAAACGTCGTTGGAGCAGCGAGAGCCGGCATGAGTGTGGCCGGAGTGGGTTCTACAATAGCAAGAGTTGGTGGCATATTGACCAGACCATTGGCCTCGTTCTTGGGCAGTGGAGCGGGCTCTTTGGGTGCAGGCGCCATTACTAATCCCTTTGTTCTTCTTCCTTTGCTTGCCATAGGAGGATCAGCAATCTACGGCCTGGGCAAAGGGTTATATAAAGGCGTATTTAGACAACTTACTGGACAGAAAACATTTGATCTTATAGGTGGGCCTAAAAAAACAGAAACCAAACTTCCGGAACGTACCACACAAGAACCCGTAGGCATAGATTTAAGTAAAATAGACCCAGAAAAAATACCTTCTATATCGTCTATAAAATCTTCCGAATTCAAATTGCCGAGTGTCACAAGCAGTGGCAAAGCATTCGTTAATACCTTAAAAACAGCAACAGGATATTCATTTGGCACCACTTCCGGCGGGGTTAAAAGCAATATTACAGATAGAAGCGTTGCCCCAATGGCTAAAATATCTGCCAGCCAACCATTGCCCACAGAGCCAATAAGACCAAGCGATTATAGGCCAGAATTGCGAGAAGAACCTCAAAAACAATCCGAACAACAAATAAAAGCACAAATACAAGCACCCAAAGTACAGACACAACAACCACAAGAAATGCCATCCGCTGCCGATTTAAATAAGCCAATGATAGAATACATGACTAAACAAGCTCAAATTAACTCTATTATGGCTCAACAAATGGAAGATGTGTACAACAGGATACAAGTTCTTCAAGAAAAAAATCGGCCAGACCTATCGGAACATTTTAAGGGATAATTCTATACTAAATTAACATACATATTTATGGTATTGATAAACCTTCCTAATGGTGGAACATTATTACTATTGCCCGAAGAAATATTAAATCCTGTGAACCCAGCAGCATTAGCATATTGTATTTCTACATTAAGCTGATTTGAGTTTGGATTGTTTATTTGCGGATCGTTGACTAAGACATTTATGATATAAGGCCCACATTCACTGCTTTCGAAGTAACTTAGTGTGCGCCTTAATTCAGATTCTACCTCAGACCACAATTCTGGACCGTTTTTTCTGAGTAGAAACTTCCGAAGCGTCATCCTGACCGCTTTCCTAAGAACAATATTAGTATAACTTATAGAAAATAAATGACTCGATAAAGTTATAGGCCCAAAAACAATGTTTTTATAAGGATAATTGAAGTGATTGTTTTTTATTATATTTAAAACGTTATTACTATATTTAGCGATGTTACCATACATAATTTTTTCTTTAATAGGACAGAAATAATTGCCCATATAATGTTTATTTGCTATTCGTATGATGTACTCGGCCGCATTCCATACAAAATAGCCTTTATTGTGCAAAAATATGTTGCCAAATACAATAGATGTATACTGCTTTACTTCTGGCACACTGATAAAATATAAGTTATTATCTACAAGACTCAAATTGGAGGTATTGGCTATGAATAACGAATCAATGCTTGCAGCAATGTGTCCTAACGTATTAAAATCAACGATACTATATTCATCGTCGTGCATAAGTATCATATCGGGCTTTGGTGTATTTGTGTCTGTCAATGTCGCGATATCACGATATAAAATCATTATGACAGATGGTGCTATGTATTCTAATGTTCTATGAAATATGCTATTTGTCCAATTACCTGGTAACACACTTTGTATGTCGCGACCCCTCTCAATACGAATAAAATCTTGCTGCGAAGGATAATTACAGTTTGAACAAATAGCGCCCAATATAAGATTATTTATTCTTGCTACAACATCACTATATAAATAACTTGTTTGTGTACTGGTGCCTCCAAAAGTTATTTCAATATTAGTGTTAGACACCTCAAAATGGCAATTTTTTTGTTATATCGACATTTAGGTGAAATTCTAGGTTTGCCATATTCAATATATAGCTAATTGGCATGTAAGGATTATCAAGCACAGGCATGTTGTGATCAAAATTTATTATGGGTATTTCATAAGAAAAAACTACCTGGAACATGCCTAAATTGCTGCTTTGGTTATTTATCAAATCATTGATTACATCTATTAGGTTTTTATAATCCGCTTCTTCTGCAAGTGTCCAAGAATCTGACGACAGTTGGTTTATTAAATTTTTATATTCACTATAGTTTTTTAACATTCTTGGTATATGCACAACACCTGCCAGTTCGTACTCTTTATGTGCTTTTATGATAGCATCTTGATAGAAACTCATATAATATCCAAATACATCTTCTTCCACGCCGTCTAATATCCGCCGCCATTCTTCGGGCGCTTTTTCCTTTTCTACATAATTGTTTATAACAACATTGATCGCCTGATTAATGTTACGGGACGATAATGAATATGTATTTAATGTTCGCAGCGACGAATATAAGCCGTTTGCTTTAAGATATTTATACACCTTATCCGACTCTTGTATGCTTGTACAGATAAATTTGGCTATAACGCCGCTTACAACTGATAGGTATAGCAAATAAAACAGCGTTGTATAAGCTCTTGCTTTTAGATCAACTTCGTAAGCATAGCTTTCGCTCTCTATTACACTAGAAATATAAACCAACATATTATCAACCTTTTTTAAATTTGATGGCAAAGAAGAAGTTCTTAACAATATGCTAGAAATAATAGGTTCTATATCGTAAGTACTTATAACAGTTCGGGCAACATCTATTATATTATCTGGTATTAATGTTCCTTCATGGTATGGCGATTCAGAGGATTGCATCATGCCGTATAAAGAAGCATATTT
>Ga0197142_1004898_pt1 | contig 10672 bp, 7 predicted proteins | sample GBS60_MetaG_FD_148614 | JGI IMG/M metagenome (GOLD analysis project Ga0197142, IMG submission 148614) | Sediment microbial communities from Great Boiling Springs, Gerlach, Nevada, United States - GBS 60_MetaG | ecosystem: Environmental > Aquatic > Thermal springs > Hot (42-90C) > Sediment...
CGATGATATGCAAAACGAGCGTGGCCCGTAAGGTTCTTCTATACGCCTGGCAAAACGGGCTGCGCGTCGAATCGGCATCGCTGTATCTGCTCGATGCCCAGGAACACTTCGTGGCCTCGGTGGATGCCTGCCTGCTGGTGATTAAGACCGCCCCGCGCGGCGAGAGCAAAACGTGCCGCGCCTTCGCTTCGCTTCACGCCCATCATCCGGTCAGCAGCTTTGGTTTGCGAGACAATTTGCTCGTCGCCGACCTTGAGCTGTATGAGAAGCATCGAGGACTATTAGGGAATGGCGCTCGCGTCTGGCGATCTGGGGTAAAACACGATTGCGCCGGCATCTTCGAGTTGCATCCCGAAGACGGGCAATGGGTAAACGGCCTGGGCGAGCGCATCGTGCTTGAAGATAACGTGATCTACCCGCTGCTGAAGAGCGCCGATCTGGCGGCCGGACGTGCGCCGCGGCGTTGGATGCTCGTCCCGCAGCGAAGCATCAATGACGATCCAAATCGCCTGCGCCGGGAGGCGCCCAAGGCTTGGGACTATCTCGCAGGCCATGCACACCTCTTGGCCAAAAGGAAGAGCGCTGTCTATGCGCACCGCCCGCCCTTCTCACTCTTTGGCGTGGGCGCTTATACGTTCGCGCCTTGGAAGGTGGCAATTTCCGGGCTGTATAAAAAGCTGGCTTTCGTCCTCGTCCGGCCGTTCCAAGGCCGGCCGGTGGTCTTGGACGATACGTGTTATTTCTTCCCATGCATGCACGAAGAAGAAGCGCAATTCCTATACGCGCTGGTCACGTCCGACCTCGCGCAGGCGTTCTGGTCGGCCTTCATCTTTTGGGATGCGAAGCGACCGATCACCGCGCAGCTCCTCAATTCGCTCGACCTGGTCGCCCTCTCTCGTGTGCTGGGGAAAGATGAGCGCACGGCGCGAGCAATCGTGGCACGGCGGTGGACGGCATCGTCGGAAGGCGCTCAGCAGCGAATGCCCCTCGGGGGACTCGATTAAGCATACGCTTGACTCGCTCCGGTGCCAACCTGTTTACTTTGTGCGAGTTCGGATGAAGTGCCCGCGCCCTTGATTTGGAGCGAGTGCGCTCGGCACAAGCGCACAGAGGGTTGCTGCTGCCCCGCTCCCCCTCATTCTGAGTGATGCCGTTTTAGGAACAGGCTTAGGTGGTGGGGGTTGGGACAAAGCGGGATCGTGATGGAGGACGCAAGCAATCAGCGAGCGACCTATCCGCCCGTTCCCGTCGAGAAAAGGGTGGACCGCTTCAAATCGGGCGTGGGCCAGCCCCTCCTTGACAAGCGCAGGATACAGGTCGTCTTCGTCGCGGATGAAGTGCTCCAACCCGGCCAAGCAGGTTTCAACATGGTCAGCAGGCGGTGACACGAACTGGGCATTGCTTGGGCAAGTCCCCTCGATCCAGCTTGGGGATTTCTCGCTCCCTTGGCTGCGCCGGAGCACGGTGGCGTGCATCAGCGCACAAACTTGGCGTTTTACAGGCCGGGGATCAGGCGGAAGACGGTATCCTGTGCGGGGAACTTGAGGTCGGCAGGCAACCGACTTGCAGAGCATGCCGGAGGCGTTGTCTTGGGGGGATCGCGGCGCAAGGAGGGCTTGCCGGCGTGCAGGTTGTGCAGGCCAACCAACTGCAGCAGGCCGAAGGTCGGTGCGTTTTTACATCGGCAGCCTCTTTGGTGGGCAAGTGGCCCTCGAAGCGGCGCTCGTCGTGCTGTCGGAGTCGTACGTGGTCGCCGTCCCCGCTTTGTGTTGATTATCTAAAATATACATTACAAATTGTTTATTATAAAAATATTATCTCTTAACGTTAAAACTGTCCTATTTTGCGCATTTTGCCAATTATTTGTTTGGCTTGTCAACAGTCTTTGCCCGATGTTGGATCAGAATATAGATACAGCCGAACGGGTATTAAAAATTAAAAACAAAACGAAATATTTTTGATATCAAAGAGGGTGTAAAAGCTGATGGATGTGCCCTTTACCAACACATTAGGCATCGTTAGATTCACATAGAAAATCCCTGTCCCTTGCCAGATCCCGCCGAGCGCGTGGCCTGCGCAGGCAACTCGGCGGTGGCAGAGGTGTCATGTTTTTTCTCCTCTTCTGTGTTGATCCGGAGCGAAGGATTGCCACTGTGCTTGGCGAGAATCTTTCGTCTCTCCTCCAAGCGTTCCGCTGCCCCTTCTTGGACAGTATCCCAGATCTCCTTTATCTCATTGGGTTCAAGCCTATTTCTCCCAAAAAAGTATAAGAGAACCCCTTTCAAATGCTCCTCGCTCATCCCCGCAAAGGCTCGCAGCACAATGAGCTGTTCGTCGTGCGACATCTCCTTTAGCGCATCCAGCATCCTCGCCTGGGTTTGATCCTCCGGCTTGAAGCCATCGAGCGTCTTGCCGTCGCAATACAACGCCCCGAGGCGCTGACAGGCTTCGCTGATGCGCGACACTGTTTCGCGATGGACGGCTAGTCTGAAAAAATTTGGATCGCTAAAAAGTATATTACTCAGACGTTCAAATAACCATCTGTATGATATAAAAACTCTATCATTTAAATCGCGTGAGCGCCTATCTAACAACAGCCCGCCAATGGCGTGTATAAACACTTTGCGCATAAGAGGGATTGCCACGGGCTCCGTCCCCCCTATGCGCACGTAACATGCTTCTGCTCCTTCCAGAAGAGCATCCCGGAATAGTTTCTTTTCCTCCCTTGTGAGCCTGTGCGCTCGCTGAGCACGCATGATGGCCCATCTTGCCTGCGCCTTGTCCATCTCCGCCATGCCCTGCAGCGCCGTCGCCTGTTCGCTGTCCGGCATGGCCCTCAGCGCTCTCAATATTGCTGCCTCGGTTAGATTTGCAGGCTCGATTTTATCGATCTCCACCCCCTCGCGGTGCAGCGCTCCGATCCGCTCAAAGGCCCCGGCAACACGCGACTGCACCCATGGCTTATCAAGCGCTTTGTCAAACACGAGATTTAATAAGTAATTAAATATAATATTTAAAATTTTTAGCGAAATACTTTTCTCCATTAATTTAAATGACAACAAAGCTTTATAGAATTCATAAACTTCGCTATCTGTCATATTTACCTCATCCAAGAATGCGCCGGCGATGGCGGGCACCAGCAATTTGCGCATAAGTAGGTCGCTCATCTTGTCCTCCTGGTGTGTAAAGTTAATGGATGTACCCCTCACCAACACGTTAGGCATCATTAGATTCACATAGAAAATCCCTGTCCCTTGCCAGATCCCGCCGAGCGCGTGGCCTGCGCAGGCAACTCGGCGGTGGCAGAGGTGTCATGTTTTTTCTCCTCTTCTGTGTTGATCCGGAGCGAAGGATTGCCACTGTGCTTGGCGAGAATCTTTCGTCTCTCCTCCATGCGTGCCGCTGCCCCTTCTCGGACAGTATCCCAGATCTCCTTTATCTCATTGGGTTCAAGCCTATCCCTCCCAAAAAAGTATAAGAGAACCCAGTTCGAATGCTCCTCGCTCATCCCCGCAAAGGCTCGCAACACAACGAGCTGTTCGTCGTGCGACATCTCCTTTAGCGCATCCAGCATCCTCGCCTGGGTTTGATCCTCCGGCTTGAAGCCATCGAGCGCCTTGCCGTCGCGGTACAGCGCACCAAAACGCTGACAGGCTTTACTGATGCGCGACACTGTTTCGCGATGGATGGCTAGTCTGTACAAACTTGGATCACTAAAAAATAGATTACTCAGGCGTTCAAGCAGCCGTAGCTTTGATGTAAAAGCTCTGTCATTGAAAGCGTGTGGGCGCCTATCTAGTAACAGCCCACCAATGGCGTGTATAAGCACTTTGCGCATGAGGGGGATTGCCTCGGGTTCCATCTCCCGTCTGCGCACATAGCATGCTTCTGCTCCTTCCAGAAAAGCATTCCGGAATAGTTTCTTCTCCTCCCCTGTGAGTCTGTGCGCTTGCTGAGCACGTATGATGGCCCGTCTTACCTGCGCCTTGTCCATCTCCGCCACGCCCTGCAGCACCGTCGCCTGTTCGCTGTCCGACATGGCCTTCAGCGCCCTTAATATCGCTGCCTCGGTTAGATTTGCAGGCTCGATTTTATCGATCTCCACCCCCTCGCGGTGCAGCGCTCCGAGCCGCTCAAAGGCCTCGGCAACACGCAACCGTTTCCGCGGCTCATCAAGCGCTCTGTCAAACGTACGGTTAAACAAGTAATCAAATCTAATGTCTGAAAGTTTAAATAAAATACTTTTCTCTGTTAGTTTAAGCCCTAATAAACCTGCATAGATTCTATAGAGTTCTTTGCTATTTGCCAGATTTGTCTCATCCATGAATGCGCCGGCGACGGCGGGCACCAGCAGTTTGCGCATAAGTAGGTCGTCCATCCTGTCCTCCCGGTGTGTAATGTCATAAGACATTATAGAAACAGCGGAGCATTTTTCAACCCCCTGTCCACCACGCCCAACACACAACGGGTTTACATCACTCCGAAGAGCACCCCCGATGGCAGAGCTCGCATTAAGCACGACTTATCATAACAGCAGGCTCCACGATGGGTTGCACCTACCCGATAGCATGCCGGAGCCTGCGACCGTCTGGCACACGTCAACACCGGTGGGAGGCAACCCGGTTGTTGTCAGGCCGTATACGCGCATCGCGTATCTTGGGAAACAGCGACCGCGCCGGCGCCGCTGCTAATTCCCCTCGGCCAAATGGTGACTCCGCTATCATGGACTGTTCCTGGGAAACAGCGACTAGGCTGGTGTGAGTGAGCTGGGTAGCTCCCTGGCCAGCCCCCCGCTTCCCGGGAGCCGCTGTTTCCCCTGGGCCAAATGATGCCCCGCCATCACGGGCTGTTGCGGGGATTTAACCTGCGCCAAGGACATTTCCTGTGCGTAATTGCCCCTTCTGTTGTAACGCACAGCCTTGTGCCCACGCCGAGTGTGCGCCTTGCTACGCTTGGCAATTAAAGAATAAAGCCCTAACGAGGCTAATCCCGTTGCTCCTATCGTGCCGTGTAAGACACCAAGATAAATTCAGGCAGACGACGCAGCGCGCCCGCTGATGTCGGCCGAGCCCCGCTCACCGCGCATGCCCGACCGGCTACCTCGTCGTGTGCCCCCTCGGCTTGTGCTCGCAATGGCGCAGGGATCGACACACGCAATTCAACAACGTCCTTGCACCGAATTATGGTCGAGCACAAGTTGTGGCGGCTCAGAAGAGAGAATTAGCAGTGAACGATAGATTTTAAAACGCATTCTCTTTACCTAGCACTAGTCCTAAAGGTGATAAAACATCGTCACCTTTCAGGGAGGTGACCATTGACAGACCCGACAGATGCGCAATAATGCCGGTGCTGGTCGCTTGGTCGCACGACATCCACGTGCGCTTGACCGCGCTGGGGAAGACATCCGCGCTGTTTGAGTATCCGGCTACCGGCCACAGCCTGCGCGGGCGCGATTACGCGCCGATGATGGGGCGCGTCACGCGCTTCTTTCGCATCCGGCTTATGCCCGCTAACGGATGATCTTCTTGACTACCTCCACGCCGTTCGTCCACATGTTGTAGAGGAAGATGGCGTGGAGCAAGTCGCCGTGGTGGGCAGAGACGCCCAGCCTGCGCGCCGTCTTCACCGGCGTGTCGAAGGTCTGCACGCAATTCTCCGGCACCACCACGCGCACGTCGCGCTGCTGAAGCGCATTCGCCCGCAGCCGCAGGTGCATGGCCAATTGGTAGGTGCATAGATCGGTGCAATCGCCGACGACGATGAAAGTGCGGACGTCTGGATGGCGGTCGAGCCAAGCGTCTAGTCCGGTGTTGATCGCCGAGGAGAGCGAGTTCTTCTCCAGCACCACGAATTGGTCGGCGAAGGGCAGCTTCAACAGCTCGGGGACGGTCTGAGCCTCAACCTGGCCGCGGATGCAGTGCGGCGGATACTGAGTGAACTCTACCGCGAACGGATTTGCACCATTGAGCCACTTATCCTCATCTCACCGCGCCGTGTCGATGGCAGAGGTCGCCACGCTTGCGATGTGATAAATGGCATCTTGCGCGTACCGGCTGCTGATATGCTAAGTCTGTCCAGCTTAACTTGCGACCGATGCCCCCAAGCTTGGCAAAGTCAGGCGTATTTACCCATACTCCGAACGTCTTGGCCGATGATTTATATACATGTGGCAAGATTGACTTATCATGATTTATGGCGTATTTGTAACATCTAAAAATGGTAACACGATTGTTGCACGGCAATGGGAGTAAGCTCATGGCAATTTGCCGACCTCCCTATCGCCGTTCGTGTATCGAGTGCGACGAATCCTGGCTTGTTGAGCCCATGCCGATTCGTGGCGGATGAACCCAAGCGCTTGATCGGCGATCAGTCCGACGCGCTGGACGCTGCGCTGGCCAAGCGTGGCATTGGATGATTTATCGCAGCAATCGCATTGCTAAAACTCAGGGTGGACGGTCGCTTATCTCGCCAACCGCAGCTGGGCGGACGGACGTTATCGCCAGATCATCGCCGTGGTCTTGCTCGTGCCCAGCGGCGCAAGATGTATTCGTCTCGCCAGCCTAAGAGGGACGCTTTAGAGAAGACTTCACACGAATTGACACCGGTACTACCCAGTCACTTTATTTCGCCGGCTTTCATCGGCCGAAGGGCGCGTCGAGCAAGGGACTTACCCCCCCCTCGCCCGGACAGGCGATGCGGATTTCCTCCGTTTCGCCGGATTGAGCTGTCTGGATACGCGCTTCTCCAAGGTCATCGCCGAGCCGTTGGCCAAGACCGGAGACGCTATTTCGCCGGCATGGGCCGGTCAGATGCGCGTTTCAGTGCGGCGATCTCAAATGGCCTGATCCAAACCGGCCACGCTCGTTATCTACCTCGCCGGATGCGATTGGCCGGATGGGCGCTACGACGAGGCGAGCGCGCAAATGCCGATCGGGACCGGGAATGTGAAATGCGTCGAGCATGCCGCTCAAGGTTGCGGGCGAAGCGCGTCAGCGAGATGCTTATCCACGCGTCGCGCTGGCCAGTATTCGACGGGGCAAACAAGCGGAGTTTGGAAGCGCATCGCCATAGGTTGATGCTCGCCAGCGGCTGCGCAGCGCTGCCAAGCGATGTGCGCTTCGAGCGGGATAAATCGCTCTGCAAGGCACAGGCCGGAATTTGCCCTGATGGGTGGCGCCAGTTTGTTGCACATCGACGCGGAAAAGCTCAGAGGAGGATGCGCCATGGGCTGCCTGCGCTGGTCTGAGGTCTTGGAGGGCGCGCATGGGTTATCCTGCCGAGCGCGCTGCGCGCAGCGCGAGGACGCCGTCGTCAAGTCCCCCTGCCGGATCGTGCGTGCCCGCTTGTTTTGTCCATGCGCTGACCTGCGGCGCACGGACGCGGTGGCGAACAGTGGCCGTCCTCTCGCACGCTGTGCGAGGGCGAGAACGGCGGTATAGAGTTTTACATAAAATGCGCACGTGCCTCGACTTGGCCGATCGACGGCCGGATGGCTACAATGAGGCATGGGTGCCCATCAGCAACTCCGTATAATACTGATGAGGAGTGAAAGAAGCCATGAGCCTGAAAGTCCCCGCCTTTAATTTTTTGCCCATTCAGTACGAGGAAAGGAACGGTTTTGTTGTTCCCAAGCACTTTTCTGCAACCGCGGAAAAGATTTTGCGCGAAAAGTTCGCCCGCCGTCGCGGCGTCCCCGATCGCTGTGTCCCGGTCGCCGAGGACGGGGTGCCGCCTTGGCTGCAGCGCAGCGTCCCGGCCGAGGACGCCACCTTTGGCGCGGAGACCGATGCGCGCCAGATCTTCCGAAGGATCGCCGGCGCTTGGACGTATTGGGGCTATAAGCACAACTATTTCGAAGATGAAAGCTCTGCGGCCAACTTTTATCAGGCCATCTTCGGTATGCTCGAACGCCAGATGTTCGCGCCCAACAGCCCGCAATGGTTCAACACCGGGCTGTACTGGGCCTACGGCATCAAGGGCGAGGGCAGCGGCGGGTGGTTCGTCGACCCGCACAGCGGGAACTTGGTCGAGGCGCTCAGCGCTTACGAGCGGCCGCAATTGCACGCTTGTTTCATCCAGTCGATTCACGATGACCTCGTCAACCCGAACGGGATCATGGACCTCTGGGTGCGCGAGGCGCGCATCTACAAGCACGGCGGCGGCAGCGGCAGCAACTTCTCGGCCATCCGCGGCCAAGGGGAGCCGCTGAGCGGCGGCGGCACCTCATCCGGCCTGCTCAGCTTCCTCGCCGTCGGCGACCGGGCCGCGGGGAGCATCAAGAGCGGCGGCACAACCCGCCGCGCCGCCAAGATGGTCGTCTTGGACGTGGATCACCCCGACATCGAGGCGTTCGTCGACTGGAAGCGCAAGGAGGAAGACAAGGTCGCCGCGCTCGTCGCCGGCAGCCAGATGATCCGACAGGCGCTGGAGGCGGTGCGGGTGGCCTGTCGAGAGTACGAGGGCGAACCGGATGGCCGCTTTGACCCGGCGAGGAATCGGCGGCTCGCCCGTGCGCTGAGCGAGTGCCGTCGGCTCGCCATCCCGCAAGGGCGCGTCGCGCGCGCCTTGGACGCCCTCAAGCAGGGGATAGAGGATGACCAAGCCCTCTACGACACCTACTGGGAGGGCGAGGCCTACCGCACGGTGGACGGCCAGAACGCCAACAACTCCGTGCGCGTCGATGACCGCTTCATGCATGCCGTCATCAACGACGAGCGCTACCCGCTGTTCTGGCGCACCGAGCTGGTCGCCGCCAGGTCGGAGGGCCGCAGCCCGCGCCCGAAGGCCGAGGTCTCGGCGCGTGCGCTCTACCGGCGGATCGCCGAGGCGGCATGGGCGTGTGCCGATCCGGGCTTGCAGTATCGGGACACCATCAACGCATGGCACACCTGCCCGGCCGATGGGGAGATCCGCGCGAGCAACCCGTGCAGCGAATTCCTCTTCCTCGACGACAGCGCCTGCAACTTGGCCTCGTTCAACCTCGTCGCGTTCTACGACCACGACGCCCGCCGCTTCGACGTCGAGCGCTTCCGCCAAGCCGTCCGCTTGGTCACGATCGGCCTCGAGATCAGCGTGCTGATGGCGCAATATCCGAGCCAAGCCATCGCACGAAACAGCTACACGCACCGCCCGCTGGGGCTTGGCTTCGCCAACCTCGGCGCGCTGCTGATGCGGATGGCGATTCCCTATGACTCTGACGAGGGGCGAGGGGTTGCCGCGGGGATCGCGGCCCTGATGCACTGCGCGGCATACGCGGCCAGCGCCGAGATGGCAGCGGCCGTTGGGCCCTTCCCCGCATACGCCCGCAATCGGGATGCGATGCTGCGCGTCATCCGAAACCACAGGCGCGCCGTGTGGGAGGAGGACGACTTCGAGGGCGTCAACGTCCGACCCTTCAACGCCATCGCCGCCTGCCCGGATTACATCAAACAGGCAGCGCGCCAAGCGGCCGACGAGATGCTCGCGCTCGGCGAGCGGTTCGGCTTCCGCAACGCCCAAGCGACCGCCATCGCCCCAACCGGCACGATAGGCCTGCTGATGGACTGCGACACCACCGGCATCGAGCCGGACTTCGCCCTCGTGAAGTACAAGACCCTCGCCGGCGGCGGCTTCCTCAAGCTCGTCAACCAAAGCGTCCCGATCGCCCTGCAGGCCCTGGGGTACTCGGACCAGGACGTCGCCCGCATCGTCGCACACATCGTCGGAGGCGGGGAAATGGACGGCTGCCCGTTCATCTCGCGCGAGGACTTGGTGCGAGCCGGCTTCAGCGAGCAGGAGATCGCCAAGGCCTACGCCGCCATCAGGAACGGCGCAGACCTTAAACAGGCCTTCGCGCCGACCACCATCGGGCGCGATGGTCAAGGCGACGGCTTTGCCCTGCTGGTCGCCGGGGGGATAAGCCGCGAGCGCGTCGAGGCCGCCGACCTGTGGGTGAGCGGACACGGCACCATCGAGGGCGCGCCCGGGCTTCGCCCGGCGCATCTGCCGATCTTCGACTGCGCCAACCGCTGCGGACGGCACGGGCAGCGCTTCATCCGGCCCATCGGCCACCTGCTCATGCTCGCCGCCGTTCAACCATTCGTCAGCGGCGGCATCAGCAAGACCGTCAATCTGCCCTCCGATGCCAGCGTTGACGACGTCGCGGATATCTACATGCAGGCGTGGCGGCTTGGCATCAAGTCGGTCGCCATCTACCGAGATGGCTCAAAGCTCAGCCAGCCGCTCTCCACCAACCTGTACCCCGACGACGTTCACGCGGACGACGAGCCGGAGGAGGAAGGGAAGGGAATGGCGTTGGCCAGAGGTCAACAGGAGAAATTGCCGAACGTGCGGAACGGGACGACGTACAAGGCCAACGTGGGCGGCCAGACCGTCTTCCTGCGCACGGGCGAATATCCGGACGGCAGGCTGGGCGAGATCTTCATCGACGTCAGCAAGGCCGGCTCGACGATGTCGGCCCTGATGGATTGCTTCGCCATCGCCGTCTCCCTGGGCTTGCAATACGGCGTCCCGCTTGAGGAGTTCGTCAACCAATTCGTCCATACGCGGTTTGAGCCGTCGGGCGTGGTGCGCGGGCATGACCGCATCCGCATGGCCCACAGCATCATCGATTACGTCTTCCGCGCCCTGGGCCTGCATTACCTCGGCCGGGACGACTTGAGCAACGTCGCCG
>Ga0197142_1004899_pt1 | contig 10669 bp, 11 predicted proteins | sample GBS60_MetaG_FD_148614 | JGI IMG/M metagenome (GOLD analysis project Ga0197142, IMG submission 148614) | Sediment microbial communities from Great Boiling Springs, Gerlach, Nevada, United States - GBS 60_MetaG | ecosystem: Environmental > Aquatic > Thermal springs > Hot (42-90C) > Sediment...
TAGGACGTCGAAAGCGCCTTCTATCGTATCTCAAACGAAAAGACATCGAGCGCTATAGAACTATCGTGGCGGCATTAGGGTTAAGGTCATAACTGGGATATGGAGAAGCGGGTGTTTCGGTTTGAGGTGGAGGGGGCTGCGCCAATAGAGATTAGCTTTGGACATATCGCCCGGCAAGCAAATGGCGCTGTCTGGATCAATCAAGGTGGGACTATTGTCGTGTGCACTGCCACCTATAACCCCGAAAAGGTCGTAGAGGCAGACTTTGTGCCCCTGACGGTAGATTATCGGGAAAACTTTGCCAGTAGTGGGCGGATTCCGGGTGGCTTTTTTAAGCGGGATGGCCGACCAAACGACTATGAAATCCTCGTCTCCCGGCTCATAGATCGGTCCTTGCGGCCGTTTTTTCCAAAAGGGTGGCGTCATGAGACGCAGTTGATTGCCATTTTGGAGTCTTACAATCCCGAATACCCCCCTGATATCCTGGCTGGCTTAGGTTTGTCCGCTGCTTTGGCCATTTCAGAGATTCCCACGGAAGATATCGTGGGAATGGCACGGATAGTTTGGCATGAGGGGCAGTTTCAGCTTAATCCGCCCGCCAGCCGCACCGAAGTTGCCGACATCAATTTAGCTGTTTCGGGGACGGCTGGCTCTATCGTGATGGTAGAGGGCGAAATGCAGGAGGTGCCGGAGGAAAAGCTTGTAGAAGCCCTTCAGGCGGCTCATGCGCGTATTCAGCAGCTGGTGGCGTTTTTGAAGTCCATTCAGCAAGCGGCGGGTAAGCCCAAAGTCGCTCTCCCGGAGCCGACTACCTATCCCGAAGTGGAGGCATGGCTCGCGGAGCGGGCGCAGCCAGGCCTGAAAGAAATCATTAAGGCTTCATTGCCTAAGCAGGAGCGCCGTAAAGCTTTTGAGCAGGTCTTTGCGCAGCTGAGCGAGGCTATGGTACAAGAAAACCCTGATTGGGCTCTGCCCGAAATCCAAAAATATGCCCAGTCGCTCTTTGCCCAGCTCAAACGTACAGTCATGCGGGAGGTCGTGCTTTCGGATGGCACGCGCCTGGATGGCCGCAAGACGCATGAGATTCGCCCTATCTATTGTGAGGTGGGCCTTTTGCCCTATACGCATGGCTCCGCCCTTTTCACCCGTGGAGAGACACAGGCCCTGGCCACGGTAACCATTGGTACCAAGTTAGACGAACAGATTATAGACTATGCTACCCAGCAAGGGAGCAAGAAGTTTCTCCTGCAATATAATTTCCCTCCCTTTTCGACGGGCGAGGTGAAACCCTTGCGGGCGCCTTCGCGCCGGGAGGTTGGACACAGCCATCTTGCCGAGCGGGCCTTGAAGCAGGTGATTCCCCAGCAGAGCGAGTTTGCTGAATATACGATTCGGGTAGTCTCTGACATTCTGGAGTCCAATGGCTCTTCCTCTATGGCGACGGTTTGTGCGGGGGCTTTGGCGCTCATGGATGCTGGTATTCCTATTAAGGCGCCTGTGGCAGGTATCTCTATGGGCCTAATCTGGGAAAGTCCCGATCGGTATGCTGTCCTGACGGATATTCTGGGGGATGAAGATGCGCTGGGAGATATGGACTTCAAGGTCGCCGGCACCGAAAATGGCCTGACTGCCTGCCAGATGGACATCAAAATCCAGGAGCTTCCCTATGAAATTCTTCACAAAGCCCTTCTGCAGGCCAAAGAAGCTCGACTCTTTATTCTGCAAAAGATGAAAGAAGCTTTGCCAGCCCCTCGGCCTGAGTTATCACCTCTTGCGCCGCGCATATACAGGTTCACTATTCCAGCGGAATATATTGGTGCCGTGATTGGGACGGGCGGTAAGGTGATTCAAGAAATTCAGCGCAACACCGGTACTACAGTAACGATTGAGCAAGTGGGTAATGAAGGGCTGGTAGTTATTTATGCCCGGGACAAGCAAGCCTTAGATAAGGCCGCTGCGCAGATTCAGGAGATCATTGCCGAGCCAGAAGTCGGTAAAATTTACCCGGCCCGTGTGAAAATGCTCAAAGAGGCCGGGGCAGTAGTGGAGTTTATGCGTGGGAAGGAAGGATTTCTGCACATATCTGAAATTGTGCCCTATCGTGTGGAAAAGATAGAAGATGTTCTGCAGGTTGGTCAGGAGCTCGATGTTAAGTATCTTGGTGTAGATGCCCGTACGGGTAAGCATCGGGTTAGTCATAAGGCCGTCATGAATGGAGACTCGTCGAAAGTGCCTTCGAGGCCTTCCCACTCTGGGCGTGAGGTTCGGCATCGTCCTGCTCGTTCAGAGGCTTCTACACGTTCCCCCCACAGGCCGCGCCGTCGTGAGTAGGGTCCTCGTTACAGGCGGAGCAGGTTTTATTGGCTCCCACCTCGTAGAAGCCCTCCTGAAAGCCGGTCATCAGGTTGCCGTCCTGGATAACCTCTCCACCGGTCGGCTTGCTAATCTGGCAGCCCTCCTGGAGAAGTTTCCGGGACAGCTTACCTTTATAGAAGGAAGCGTAGAAGACAAGGCTACCATTCAGGCGCTGTCGGCTGGAAAGGAGGCGATCTTTCATCTGGCTTCGGTCGTGGGGGTAAAGCGGGTCTTGCAAGAGCCCTTAATTACGGTCCTGGAAGGGCTGCGAGGGACGGATTACGTACTCGAAGCCGCCGCTCGTGAAGGTATTCCTACCCTCGTAGCCTCCACTAGCGAAGTTTATGGCCGTCTACAAGAAATCCTGTCAGACGTTTCAAGCTTGTCAGAGGATGATCCCCTTTTATTGGGTTCACCTGCCAGGCATCGCTGGGTCTATGCCATCACCAAGCTGGCCAAAGAAGCCCTTGCTATAGCGTATCATCGGGAGCGTCAGGCCCCTTTTGTGGTGGTGCGATTTTTCAATACGGTGGGCCCCCGTCAGGCAGCTGCCTATGGTATGGTCATTCCCAACATGGTCAAAGCCGCCCTTACCGGTGAGCCGATCCCTATTTACGGTGATGGTCAGCAAAAGCGTTCTTTTCTGCATGTAAGCGATGCAGTGGAAGCCATCTATCGTTTACTATTGGACTCGCCGTTCCCGCCATGGGGGGAAATTTTCAATGTCGGTAACCCCATAGAAATCTCGATCTGCGCCCTCGCAGAAAGAATCAAGGCCCTCACCGATAGCTCATCGCCCCTTAAATTTATTTCCTATGAGGAAGCCTATGGCCAGGGTTTTGAGGATATGCGTGCGCGCACCCCTGATATTAGTAAAATATCCAGATGGATCGGCTGGATGCCCAAAAAATCTCTGGATGACATTCTCTTAGAGACTATTGCCTTTTACCGGCAAACTATTCCAAGCCAAACTATATAAGTTATGCGATACCTGCTGATTTTGACAGGGCTACTTTTAGCCCAGAAGCCATTTGAAGGCGCAGTTACTTACACCACTCGCTTTGAAGGCGAGATGGCTAAACAGCTCGGTGATATGCTCCGGGAATCCCTTCCCGAGCGCATCGTCTTCTATTATCGGGGGGACAAGATGCGCATGGATATGGGTGAAGCCATCTTAATTGCTGATGCCGCTGCTAAAAAGGCCTATGTTCTCAAGCCATCTTTGCAGACCTATACCGAGCAGCCCATCGAAGATGAAGAAAAGGCAAGTGCCAATAAGCCTGAGCTGAAAAAAGTCAAAGAAAAAACAAAAATCCTGGGCTACACCGTCGAGAAGTATGAGGCGACTGTGGAAAGCGAGCAAGGCCCCCTGAAGGTAGAGGTATGGGCTGCCCCTCAGCTAAGGTCCCCCCAGTATGGTAAAAATCCCCTGGCCCAAGGACTGGCGATCCAGGGTTTCCCACTCAAGATTGTAAGCCAGGTGCCTAACATAGACCTGAAGATAGTCTTCCTGGCATCTGAGATAGATACAAAGCTGCCCGCCGAAGATCTTTTCCAGATTCCCGCCGGCTATGTGAAGGAAGAGGCTTCGAGCAATGAATCAGACTGACCCCTTGTCCTCAATAGGGGTCTCATAGCAAAATACCCCTCTGGCGGAAGGTGCCGGAGGGGTATTTGCATTGTGCCGAAAAAAGCCGGGACAGTTTGCCGGAAACTAGCCGGCGAGGAAATGATAAAGGCTGGGGCCTGCCTTAGTAGACGTGGTTATCCACTCGGGTAGCAGGGCAGGAGCCAGAACGCTGCCAGATGCCGGTGGATTTACCGGTCCGGCTTGCGGCACAGGCGCTTAGAAGGAGCGTGACTACCATGAGCCCACTCAGGGCTAAAGCTAACCGCGTGCTTTTGCTCATTCGCATACGCCAAATATACGGGAAAATGGGGATACAGGTTGCAGGGGCAGGGCATACGAACCTTACGGCGTTTCTTGGTGCCTGGGCGACCTGCTCCGCATGCCCCCATTAGAAAAGCTAAACCTACTACTACTACCCACCGCAGGCTAAGCATGACTTTCTTCATAGCTGCTGAATATATTTACTCAAGCTGTCTATAAGGGCCTCCCGCCATATCGTAGACGCAGGCAGGGGAAATTCAACGGTTTTTTGTAGCGTGTCGGAGAAAGCTATCTTTTGAAAGGAGAGGGTAGCTTTGAGCTTGTAACCTTCTTCGGTGAAAAGTTTATTGCTGCGGGCGTATATAATAGGATACTTTTCAGCATGGAGGTGGAGGTGGGAGATGAGGTAATAGACGGGAGGCCATTCGGCGGGAGGCAGGCGATGGAGGTTTTGCAGGGTGTCGGGATAGGTGCGCTGGTTAATGGTTTCTACCAGGGAAAGGATAAAAGCGGCTTTTGCCGGGAGGAGCGTATCTCCCCCACTCAATATAGCCTTTTCGTAATACGGGTCATACGTGAAGCCCTTGCTGGAAATGTAGAGTCCGGGAGAGATTTTTTGTGCCTTAGTGGTGCAGAAGCAGAAGCTCCCGATGATAACTATCGGTATTACGAGTGAGGGCGCCATTGTTATCGAGGTCAAACTTATCGTATCGCTCATGCACATAGACCAGGCCGGTGCCACGCTGGTAGACCTCATAGAAGTAAGCCTTCTCTAAAAGGGCAGTGGTGTCGACCCGGCGAAGCACCAGGACAGAATGGGGGTAAGTATTTCCACTGAGATGCCATGTGGTATCCAGAGAGGCATAGCGGCAAATTTCTGGGGGGTGATTGGTATATTCATAGCGGTTCCATTGCAGGTCTGGGGAAAGAGGAAAGCGCAGCATGAGGAGGCGGGTGTTATTCTCCCAGAGCTCGGCCTGTTTCGTATCGCGATAGAGGAGGCCCACCCGGTAAAATCCCCAGGATGGGCTATCGGGATAGGGCGCTGTGTCCCAGCGTGCATAGCGGGAGGGCCGTCCATATGCGTCGATAAGGGCGCTATCTATGCATAGACGCAGGTAGTAAGCATGCGGGAGGGGGCCAGAAGTGGTGTAAAGCGTCTCGCGAACGAGATAAGTCCAGGTTAGGCCACTATCGATGGGGAAAAGCGAGGCCCCACTTTCATAAGTGGGTAAGGGAATGGCGCGTTGGCAGGCTGTATGGATGAAAAAGAAAAGTATCGCCATAGAAGAGTACCAGCGCACGGGGTAAAGTTAGCTACTTTTGGTGGAAGAAGCGACGCAGGCGTTCGAAGAAGCCTTTTTCGGAAGTTTTGAGCTGAGGCTGGAAGGCTTTATAGGCTTGGAGGGTCTCCAAGGCTTTTCGTTCGTCAGTAGAGAGTTTTTTAGGGACCCAGACGTGGACCTGGACGAAGAGACTACCGCGCTGGCGGCCCTTTTGGCGGGGGAAGCCTTCGTTTTTGATTTCAAAGACTTCGCCGGAGAGCGTGCCGGGAGGGATTTTGAGAGAGTAGGTTTCGCCGGAGAGGAGGGGAATCTGGAGGGTAGTACCGAGGACGAGGTCGGGGTAGCTGACCCAGGCTTCGTAGAAGAGGTTTTCGCCTTCACGGGTAAAGAGGGGATGGGGTTGCTCTTCTATGTGGATGAGGAGGTCACCTGGGGGGCCATTCCAGGGGCCGAAGTGACCTGCGCCTCGCCAGATGAGGGTAGAGCCGTTTTCTACGCCGGCGGGGATATCTACCTGCTGGGTTGTTTCGGTTTCTATGAGGCCGGTGCCGCCACAGCGCTGGCAGGGGTTGGGGTTGTGATAGCCGCTTCCCTGACAGGTGGGACAGGTCTGGTAGATAAACTGCTGGAAGAAGCCCCCTCCGACGCGGTAAGTTACTTGACCGGTGCCCTGGCACGTTGGGCAAACGGGGGGCATTTGGCCGGCATGTCCCGTCCCCTTGCAAACCTCGCAAGGAATGCGGCGTTTGTACGTGAGCGTCTGGCGAGTGCCTTTGAGGCTTTCTTCCAGGGAAAGCTGGAGGCGAACTTCGATATCATCCCCCTGAGGTCCACGGGGTGGGCCAGACCGGTGGCGCCTTTCCTTACCATATACCCCTTGGAAAAACTCCTCAATAATCTGGGCAAACGGGTCTGCATAAGTAGACCCCGCTGATCCGGCCGATCTGACCTGGCCAAAGAGATCATACTCTCGGCGCTTCTGAGGGTCGCTCAGAACTTCGTAAGCCTCGTTGATGAGTTTGAATTTTTCTTCGGCTTCGGGGTTGTTGGGGTTGCGGTCGGGATGGTATTCCAGGGCGAGGCGGCGATAGGCTTTCTTGATAGTTTCCTGGTCGGCGGTGCGGGCAACGCCGAGGATCTCGTAGTAGTCTATGTGAGGGGGGCTCATTCACTGACGATAATACGGGCGGGGCGCAGAAGAAGGCCTTTATAGAAGTAACCGGGTTCGACAACCTCCAGGATCGTATTGGTTTCGGTGGCGGCAGGGGCGGGCTGGGTGGAGAGAACTTCATGCTTTTCTGGGTCGGGCAGATCACCGATAGCAGGGCGAATAGCCTGCACCTCTAATTTTTCCAGGGTTTTGTGAAGCTGGTGAAGGGTGAGACGAAGGCCCTCTTTGAGTTTTTCCAGGTCGGGGGCCTGCTCGGCGAACTGAAGCCCTCGTTCTATACTGTCGATGACAGGCAAAAGCGCGCGTAGAAGTTCGCCCTGAGCGGTGGTGATTTGCTGGGGTAGGTCACGCTGAATACGCCGGCGATAGTTTTCAAAATCTGCGGCGATTCGCAGAGCCTGTTCCCGCCACTTTTCGACTTCTGCGGAGAGGCGCTCTATCTCCGCTTGCAAAGCTGTGACATTGATTTCGGAAGGATCTGTGTGCCCTTCCTGGGATGCTGTTGGCGTAGAAGGATGCTCTGCCACGCCTTCTGGTGCGGGAGGCGCTGCCTCTTCTATCGTTTCAGGAATCGAAATGTTTTGGTCATTTCGGAGGTCGGTCATAGCTGAGATTGATATTCTTTTTGGTAGTCTTCCCAGCGGATGTGCTGATAGCTTCGGGTGGCGAAATAGTGCAAGAGTGTATCCACAAGGGCTGGTTTAAGGTAGCCCCGTAAAACCAGAAGCACCTCGCCCGAAGGCGCCATCAGCACAAGCGCTGGATATTGCATATTCCCTTCTAACAAAAGATATGCCAGTTGGTTAGCGTGCAGTTCTGGCAGGTAGGGGAAATAGGTGCCGTTGAAAGGAATGGAATCACGCGCCTCGGCATCAAGGCGCGCGCAGTGGAAGTTCGCCGTAGCGTAGCTGGCGATAAGGGGGTGGTTCCAAACATTCTGATCCATCATGACACAGGGGCTGCACCAGGGCGTATAGACATAAATCAGGAGGAGCCGGTCCTGATAGCGTGCTCGCTGGAAGGCCTCATCCAGGCTTTGCCAGTAGATTTGAGCAGGGAGAGCGGAAAATAGCAGGGGAAAGGCAGACCAGCGGAAGAGGGAGCGTAAAGCGCTTCCCCTGCTCAGATCATGCGGAAAGTTAGCTTTTGGAAGCAAGCCCCATTCCCCGACTTCTTGTAACGTCATTCTCCGGCCCCCTCTCTGCTCGTCAGGAAGGGGCACAGGGCCGCTTTGCAAGAAGAGGTCCTCCCCATCGTGTTTACGGGGAAGGGGGCTATTCCGGTTTCCTTCGCGCTGGCGGGAATATTTAGGGGCATCCCCCTGTTTGGCAGCCCTTTTCCCGCTTATGAGGCAGAGAGGGATGAGCGAGGAGGAAACGAAGGAAGAGAGAAAAGCCACCTCTACGAGTTGCATGGGCTACTTAGCGAGAAGGGCGGCGATGCCGGGGAGGGTTTGGCCGGATAGCAGTTCCAGAAGAGCACCCCCACCGGTAGAGACGAAGCTTACCTTCTCGGTAAGGCCCAGCATGTCGATGGCACTGGCAGTATCTCCTCCGCCAATGAGGCTATAAGCACCGGCTTGGGTTTCTTCAGCGACAAGCTGAGCAATGCGAAGGGTGCCAGTCCGGAAGGTTTCCCACTCAAAGACACCCATAGGCCCATTCCAGAGGATAGTTTTGGTGCCCTGGATGAGGGTTTTTGCAGCAGCAATGGTCTGAGGGCCAATGTCCAGTCCCATATACTCATTTGGGAACTGGTCAGGTTCGTGGGGAAAGACCCGAGCCGGGGCATCCTCGGCGAAGTGAGTGGTCGCTACCGAGTCCAGAGGTAGCAAAAACTTTTTGCCCTGCTTTTCCAGAGTTTGGAGGATAGTCCGGGCAGTTGCCAGGTGCTCTTCTTCGCAGAGAGACTTTCCGATGGGCAGGCCCTGCGCTTTGAGAAAGGTGTAACTCATGCCACCGCCAATGAGGAGGCGGTCTATTTTATCCAAAAGATTATGCAGGACTGGCAGTTTGTCTGCCACTTTGGCACCGCCGACAATCAGGAGATAGGGGTGGGTGACGTTTGCGAGTACCCGCTGGGCATTTTCCCACTCAGCGAGGAGGAGGAGGCCAGCATAGCGGTGCGGAAAGAGCCTGGGGAGGGCCTCCACGGAAGCATGGGCGCGGTGGACGCTTCCGAAGGCATCGCATACGTACACATCGGCCCATTGGGCTAAAAGGTGAGCAAACTCCGGGTCATTTTTCGTTTCGCCGGGGTGGAAGCGGAGGTTTTCGAGAAGGACGACTTGACCGGGGGAGAGGGGTAGCGGGTTATTCCAGTCTGAGGCGAAGTGGATCGGGCGGTTTAGCAGGGTGCTCAGGTGGGAGGCTACCGGGGCCAGGGAGTATTTCGGGTCGGGGGCTCCTTTAGGGCGGCCCAGATGGGAAGCCAACACGACACTGGCCTCCCGCTCCAGAAGGTATCTTAGCGTGGGAAGGCTGGCCTGGATGCGCCGATCGTCCTGAATTACGCCATCCTGGATGGGGACATTGTAATCCACCCGAACAAAGACCCGTTTGCCTGAAAAGTCGCCTTCATGAAGGGCTGGCAAATACATAAGTTTTTACTTCGTGGAAGCGAGGCGTTCGACAAGGTCGGCGGTGCGGCACGAGTACCCGTATTCATTGTCATACCAGCCCAGGACACGTACCATGTTGCCCATGACCATGGTACTCTGTGCGTCAAAAATCACAGAGTGGGGATTGCCAACGATATCAGAGGAAACGATGGGGTCTTCGGTGTATTCTAAGATGCCTTTCAAAGTGGTCTGTGCGGCAGTCTTGAAGGCGGCATTAATCTGGTCTTTGGTAGCAGGCTTTTGGAGGATAGCGATGAAATCGGTAACAGAGCCATCCGGGACGGGCACCCGCAGGGCAATCCCGTCTAACTTGCCTTTGAGGTGGGGGAGGACCAGCCCGACAGCTTTGGCCGCGCCGGTCGTGGTAGGAACGATATTCAGAGCAGCGGCGCGGGCCCGACGAAGGTCTTTATGCGGGGCGTCTTGAAGCCGTTGATCGGCCGTATAGGCGTGTATGGTATTCATAAAACCCTGCTCTACGCCAAAGCTGTCGTCCAAGACTTTGACCATGGGAGCCAGGCAGTTGGTGGTACATGAAGCATTGGAAATCACCTGCATAGCCGGCGTGAGGACGTGGTCATTTACACCCAGTACCACTGTCGCATCAATGTCTCCACTCGCTGGCGCCGATATAACGACCTTTCTGGCACCGGCTGCAAGATGCTTTCGGGCCTGCGCCCCATCTGTAAAAACACCTGTCGATTCTACCACGATTTCTACGCCACTTTTATCCCATCCCAGGTTAGCAGGGTCCTTCTCGGCGGTAACGAGAATACGCTGGTCTTTTACTAAGAGGTAGTTCCCCTCCACCGCCACAGGATACGGAAACCGCCCATGCACGGAGTCATACTTGAGCAGGTGAGCGAGGGTAGCGGGGTCCGTGATGTCGTTGATCTGGCTGATGCGAATGCCTGGCTTCTCTAAAAGGGCGCGCAGAACGAGCCTGCCAATCCGCCCAAAGCCGTTGATGCCAACCTGTACCATGCCCACAAAGGTACACCGATCTGGGGTGAGAAAATTCCCCTTAGCTTAGATTCAATCTAAAATCCGTACCTTTGGCACATGGATAAGGTGCGATTGCAATCCGCCTATGAGGCGCTCAAAGCGCAGGCGCCTCATCTGTATTTGCGGGATGCGGCCCAAAAGCTCGGTGTAAGCGAAATGGCTCTCCTCTCGCTCGAGCTGGGAAAAACGGCTTTCCGGTTGCGACCAGACTGGCAGGCTCTCCTCCAGACCCTCAGCGAGCAAGGCCAGCTTATGGGCCTGAGCCGCAATACCTGGGCTGTCATCGAAAATACCGGCCCTTATCCCCGTCCGACTTTTGAGGGGTCTATAATAGCTGTCTT
>Ga0197142_1004900_pt1 | contig 10667 bp, 7 predicted proteins | sample GBS60_MetaG_FD_148614 | JGI IMG/M metagenome (GOLD analysis project Ga0197142, IMG submission 148614) | Sediment microbial communities from Great Boiling Springs, Gerlach, Nevada, United States - GBS 60_MetaG | ecosystem: Environmental > Aquatic > Thermal springs > Hot (42-90C) > Sediment...
TTTCGATCCTGCGCACCGACCTGCTGGATCGCGCCCTGCCCTGGACGCGATTGATCCTGCGCCACCGCTGGATGCCGGCTGATCTGAACCTGCGCTGGCGCCGCCGCGTCAGTACGGCGCTTTGGAGCGCGGCCGCAGCAGCCCTGCCCTTCGCATTCTGGCAGCCGGCTGCGGGCTGGATGGCCGCAGGCTGCGCACTCATCGCCGTCCTCCTGGATGCGGACTTTTACCGCTTCCTGGCCGTCAAGTGCGGCCCCTGGTTCGCCTTGCGCGCCGTGCCCATGCACGGCCTCCACTACCTGTGCTGTGCGGCCGGCTTTGCGCTGGGCGTTCTGCACTACGGGCTGCGCCCGGGATCCGTCGGCCGTGAGAGCTGATTGGAACGTCGCCATCGGTCGCCTGCCCGCAGAAGCCCGCGCTCCCCTGTGGCGCGAGTACGCCGATGCCGTGAACCGGCGACTTCTCGAGGACTGGCTGGCCGCCCGCCGCTTCCGCCGCGTGCTCAAGACGGACGCTTACGATGAAGCGGTGGGACGCGGCCTCGCTGCCGCGCTGCCGGGCTACGCGCGCACGAGCGTCTGGATGGATCTGGCGCCGTTGACCCTCGAACAAGCGCGACGGCGCAACGCACTCGACCTGCTGGTGGGGGCCGACGTTCGACGCCTGCCCTTCGTTGCCGGATCCTTCGACTTGATTTTCTCGGGTTCGACCCTCGACCACCTCGGCGGCGCCGGCGAAATCAAGGCGGCCCTCGGCGAGCTGGCCCGCGTGCTCGCTCCCGGCGGAACCCTCGTGCTCACGCTGGACAATCCCCGCAATCCGGTGGTGGCTCTGCGCAACGCGCTGCCTGCAAGCTGGCATCGCAAACTGCGCATCACGCCCTACCCCGTCGGAAAGACGCTCGGCCTGCGTTCCTTGCGCGCCGCCATGGAAGGGACCGGCTTGCGACCGGTCCGCTGGACCGCGATCGCCCACTGCCCGCGCTGGCCCGCCGTGTGGCTCTGCCGCTGGCTTTCCTCTTGCCGCAACGCCCAACGGCTGCCGCCCTTGTTGCTGGCATTCGAAGCTCTCGCCCGCTGGCCGACACGCTATTTCACCGGATACTACCTTGCCGTGGAGGCGATCAAAGAGTGAATGAAGACGTCCTGATCTGTCGTGTCGAGCCGGCCTCGGGCGCTGAAGGTTGGGTCGTGATGGACTCTACCGTCGCGGGGCGCTCCACCGGCGGCCTGCGCATGCTGCCCGACGTCACCGAAGCCGAGCTCCGTCTGCTCGCTCGCGCGATGACGTTAAAGTTCGGGTTGCTCGGCTTGCCTCAGGGCGGCGCCAAGGCAGGCGTGCGCTTTGATCCCGAGGCGCCCGAGCCCGATCGCCTCGCCTGCCTGCGGCGATTCGCCCTCGCCATTCGCCCGCTGCTACGGAGCCGTTGCTACCTTCCATCGGAAGACATGGGCACGGACAACCGAACCATCCGCCGGGTGCTGTTGGAGATCGGCGTTCCGGTGCGCCACCGCGAGCTGCGCGGTCATCGCTCGGGCTATTGGACGGCTTGCGGCGTGTTCGCAGCCGCCCGGGAAGCCTGTCGGGTGCTCGGTTGGGATCTGCGGGACAGGACGATCGCCATCGAGGGTTTCGGCAAGGTCGGCGGCGCATTGGCGGAGCTGTTTGCGCGAGCGGGCGCACGCGTGGTCGCCGTCTCCACTTCCCGCGGAGCGCTGTACTGCGAGCGCGGTCTGGACGTCGCGGGGTTGACCCAACTGGCGCGACAAACCGGAAGCTCGATGATCGAGCACTATACGTGCGCCGACCGACTGCCGCGGGAGCGCCTCGTAGAGATTGACGCCGACGTGCTCGCCCCGTGCGCGCGCCATCACAGCATTCACGCAGGAAACGTCGCGCGGCTTCGCGCTCGCCTCATCGTGCCCGGCGCCAATGCGCCGCTGACGCCCGAGGCCGAGTCCCTGCTGGAAGCGCGCGGCGTGCTTTGCGTGCCAGACTTCCTGTCGAACGCCGGCGGCGTTCTGGGCGGCACGATGGAATTCGCAGGCATGCCGGAGGGGCAGATTCGCAGCACGCTGGAGGACACGCTGGCGCGCCTGACCCGCTGGGTGTTGCGCGAGGCAGCCGCCCGCCGTTTGACGCCCCGTCAGTTCGCCGAGGCAGCGGCGCTCGCGCGCCACGCCGAGATCCGCAGGCAAGCCGAGCGTCCCGGTCCCGGGAGTCGCCTGTTTGCGGCGGCGCTCGAACTCTACCGCCGCGGCTTGATTCCCGCGATGCTGGTGGGGCGGCTGGCGCCGCTCTATTTCGCGAGGCTGGCCCGGCGTCACCCTTTTGGCCGCACGGACGGTTCGGCCGGCGAGAACAGGTACTGATTGAGCATGGCGTCCACGCGGTCCAGCCGAACGCGAATCCTGTCGCCCACCCCGTAAGCGCGGCGCGTGCGGCGTCCCACGATGCGCCGTGTGGAAGCCTCGTAGCCGAAGCGGTCGCCCGGCAACGCTTCTATGGGCGCCAGGCCTTCCACGAACAGATCCTCCAGCTCGACGGTGAGGCCGGCTTTCGACGTGCCGATCACCAGCGCGTCGAATTCGTCGCCCAGCCGCTCGGCCATGAACTTCAGCTTCTTCCACTCCACCAGCTCGCGTTCCGCTTCGTCGGCGCGCCGCTCGGACTCCGAGCATTCTTGCGCGATGGCGGCGAGCGTCGCCTCGTCCAGCGGCGGCGGGGCGCCCTCCAGGGTTGCAGCCAGGATGCGGTGCACGATCAGGTCAGGGTAGCGCCGGATGGGTGAGGTGAAATGCGTGTAGGCGGTCGAGGCCAGCGCGAAGTGGCCGCGATTCTCCGCGCTGTAACGCGCCTGCTTGAGCGAGCGCAGCATCAGATAGCTCAAGATGCGCTCTTCCGGTTTGCCTTCCAATTGCCCCACCAGCTTCTGATACGCGCGCGAGGAAACCTCCATGCGCCGGTCGGCCAGCACGATGTCCTTGCGCAGCTTGCGCCCGTCGCGAGTGCGAACCACTTGCGGGAAACGTTGCATGCTCACCGGACCGCCCAGCAGCGAGTAACCGAAGTGAGCCGCGATTTCCTCGAACTCGGCCACCTTCTGCGGATCCGGCGGTTCGTGGATGCGGTACAACGCGGGAACGCCCGCCGCCTCCAGATGTGCGGCCACGGCCTCGTTGGCGGCCAGCATGAACTCTTCGATGATGCGATGAGCGATGTTGCGCGGCGCTCTGGTGATGCCCGTCATCTCCCCCCATTCGTCGAACTCGATGAGGGGCTCGGGCAGGTCGAAATCAATCGCGCCGCGTCGCACGCGCCGGCGGTTCAAAATCAGGGCCAGCTCGCGCATCAGCTCGAAGCGTTCCACCAGGGGCGCGTAGCGGCGGCGCAATCCCTCGTCCCCTTCGAGCAGCAGATGGACGTTGGTGTAGGTCATGCGCTCCACGCTTCGGATCACGCCGCGCACGAAACGCTGCGAGACGACCTCGCCGCTGTGGTCAATCTCGAGCAGGACGGAGAAGACCAGCCGGTCCACGCCCGGTTTGAGCGAGCACAGTTCGGTGGAAAGCTCCAGCGGCAGCATGGGGATGGCGCGGTCCGGGAAGTAGACGCTGTTGCCGCGCAGGCGAGCCTCCTGGTCAATGGCCGTGGCCGGCCGCACGTAATGGCTGACGTCGGCGATGTGCACGTGCAGGATGTAGTTGCCGTTGGGCGCGCGGTCCACCCAGACGGCGTCGTCGAAGTCGCGCGCCGTTTCCCCGTCAATGGTGACCACGTCCAGCCCGCGGAAGTCCACGCGCCGCGCCAAATCCGCCGGGCGCACGGCAGCGGGCATGACCGCCGCTTCTTCCAGAACTTCGGTCGGGAAGCGATGGGGCAGGTGGTGCTTGCGGATGACCACTTCCACGTCCACCCCGAAGTCGCCCGGGCGTCCGAGAATCTCGATGACGCGGCCCACGCCGGCGTGACCCTCCCGCGGGTACTCGATCAGCTCGACGTTGACGATCTGGCCGTCCAGCTCCGCGGCCTCGCGCGGCCGCCACGGCTGAGCGCCGATGCGATCCACGCCCGGCGCGCGCTCGGGCAGTTCCATGCCCGCCGGGATGCGGATGCGCTGCTGAATGCGGTCGTCGTGAGGGATCACGTAGCAGCCCCGCGGCCCGGCCCGAAACTCGCCCACCACGGTGGGATGAGCGCGACGCAGCACGCGCACGATCTCGCCCTCGGCGCGCCCGTCCGCCGAGCGCCGCGTGATGCGCACCAGCACCCTGTCGCCGTGCATGGCGCGCGCCGCCGCATCCGGCGGGATGAACACGTCGCCGCGAACCCCTTCCGGCGGCTCGTCCGCAATCAGGAATCCGTAGCCGTCGCGATGCATGTGCAGGCGCCCGGTACGGAACTCCTGGCTGCGCGAAGGAACGACATAGTAGCCGGGGCGCACCTCGAGCAACCGCCCCTGCGCCACCAGTCTTTCGAGCGCGAGTTCCAGTTGTTCGCGGTTCTCGCCCCGGGCGCCGGTTTCGCGCACCAGTTGCTTGTAACCCGCACGCCCTCGAGGCTGGCGCGCGATGTGCTGCAACAGCGCTTCGTCGCTGGGTAACTTTCGCATGCGCACGTTCTTACGAGTTTAGCCCCCCACGCCGGCCGGACACGGGAGTAAGATTTATGTTGGCATCCCGACGGGAGGTTGCGGCGGATATGAGAGACCTTCGGAAACTGAGCCGGCGTAGCGTTTTATCAACCGCTTTTCTCATTGTACCAAGGCGCGTGCTGGGCGGGCGCGGGTACGTGGCCCCCAGCGACAGGATCACGCTGGCCTCGATTGGCATGGGCCGGCAGGGAATGGTGGTGACGATGGACCTGCTCGCGCGCCCCGACGTCCAGGTCGTCGCCGTGTGCGATTGCAACGAGGCCGGCAAGGATTACATCGAGTACGGCGCCAACTCGCTGCTCAACGCCGCGCGGAAGTTGCTCGGGCCCGGCTACGAGAACTGGGGCGAGGATCTGGCTTCGCCCGGTTTTACCCAGGTAACCCGCACCTTCAAAAGCAGTCTGGGCATGGGCGGACGCGAGCCCGCGCGCCGGCTGGTGGAAGCCTATTATGCGTCGCGCGAGAAATCCGGCTCGTGGCGCGGCTGCAAGGCCTACCGCGATTACCGCGAATTGCTCGAAAAGGAGAAAGACCTGGACGCCGTCTATGTCGCCACGCCGGATCACTGGCACGCGCCCATTTCGCTGGCGGCCATGCGCAGGGGCAAACACGTGTTCTGCCAGAAACCCATGGCCCACTCGATCGGAGAGGCGCGGCGCATGGCGCAGGTGGCGCGCGAAACCAAAGTCGCCACCGGCCTGCCCGTGGACAATCCCACCAGCCAGGCCACGCGGCTGATCGCGCAATGGATCGCCGACGGCGCCATCGGCCGCGTGCGCGAAGTGCACAACTGGTCGAGCCGGCCGTACTGGCCCCAAGGCGTCGAGCGACCCAAAGAATCCATGCCCGTGCCGCCTGGCCTCGATTGGGATCTGTGGTTGGGACCGGCGCCCTGGCGTCCCTACCACAAGGCTTACCTGCCCTTTGTGTGGCGCGGCTGGTACGATTTCGGCTGCGGCAGCTTTGGCGACATGGGCTGCTACAGTTTCGCGGGACTGTTCCGGATTCTGGATCTCACGCCGCCTGTCGCCGCCGAAGCCTCCACCAGCGAGCCGCACGAAGAGACCTACCCGCTGGCTTCCATCGTTCACCTGGATTTTCCCGCGCACGGCGACCGCGGCCCGCTGCGCATCACCTGGTACGAGGGCGGCCTGCGCCCGCCTCGACCCGCGGGCCTGAGTGAGCAGGACGAGCGCCGGTTCCGACCCGGGCAGGAAGGCGTGATGTACGTGGGCGACAAGGGGATCATCATCGGCGGCTTCAACGGCGACAGCCCGCACGTTTACCCTGAATCGCAACAGTACCAGGCGCCCCCGCGACAGCAGGCCGGCGCTTTCCGCGACCGCGCCCTCGATCAGTGGATCGAGGCCTGCAAGGGCGGCCCGCCTTCGCCTACGAACTTCGAGGCCCAGGCGCCCGTGACCGAGGCTTTCTTGCTGGGCTGCCTGGCGCAGCGGCTGCCGGGCGAGCGGTTGCAGTGGGATACGAACTCGACGCGCGTGCTCAATTCCGAGCGCGCCAATCGCCTCGTGGACCCGCCCTGGCGCAGCGAGTACGCGAGTTGACGCCGTGCTCTCTCAGGCCCCAGGCGGCGCGCTCATGCCGAGCTTCGCCCACCACGGCTTCGCTGTCCGGATGGCGGCGTTGACGGCCTGGATGTTCTTGACGCCCTCCGTGGAAAGCCAGTCTTCCAGCGCCTTCAGGCCCTGCCGCACGTACACGGGGACGCCGTCTTTCCAGGTGGCGCGCCCGCACAGCACGCCCGAGAAATCCGAGCCTGCTTCGGCGGCCATCTCCAGCGACTCGACGAACTGCGCGTTGTCCACGCCCGCGCTCAGGTAAATGAAGGGCAGTCGCGCGGCGGCGGCAGCGCGACGGAAGTGCTCGAGCGCCTCGGCCTTGCTGTAGGCAGCCGGCCCGGACTGCGACGCGGCCCCCTCCACATAGCGCAGATTCACCGGGATCTCGACCTTCAGCACGTCCGCGCGGTACTGCGGCCTGGAGAATTCCTCGACGCTTCGCGCCACGATCTCCGGCTTGACCCGCGCGTACTCGAGGCCCTTCTCATCGGGAATTTCCGGGTGATAGCCCACCAACTCGAGGAAGAACGGAATCTGGTAGGTCTCGCACTCGGCGCCGATGCGTTCCACCAGCGCCTGCTTGATGTCATTGATGGAGGGATCTTCGAACGGGGAGTAATGCATCAGGAACTTTACGGCGTCCGCCTGCCAGTCCTCGGCGATGCGCTTCACCGAGACGTGATCGAGCAGCTCGGGCAACCGGCCCGGCCGCGTGTTGTCGTAGCCGCTTTTCTCGTACGACAGCAGCAGGCCGCAGCCGGGAGCGCGGGCGCCCGCGGCCTCCAGTCCCAGCTCGGGATCCAGCAGGATGGCGCTGGCGTATGGCGTGAGGATGCGCGTGACGGCGGTCTTGAATTCCGCCATCATCTCGTCGGTGACCGGCCCGCCGCCCGCCGCCGCCAGCATTTTCTTGAGGCTGCCGCGCTGATCCATCGCCGCGGCGGCGATGACCCCGCCCGGGTTCGCCAGGCGTTTCATGCGGGACAGTTTGCCTGTCGAAAGCATGCGACCTCCTTGCGCGTCCGGCCTCGGCGCGCCGACGCGCCTCACAGCTCTTTATTCTTGTAACGCCGCGCCATTTCTTCCAGCGGGATCGGCTCGTAGTCGCCCGCGTGTCCGGCCTGGCCGAAAGCGATCATGCGTTCCATCACGACTTTCTTCATGGCCTCGCGGGCCGGCTTCAGATAGGCGCGCGGGTCGAACTCTTCCGGCTTTTCAAAAAAGACCTTGCGGATGGCGCCGGTCATGGCCAGACGATTGTCGGTGTCCACGTTGATCTTGCGGACGCCGTGGCGGATGCCGAGCTGGATCTCCTCGATGGGCACGCCCCAGGTGGGCTTGATCTTGCCGCCGTACCGGTTGATGATGTCCTGCAACTCCTGGGGCACGCTGGAGGAGCCGTGCATCACCAGGTGCACGTGCGGAATCTTTTCGTGAATCTGCTGGATGCGCTCCATCACCAGAACCGATCGGTCGGGTTTCCGGCTGAACTTGTAGGCGCCGTGGCTGGTGCCGATGGCGACCGCCAGCGCATCCACGCCCGTTCGCTCGACGAATTCGGCCGCCTGGTCCGGATCGGTCAAGTGCGCCAGCCCGCTGACGCCGGCCCCGTGGCCGTCTTCGACGCCGCCGAGCACGCCCAGTTCGCCCTCCACGCTGACGCCGCGCTCGTGCGCCATCTCGACGACTTCGCGCGTGACTTTGACGTTGTACTCGAAGGTGGAAGGCGTCTTGCCGTCGGGCATCAGCGAGCCGTCCATCATCACGCTGGTGAAGCCCATCTCGATGGCCGAGCGGCAGGTTTCCGGACTGTTGCCGTGATCCAGATGCAGCGCGATGGGGATCTCCGGATAAAGTTCCACGGCGGCCAGCATCAGGTGGTACAGGAAACGATCCTGGGCGTAACTGCGCGCTCCGCGGCTGGCCTGAACGATCACCGGCGAGCGCGTTTCGCGGGCAGCCTCCATAATGGCCTGGATCTGCTCCATATTGTTCACGTTGAAGGCGCCCACGCCATAGCCGCCCTTGGCGGCCTCGTCCAGAATCTGACGCATGGATACCAGTGGCATAAGTTTGACTCCTTTACGAAACTCCTGTCGGCAGCCGGCCGCCGGCGGATGAGGCGGCCTCGATGACGAGTAATCCCCACCATAACACGCCCTCCCGGCGGTTGACAAGGCAGGCGGCCGCCCGGTTGTCACGCTCGCAGGGCGAGCATGGCGGCTGCTGCCGGTTTTCACGCCGGCAGTTGCGGGCTGTTTCGCCGCCACTTACACTGGACGCAGAGAGGAGGCGCTCGTGAAACGGCTATCCGCGGCCGTGCTGGTCCTCGTGCTCTTGGTCCTGGAAGCAGGCGCTCAGGGTCCCCGCAGGCTCCGCCCCGGCTTCAACCTCTTCACCCGCGACCAGGACATCCAGTTAGGCAGGGAGGCGGCCGAACAAATCGAAAAGGAAATGGTCGTGGTCACGGATCCCGTGCTGAACGACTACGTGCGTCGCATCGGCGAGAAACTGGCCGCCACTCCTGAGGCAGCCGGCTTTCCTTACAGTTTCAAGATCGTCCACGACAAAACCATCAACGCCTTTGCCTTGCCCGGCGGCCCCACCTACTTGCACACCGGCTTGCTGGCCGCGGCCGACAATGAAGCCCAGGTGGCCGGCGTCATGGCCCATGAAATTGCCCACGTGGCGTTGCGTCACGGCACCAACCAGCTTTCCAAGGCCAATCTCATCCAGTTACCCGCGGCCCTGGCCGCGGCCGCGGTGGATCGCAAAGGTTCGCTTTGGGGTCAACTGGCGCAGCTCGGCATCGGCCTGGGCGCCGGTTCCCTGCTGCTCAAGTACTCGCGCGACGCCGAACGGGACGCAGACCTGCTCGGCACGCGCATGATGGCGCGCGTCGGTTATGACCCCGTGGAGATGGCCCGTTTCTTCGAAAAACTGGAAGCGACAGGCGGCTCCCGCGGATTGCAATTTTTCTCCAGTCATCCCAACCCGGGTAATCGCATGAAAGCGGTCGAGGCGGAAATCCAGTATCTGCCCCGGCGCACTTACACGACAGGGGATGCGCAGGAATTTGAAAGAATCAAGCAGCGTGTCGCCTCGCTCGGCGAACCACCGGCTCGGAAAGCCGCGCCGCCCATGCCTTCGCTGAAGCCGTCCGCTTCCATGCGCGAGTACCGCACGAGCTGCTGCTCGCTCTCTTACCCCGACAACTGGCAGGTCATGCAGGACCGGCAAGGGCAGGGCGCCGTCATCGCCCCGAAAGAAGGCATCGTTCAGACTGCCACCGGGACGGCCATCGGCGCGGGAATGGTCGTGGGGATCCACCCGCGCAGCGGCGCCGCCGGCTTGCGCAGCCAGACCGACGAGCTGATCGGCCGGCTCATCTCGGCCAATCCCGGCATGAAGGTCCAGGCTTCGCGGGATACCAGGATCGGCCGCCGCCCGGCGTTGCTGGTCACCCTGCACTCGCCGTCGCCTTACGCGGGCGAGACCGAGGTGGATTACCTGGTGACGGTCGAACGTCCGGAAGGCCTCTTCCACGTCATCCTCATCAGCCCGCAACGGGCGCTGCCCGAGCTGCAAGGCGCCTTTGACTCCATTCTCCGCTCGATCCGCTTTTTGGACTGAGCCGAGTTGAAAGCAGGCCGATCCGCCCTGCGACCCGGTTGGTATACTCGTCTGCTGGCATAACGTTGCCCGAGAGGTGAGATGCCGTGACGCGCCGAAGCTTTTGCCTGATGCCTCTGGCCGGAGCCGCCCCTCTGATTCGCTTTGCGCCCGCGGAAGACCCCGGCGCCCCGCGCGCCGCCATCGAACGCTGGAAGGACATGCGCTTCGGACTGTTTATCCACTGGGGACCAGTCAGCATCGTGGGGACGGAAATCGGCTGGTCCCGCGCCGGAGAACGCCGTGGTCGCAAGGAGGGGCGCCCGGGCACCGTGCCCGTCGAGGTCTACGACAATCTCTACCGCATGTTCAATCCCGTCCGGTTCGATCCCGACGAGTGGGTCCACCTCGCGCGCAGCGCGGGCATGAAGTATCTGGTTTTCACCACCAAGCATCACGACGGCTTTTGTAACTTCGATTCGAAACTTACCGACTACAAAGTCACCAGCCCGAAGTGTCCTTACGGAAGGGATATTGTCCGGATGCTTTCCGATGCCTGCCGGCGGGGTGGCGTGGCCTGGGGAGTTTATTACTCGCAACCGGACTGGTATCATCCCGACTATCTCAACGGCGCAGCCCATGCGCGCTATATCGAGTATCTTCACGGCCAGGTTCGGGAGCTGCTCACCAATTACGGTCCCACCACGGTCTGGTTCTTCGACGGCTTGGCGCGACCGCCCGAGGACTGGGACGCCCCGCGGCTGCTCCGCATGATGCGGCAGCTCGAGCCCAATCTGGTCATCAACAATCGCGCCGGCATC
>Ga0197142_1004901_pt1 | contig 10665 bp, 9 predicted proteins | sample GBS60_MetaG_FD_148614 | JGI IMG/M metagenome (GOLD analysis project Ga0197142, IMG submission 148614) | Sediment microbial communities from Great Boiling Springs, Gerlach, Nevada, United States - GBS 60_MetaG | ecosystem: Environmental > Aquatic > Thermal springs > Hot (42-90C) > Sediment...
TGTCTATGCGCTGGATCTTCCCGCCAAGGGGAACCAGCAGCTCATCGCACAAGGCATTGCCCAACCTTGGAGCGACGCATCCAAAACCCCCGTAGCCCTGGAGCAGGGCAGGTTGTTTTAAGCCGTGCTACGACCACTCAATGCGCCACGGCGGGCGCGCTGAGATCCGATTCGTCGTCGGGCAGCATTGGCTCGCCCTTCACGAACACAATCTCGCCCGCGTCGTTCAAGCGCGCAATAATCGTGTCGCCCTCTTCGAATCGACCCAGCAGCAGCTGTTCGGAGAGCGGGTCTTCAATAAGCTGCTGCACCACGCGCCGCAGCGGACGCGCCCCGAAGTTCGGGTCGTAGCCCTTCTCGGCGAGCAGCTCCTTGACCGACGGCTCCAAAATCAGCTGCATGTGATGGCTTTGCAACTGCTCCTGCACCCGCCCAATCATCAGGTCTACAATCTGCAGGATCTCCTCGCGCGTGAGCGGATGGAACACAATCACCTCGTCCACGCGATTGAGGAACTCCGGTCGGAAGAGCTTCTTCATCTCGTCGAGCATGCGGTTCTTCATCGCCTCGTAGGCGCGTGGGTCTTCGGGCGAGGTGCGGCTCTTGCGGAATCCGACGCCATCCTCCTCCACAATGGAGCGCACGCCCACATTGCTTGTCATGATGATAATCGTGTTGCGGAAGTCGACGGTGTGCCCTTGGGAGTCGGTGAGGCGTCCGTCTTCCATCACCTGCAGCAGCAGGTTGAACACATCGGGGTGCGCCTTTTCGATTTCGTCGAGTAGCACGACGCTGTAGGGCTGGCGTCGCACCGCTTCGGTCAGCACACCGCCCTCCTCATAGCCCACATAGCCGGGTGGCGCCCCGATGAGGCGCGACACATTGAACCGCTCCATATACTCGCTCATATCGATGCGGATGAGGTTGTTCTCGTTATCGAAGAGGTAGGCGGCGAGGGCGCGTGCCAGCTCCGTCTTGCCGACGCCGGTGGGTCCGAGGAAGATGAAGGTGCCCATCGGGCGCTTCGGGTCTTTCAGTCCGGAGCGGGCGCGTCGCAAGGCGCGTGCCACCGCCGACACCGCCTCGTGCTGACCAATCACACGCTTGTGCAGCTCCTCCTCGATGCGCAGCAGCTTCTGCGTCTCGCCCTCCACCAGACGGGAGACGGGGATGCCTGTCCAGCTCTGCACGATCTGGGCGACATCATGCTCGGTGACGAGGGTGGTCATCTCTTGGCGCTGGGCTTCCCACTCCTCTTCCATCCGCTCGATATCGCCCAGCAGTTCACGCCGTCGCGCCTCCAGCTCAGCTGCCTGCTCATACTTGCCCTGCTGCCGGAGGCTCTGAATATCTTTGTCGAGCATTTCGAGCTTGCCCTTGGCGCGGCGCAGTTCGAGCGGCGGCAGCGATTGCTGGAGGCGCACGCGCGAGGAGGCTTCATCGATGAGATCGATGGCTTTGTCGGGTAGGAAGCGGTCGTTGATATAGCGCGAGGAGAGTCGCACCGCCGCCTCGATCGCGCTATCGGTGATGATGACCCGATGGTGCGACTCGTAGCGGTCGCGCAGCCCTTTGAGAATCTCGATGGCTTCCTCTTGGGAGGGTTCGCGCACCTGCACGGGCTGGAATCGGCGTTCCAGCGCGGCGTCCCGCTCGATATATTTGCGGTACTCGTCCATCGTGGTGGCGCCGATGCATTGCAGTTCGCCGCGTGCAAGCGCGGGCTTCATAATGTTGGAGGCGTCGATGGCGCCTTCGGCTGCGCCTGCGCCCACCAGCGTGTGCAGCTCGTCGATGAACAGCACCACCTCGCCCTGCGCCTTGCGTACCTCTTCCAGCACGCGCTTCATGCGCTCTTCGAATTCGCCCCGATACTTCGTGCCGGCGACCAGCCCCGCCAGGTCGAGGGCGACGATGCGCTTATTTTTGAGGGCATCGGGCACATCGCCGTGGATGATGCGCTGCGCCAACCCCTCCACGATAGCGGTCTTGCCCACGCCCGGCGGACCGACCAGCACGGGGTTATTTTTGGTGCGGCGTGCCAGAATTTGCATCACGCGCTCCACTTCGGTGTGGCGCCCGATGACGGGGTCCAGTTTGCCTTGTCGGGCAAGTTCGGTCAAGTCGCGCCCGAACTCGTCGAGGGTCGGGGTGCGCGACCGCTGGGCGCGGGGTGCCGGGGAAGAGTGCCCCTCATGGTCTTGGAGTTGCATCACTTCGCGTCGGGCACGCTCCAAATCGACTCCCAACTTGTGCAGCACTCGCGCCGCCAGCCCCTCCCCTTGCCGAATCAAGCCTAACAGCAGATGCTCCGTGCCAATATAGTTGTTATTCAATTGGCGCGCCTCGTCATACGCTAAATCAATCACCCGCTTCGCCTGCGCCGTCAATTGCATCTCCTGACCTGGACGCGCATCGCCTCGTGGCGCGTACCGCTCAACCTCGGCGCGAATGCGTTGCAGGCTGACCCCCAAGCGGTCGAGAATGCGCGCGGCGACACTATCGGTCTCGCGAATCAGACCCAGCAGCAAGTGTTCCGTGTTGACCTGCGATTCGCCCATCCGCTGGGCTTCCTCTTGTGCGTAGAAGATGACCTTCCGCGCCCGCTCCGTAAAGCGTTGCCACATCATCCTCGACCCTCCATCCCGGCGCTACCGCCGTTCTGATAAAGTGTTTCCATAGTGCCTCCGTTATTTTCTTATGGGGATTCGCTCCCCACATCTTTATGATAGGGGAAAGCACCCAAATGGTTCCTTCCCATGCCTTATTATCGGGAAAGCGCCCTGATGGGTTCCTCCCCGCCTTATATTGTAGCACATGGCGGGGTCAAAAATCAAGGGGGGTCAGATAGCAGCTGCTCGATGGGGATGCCGGTCGATTCGTGAAGCAGCTCAGCCACATGGCGTGCGGTTAGCGTCAGCGGTGGCCGACTCGCAGCCCCCTGCTCGACTGCAGCCAGCATGGATTGGTATTGCCGCAGGTACTCTTCGAGGGTCGCTTTGACCTCTGGCTCAGGTGCCATCGCCTCCATAATCTGGCGGTGCAGACTGCGCAGCAATTCACTTTCGGACAGCCACTGATAGTAGATGGGCGGGAGCAGTCGCGAGTGGACACTGAGCCGTGCGGCGGCAGTCCTCAAGAGATCAACAGCCTTACCAGGCAGCTGCCGCTCAGGCATGTAGCGCAAAGAGAGCTTCACAGCGGCTTGAACCGCCTCATCCGCCACGCCGACCGCGTATTCCACATAAAATCGGTGTCGGTGAGCCTCCAACATCTTCAGCGCGGTCTCTGGAGACGGTTCGGCGATAGGCACAGGCTCAAAGAGCGGCTGAAGTTGCTCCAATCGCTCTGCGTCCTGCTCGCTGCTCCCGGTGTTGTAAACACCGATACAGCGCACCCTACCTGCTTGAAGCACCAAACGCAGAAGCTGCATCGCCTCCAGCGGACGCGAGCTATCCGCAGGTTCAAAAAGGGTCTCTAAATCGTCGATAAAGAGAATAACCTTGTCGACCGCTTGGCGCAGCCCTTGAAGAAGCCGCGTGGCGAAAGAGTAATGAGCGGTACATAGAAGCAGCGAAGCGGGCGTCAGCGCGATAACGCGCCTGCCTTTCAGAGCGGGCAACGACGGCTCATGTGCCAGCACCGCCGCTACACCATGAACCAAGGTGGTCTTGCCGACGCCAGCGGGACCGATGAGGAGCGGGTTATGACGGCTCATGCGGGCAAGGATTTGCAATACCGTGTAGATTTCGGCATCCCGCTCGTAGGCGACCTGCACCTTGCCTTCACGCGCATCGCGCGTTAAATCGCTTCCAATCTCGCTCAGTATAGACGGGATAGGCGACAGAGCTGGGGATGGCTCGGTTCTGGACGCCTCCCGACCAGAAGCAGTGTCGTGCCGTATTTGTGTCAATTCGTGTCGGGCACGCTCCAAATCCACACCCAACTTGTGCAGCACCCGCGCTGCCAGCCCCTCACCCTCCCGAATCAAACCTAACAGCAGATGCTCCGTGCCGATATAGTTATCGTTCAGATGACGCGCCTCGTCATACGCCAGGTCAATCACCCGCTTCGCCCGCGCCGTCAACTGCATCTCCTGACCCGGACGCGCTTCACCTCGTGGGATATACCGCTCAATCTCGGCGCGAATGCGCTGCGGGCTAACACCCAAGCGGTCGAGAATGCGGACGGCGACGCTATCGGTCTCGCGAATCAGACCCAGCAGCAGGTGTTCCGTGCTGACTTGAGTCTCACCCAAGTGTTGGGCTTCCTCTTGTGCATAAAAGATAATCTTTCTGGCTCGCTCGGTAAAACGCTGCCACAGCATTTTTTCACTCCCGTCCGATAGGTTGGATAACGGGCTGCACTTTCAGGAATGCCTTCACCACGCGCGGGTCGAACAGGCTGCCCGCGCCCTGCTTGATGCAGGCGATAGCCTCTTGCTCGCTTAGGGGTGGGCGATAGGGCATGGGGGTGCGCATGCCGTCGAAGGCTTCGGCGAGGGCAAGCACGCGGGCAGGCAGCGGGATTTGCTCGCCGCGCCAGCCGTTGGGATAGCCGCTGCCATCCCATCGCTCATGATGGCACTCCACAAGGGGCAGGGCATCGTGAAACCGCTGGATACGGCACAGCAGCTGCACACCCAAGCGCGGATGCTCCCGAATCGCACACCACTGGTCAGGCGTGGGGTCGGCACAACGCAGCAGCTCGGTGGGCAGCCCCAGCATGCCGACATCGTGCAACGCCGCTGCGATGCGCAACAGGCGCAGGGTCGGCTTGCTCAAGCCCAGCTCGCAGCCGATGGCAACCGCATAAGTGGCGACCCGCTCGCTATGCCCTTCCAGAAAGGGGTGCGCCATCTCCAGCGCCCGCACCAGCGCCCGAATCACATCGTTCTCCATCTGCACCAGCAGGTCGCGCGTCAATCTCTTGCCCCCCGTGCTGCTGATAGTCTACCTTCTCGGTGGCAGATAGCGTTTGATAATCCAGAGCCGTGCAAAAGCCCACAGAATCAGCAGGCTGCCCAGCGCGGCGCCCGCCAACCGGTGATGAAGCACATACTCATAGTAGATAATCCCCAGCCCCAGCACCACCATGATGGCGCTGATGGCATATCGCAACGCCATCGGCATACCTCTATCATACCTGATAGCAACCCTTCTGAAAGGTATAATCCGCATATCACGGAGGAGGGAGATGGCGCGATACCGCTGGCGGCTGCGCGCAACGAATCGGCAGAAGGCGGAGTGGCTGCGCAACGAACTGAATATCAGCACTGCGATGGCGCAGTTGTTGGTGGCTCGTGGCTATGAGGAACCTACAGACGCCTATCGCTTCCTGCATCCCTCGCTGAACGATTTGGGAGACCCCTTCCTGCTGCCCGATTGCGACCGTGCGGTGCATCGCCTGGTGCAAGCAGTGCGGAGCAAAGAGCCAGTGCTGGTCTATGGCGATTACGACGCGGACGGCGTGACGGCGACCGCGCTGTGGCTCTTCACGCTGCGACGGCTGGGTGTGCCCGCCGAGCCGATGCTGCCACGCCGCCAGCACGAAGGCTACGACCTCCATCCAAACGCCATCGAAGCGGCACGCGCTATCGGGGCGCAACTGGTGCTGACATGCGATTGTGGCATACGCGCCCATCGCGTCGTGGATGAGCTGAACGCCGCAGGGCTGGAGGTCATCATCACGGACCATCACCAGCCCGATAATACGCTGCCTAACGCGCTGGCAGTGGTCAATCCACACCGCACCGATTCACGCTACCCCTTCGCGGAACTCAGTGGGGTGGGGGTCGCCTTTCGGGTGGCGGAGGCTTTGGTGCGCACGCTGGGCTACTCCGTCGATAAATTTCGCCAATCGGTGCTGGACCTAGTGGCAATTGGCACGGTCGCCGATGTGATGCCCTTGCTGGGTGAGAATCGGGTGCTGGTTGCTTACGGGCTGCAGCGGCTTCGTTCGTCGCCCCGAATCGGACTGCGGAAACTCATCGAGGTCGCACGCCTGAACCAAGCGCAACTGACCACCCGCGATATCGGCTTTATGATTGCGCCGCGCCTGAACGCAGCAGGACGCATGGAGGATGCCAGCCTCGCCCTGGAACTGTTGATGACGACCGACGAGCCACGGGCACACGCGCTCGCCCAAGAGTTAGAACGGCACAATCGCAAGCGGCAGGCACTGCAGCAAGCCATTCTGGACGAAGCGCAGGCACAAATAGAAGAGCATGGGCTACTGCAGCATCGTGCCCTGTTCGTCCACTCGCTGGGGTGGCATCATGGCGTCATCGGGCTGGTCGCCGGCAAATTGGTGAGCAGCTATAATCGCCCGACCTTCGTGGTCAGTGTAGAGCGGGAGGCGGGCATCGCGCGCGGCTCCATCCGCAGTATCCCCGCCTTCGACCTGACCGAGGTGCTAAACATCATGAAGCCGCTTTGCACCAAATGTGGGGGGCACCCCGCTGCAGGTGGGTTCGTCGTGCCGCTGGAGCAAATGGAGACGCTGCGCACCCTGATTCTCGAACATGCCAACCGACGCTTGACTGACGAAGACCTGATTCCCGAACTCTGGATCGATATGGAGTTGGAGGGGCATGAGGTGAACCAGCGCTTGCTCAGTGAGCTGGAGATGCTGGAGCCGTTCGGAACTGGCAACGAGTCGCCCCTGTTCCTGTGCCGTAATGTGCGTGTGATAGGCAGCCGCACCAGCCAAGACGGCAAGCACCTGTTCTTGCGAATCCGTCCCGAAGGTTCGCAAGTGCTGGATGCCGTGATTTGGAACGGGGGCGATAGCCCGCTCGAACCCGAAACCCTCATTGATGTGGTGTTCGAGCTGGAAACGGAGGATTACTACGGCTACCAAACACTCCGCTGGAAACTGCACGATTATCAAGAGCAGTATATAACCGTATTCGATCACTCCCATGCGCGATAGTCGCCCTGGAACTTGCTTAGAGCGTGTACTGGAAGCGAAAAATGTGGCATAATCCCCCTATGAACACAACACGAAAACCCCATCCGACCGACCTTACGGACCAAGAGGGGCAACTCATCGAGCCACGCCTGCCTAAGCGCATCTACAGCACCAAGCCCAAACACCCACCACACCCAATCCTCAACGCCCTCTGCTACCTCCTCGCTACAGGCTGCCCCTGACGAATGCTCCCACACGACTTCCCCCCTTCCACTTCGCCGTGTGTAGGTGGATGGTGGGTATCGGGGTTGGTTTGAGTGGCTGAGTTGGGAGGTGTTTGGGGTAGGGGTTTGGGTGGTTCCGAAGTTGGCAGGGAATGGTTTTGTGGTGTTTGTGAAGTGTTGGGTCGTGGAACCGAACGGGTGCGCTTCTCGGTTCCCCTCGCGAAGCGTGGGGGGAACCTTACGGAGCTGACAAGGGTACATCGGTCGGGTACAAAAAATGCCGCTTGTGGTAAATTTCATCCACTATGATAACACCCAAACGGCACAACACGGCAGAAGAGTACCCAATCGCAACGCTGATGCAACACCTCCAACACGCCCTCACACCCACCCAACGCGAACGCCTCCACTGGCTCCTGTGCGCCCTCATCGCGCTCGGAACCCTCGCCCCAACCCGCGTCTGCCTCTACCTCGCCCAACTCACCCACATCGCCCCCAACACTTGGCGACAACGCCTCAAACGCCTCCGACAACAACCCTTCCCTGAACAGACCCTGTTCCTCACCTTGCTGCGCCTCGTGGTGGCGTGGTTGCGCCTGCCGCAAGTGTGCCTCGCCTTAGACGCCACCACACTGGGCAACCGCTGGACGGTGCTGGCACGGGGCGTGGGGGTTCACCACCATCCTTATCGCGTGGAAGGTCGTGCAGGGCAACACCCAAGGCGCGTGGCGGCCGTTGCGCGCGGCGTTGCTTGGCGTGCTGCGGGGCGCGTTGCCAAAGTCTATTCCTGTGTATGTGTTGACCTCGGGGCTTGTGGTCGCCCCAGTTGTTTGCGGCAATCGTGCGCGACAGGTGGCGTCCGCTGATGCGCATCAACGCGCAGGGCAACTTTCGTCCGTTGTGGGGGCATCGGGCGCGTGCGTTGGCGTCGTTGTGTCCTGCGCAAGCGGGGGCGCAGGTTGTGGTGGTTGGGGAGGCGTTTCGGTATCGGTTGCGGTGTACTTTGGTGGTGTTTTGGGGCGAAGGGGCACAAGAGCCGTCTTCTTTAGGTGGGACGGGAAAGGTATAGGGGTTTAGTGTAAGCGTGGCCAATCCGAGGATGATACCGAAACTACCAAGAATCTTACCAAATCTTGGATGTCTCAGCATCGTTACGCCAAAGAGAACGGTTGACACTGTTATGAAGATATCCCACGAAACATCAATGCCCAGCTGAACCGTATTAACACCTTGCCAGATCCGATAGTAGGCTTCCTTAATTGCTGGATCACCTGCCTGACGGATGAATTCTCGTATGTATAGACGATTTGACGATTGGACGATGACCATCAAATTATCGCAATGTGGAGTGCTGCGGTATCCTGATGTGTTTTTATTAGTCTATTCAGCCCGATAGAGGCAACAATCATTAAGGGGCCAAAGGCAAAATGAAAAAGCATATTGATGGTTCTCGGCAGGGGCGCAAAGGATCACAGCAGGTACATCAGGCAGGCAGTTAATCCTGCTATTGCGCCTGCCTTGACGAATGACACATCAAGTGAGATATTGTCTCTCATGGTGACTCCCTGTGGGGAATTATACCCGATGGCGGTCTTACCCCAACCCCAACCGTTTTATCGAGCCGCCTGGAATGATAAATGCGCCTGGGTTTATTTTTGCACCGCCTACTTAATCCGTTGCAACCTCGCTTCGATAACGCTTCGGCGGGCGCATGGGCGAATCGGATGTAGCCGGGGATGCAGAAGCCTTAGCGGTGTACGGTGGCAACACGCGCGGTACTAAGTAATAACTTCGCCTTTTTTGCACGCCACGGCGACCAGGCTCACGCCGAAGGGCAGGTTCACCCGCTGTAGCAGGCGCGACTCCCAGTCTTGCAACTGGATGAGCCAGCGATTGAGCCGTTTGCCAACAGGCACCAGCGTTGCGGCTGGCGGCGTGCGACGCAGCCGATCCAGCCAGCGAAAAAGCAGAATCGGCACAAACAGCAGCGAGACCGCATAGGAGAGTTTACGCACTTCGAAGCCTGCTTCGTGCAGACGCGCCCGCAGCTCCCGCGCCGTGTAGCGACGGTAGTGGTGCAGCGCAATATCGTGCTTGCTCCAGAGGAAGCGATAGGCAGGCACGGTGATAATCAGCACGCCGTCGGGCTTCAGCACACGCCTCAGCTCCCGCAAGGCAGGGCGGTCATCGGGCAGATGTTCCAACACATCGAGTGCGGTAATGGCATCGAAGGTGTTGGAGCGAAAGGGAAGCGCTTCCAGCCGTGCCTGCACCAGCGCGAACTCCCCGCGCTGACGGGCATAGCGCAGCGCAAGCGGTTCGAGATCCAGCCCCACCACATGACGCGCCCGTTGTTGCAGTTCAGTCAGCAGCGCGCCCGTGCCGCAACCCGCATCCAGCAGCCAACCGCTCCCTGGCTTCAAGCAAGGCTCCAGCAGGCGCATCACCAGCCGTCGCCGACCGACAAACCACCAGTAGTCGGTCTCGAACTGGAACATCCGCCCATATTCCTCTGCCTGCATCGCTTCACAGCAGCCGAATGGTCTGGATGGAGCGTATGTCGGGATGATCACGCAGAGGTGCGAGTTGGGCGTGGAAAAGCGGTTCGGGTGCGGGCATGGTCAAGCAGACCTGCTCCCAGCCTTCGGATGTCTGCTCTGTGGGCTGGTACTCTGGCGCCCACTCGGCAATCGCTTCGCGCACCGCTTTGAGGGCTTGCTCATCTGCCCCAACAGCGCGCACATAGTAGCGAAAGCGCAGCGACTCAATAGGAGCCGTTTCGCCGGGTTGCAATCCCGGTTGGGGCTGCATGCCCGTGATACCCATGCACAGGTTCCGTGCGGCGAAAATCAGGTCGCCCAAAATCGCGCTGGCAGTCGGGCGCGCGCCTGCCGCAAAGCCGTGCAGAAACATCTCGCGGAAACCGTTCGCCTGCAGCCAGATGCCGCTGTTGGCATCCCGAAGCTGGTAAAGCGGATGCGTCAGCGGCAGCATGGTCGGATGCACCCGCACATTAAGCCGTCCATCGGGCACGCGCTCTGCAAAACCGAGCAGCTTGATGCCGTAGCCGAGCCGTTTCGCCCATTCCAAATCGCGCCCACCAAGATGCGTGATGCCCTCCCGATAGACGCTTTCGACGGGCACATATTGCAGGAACGCTAGCCGCGCCAGGATAGCCATTTTATACTGGGCGTCATAGCCCTCCACATCGCTGCTGGGGTCGGCTTCGGCGTAGCCAAGTGCTTGCGCTTGCGCCAGCGCCTCGGAATAGGCTTGACTAACGGGCACACCCTGCTCGATCGCTTGCTCCATGCGGGTCAGGATGAAGTTGGTCGTGCTGTTCACGATGCCCACGATGCGCTCGATGCGATTGCCAGCGAGGGCGCCCTGCAGCAGAGTCAAGATGGGTAGGCTGCCCGCCACACTCGCCTCGTAAAACAGATCGGCACGATGTGCCGTTGCAAGCTGTAGCAGCTCATCCCCCGCGATGGCCATCACCATCTTGTTGGCGGTGATGACGCTTTTGCCC
>Ga0197142_1004902_pt1 | contig 10663 bp, 9 predicted proteins | sample GBS60_MetaG_FD_148614 | JGI IMG/M metagenome (GOLD analysis project Ga0197142, IMG submission 148614) | Sediment microbial communities from Great Boiling Springs, Gerlach, Nevada, United States - GBS 60_MetaG | ecosystem: Environmental > Aquatic > Thermal springs > Hot (42-90C) > Sediment...
AACTCCCTTAACTCCGATTTCTCTACGTATCTCTCTCTTTCTATATCCAATTCTAAAAACAATTCTGTTAATTCCTGTATCGCCATCTCCTCCTGATTCTCTTTCCAATACGTTAAAAACCTCTTTATTCGATATTTCGTTTGCTCCACTTTCAACGACATATCTTTATCTAAAAAAACTTCGTTTTTTTTGTCAATCTATCTTTTTTAATTTTTTTAAACCAAATCAATAAAAGAACAAAACAATGAATAATGAATAATGAATAATAAAGAAAAAATGAAAATTAGGAAATGATAATTTAAAAAATCCAGCAATAAAAAACAAAAAAAAGATAGATTTTTAAACAACTTTTTTAAATTTTCCTTTTTTTATATGTATATGAAGAAAATGAATTGCAAAGAACTAAGAAAAGCTTGGGTCGATTTTTTTAAATCTAAAGATCATTTACACCTAGCTTCTGCTAGTTTACTACCAACAGATGATCCCACGTTATTATTTACCTCGGCTGGGATGGTACCATTTAAAGATTATTTTAATGGAACAAGAAAACCACCACATCCCAGAATTGTTACAATTCAAAAATGTTTAAGAACTACTGACTTAGAAAGTGTAGGAAAGACTGCACGGCACTGTACATTTTTCGAAATGTTAGGTAATTTTAGCTTTGGTGATTATTTTAAAAAAGAAGCCATCGAATGGGCTTACGAATTTTCTATCAAAGTGTTAGAGTTCGATCCCGAAAAGATCTATGTAACTGTTTATCAAGATGATGACGAAGCCTTCGAAATATGGAATAAAAACATTGGTATTCCGAAACATAAAATCGTACGATTAGGCAAAGAACATAACTGGTGGGGACCTGCGGGAGATTCTGGACCTTGTGGTCCATGCACAGAACTTTATTTAGATCGAGGCGAAGAAATTTGCTATTCCGAAACAGGTTGCAAAAATCCCAAAACCTGTAAACCTGGGAATGATTGCGATAGATTTTTAGAATATTGGAATCTTGTATTTAATGAGTTTTTTCAAGATACACAAGGAAATTTGCATCCTTTACCACAAAAAGGAATCGACACAGGTGCAGGATTAGAACGAATTGTTGCATTATTAAACCAAACCGATAGTGTCTACGAAACCGATGAATTATACAAAATTCAAGAAGCATTCAAAAAAGAAATAGAACAACGATTAAATACAAGACTGGATAATTCGTACTTAAATCTTTCTGCTCTTCGCGTATTAACAGATCATGTTCGATCGATAACATTTGCCATCTCTGATGGAATCTTCCCAGAAAATACAGGTAGAGGTTATGTAATTCGTAGAATTATTCGAAGAGCATTACTTTTTGCCCATCAATTAGGAATCCATGAACCCATACTCTATAAAATCCATCCTTTTGTTGTAGAAATATACCAAGAATTTTATCCAGAATTAAAACAAAATTACTCCCTTGTGCAAGAAACAATTCTACAAGAAGAAAATCGTTTTCTAGAAACCTTAACCAAAGGCATCAAAAAATGGAAGGAATTTTTAGAAGAACACAAAAAAGAAAAAGAATCTTTATTCGATGGCGAAAAAGCATTTATTCTATACGATACTTATGGTTTTCCCTTAGAATTAACCATCGAATTAGCTCAAAAAGAAGGTATTAAAATCGATATAGAAAAATTCCATCAAAAAATGGAAGAACAAAAAGAAAAATCCAAACAAAATCAACAATGGAAAGATTTTCAATTTCCACCAAATTTTTCTTATATCAACGAAAAAACAGAATTCACTGGATACGAGAAATTCGAGGAAAAAGCAAAAATATTGTCGATTCTTTTTAATAATCAAATCTTAAAAGAAATTGATGCAAACAATCCAAACGAAGATGTAATTATTATAACGAATAAAACGTGTTTTTATCCAGAAGGCGGTGGTCAAGTTGGCGATACAGGCTACATCAAAAGCAAAAATGGAATCTTTCGCGTTATAGACACAAAAAAGAAAGGCGAAATCATTCTCCATATCGGAAAAATGACAGAAGGAACACTAAAAGAAAACGAAGAAGTTGAATTAGAGATAGACAAAGAACGTAGAAGGTTTTTAACTTATCATCATAGCTCTACTCATCTACTAAACAAAGCTTTGAGAGATGTATTAGGTGACCATATCTATCAAACAGGATCTTTGGTTGCTCCTGACTATTTAAGATTTGATTTTTCTCATAACAAAAAGATGAACGAAAAAGAACTCGAAGAAGTAGAAAGAAAAGTAATCGAAGCAATCAATGCACAAGCCAAAGTAGAAGCAAAAATTATGGCAATCGAAGAAGCAAAAAAAACTGGTGCTATTGCAACTTTTGGCGAAAAATATGGTGATACTGTTCGAATCATAGAAATGGGCGAAAATGGTAAATATTCTATTGAGTTTTGTGGTGGATGCCATGTTAATAATACAGGCGATATTAAATTTTTTCACATTATAAAAGAAAGTAGCCCAGGTGCTGGCAATAGGAGAATCGAAGCTGTTGCAAACGAAAAAACCGTTGATTATTTTTACGAAAAAGTTCAAGAACTCAAAAAATCCATCAACGAATTTAAACAAAAATATCAAGTTGAACAAAACGAAGAAATTCAAAAACTATTGAATAAACTTGTGCTAAATTTACCAAATACAAAAGAAGAAATCAAAAAACAACTAGAAACAAATCCCTTCCAAACCATAGAATTAGAAAAAAACATTCAAAAAATAGAATTACAAATCACAGAAACAGAAAAACAAATTAAAAAAATTCAAAAAAAAGAAGGTCTCAATAAAGAAAAAATCAACCAAATTCTAAATCACAGTATTAAACATATGTTGGATTTAAAAGTTCTTAAAGTATTTTCTATCATAGAAGAAAACTTAAACATGAACGATCTAAAAGTATTGACAGATAAAATAAAAGAACAATATACCGATGCAGTAATTCTTTGCGGTTCAAGGAATACAGATAAAGGAACATTGTTATACACTTGTACAAAAAAAGCATTAGAACAAGGTGTAGATTGTAATGAACTTTTAAAAGAAACGATTGTTTTGATTGATGGCAAAGGTGGTGGTAAAAAAGAAATGGCACAAGGTGGAGGAAAATCAGAGAATTTAGAACATGCAATAGAAAAAGCAAAAGAAATATTAAAAGCAAAATTTGCTTATTTATAATTTTCCCCAAAGGAGCAAAGTATGTCCAAAGAACATTCCTTCGATATCGTTTATAAAATTGATGATCAAGAGTTATCAAATGCTATCAACCAAACTTTAAAAGAAGCTTCTACAAGATATGATTTTAAAGGCACCCCAGTAGAAATAGAACGACAAAAAGAAGAACTCCACTTAACCGCAGCAGACGAAATGAAGATGAAAGCATTGATTGATATGTTTCAGAGTAAGCTAGTAAAACGCGGAATCAACCTTAAAGCCATCAAATTCGAAAACATAGAAAAAAATATTTCTGGTAGAGTAAAGTGTAAGGCAAAAATTCAGAATGGTCTTACACAAGAGCAAATAAAAAAGATCAATAAACTTATCAAAGATTCTAACATAAAAGTACAAACGCGTCAACAGGGAGACAGTGTTCGCGTTATTAGTAAAAGCATAGACGATCTGCAAGAAGTGATAAAATTTTTAAAAGAACAAGATTTAGACTTTGCCATTTCCTTCGATAACTATAAATAATTTATGCATTATGACTCTATCACACAACTATTAGAAAAAGGAGAATTTGCAGAAGCAATTAATCTTGTTGGAGAATTATTAGAAGAAAACCCAGAAGATCTAGATTTTATCTCTGCTTATTTTACCATTAAATATTGGCAAAATAGAGAATCTTTATTTTACAACTTGAAAAATAAACCCATATCTTTCCTAATGGAAGAATGGGAAAAATTCGAATCAAAATTAAAAGAAAAAAAATATAAGCATAATCCTATAACTCTTACTCTAAAAAAATTTATTATTCAAAAGATCGTTTTACAATTAAGAAATAAGTTTAACAAAGAAGGTTTCGAAGAATCGGATTTTCCCTTGCTTTTATCTTTAGCAAAACAACTCTTATCTTTACAAGACTACCCTAGTGCAAGGGAATTGCTTTATTATTATCATCAATTTCATCATCACAACTCTGTGGTCTTTTTTTTATTAGGAGATACTTTCTGTTTAGAAGCCGAAATAAAAGGAAATCCAAGTCTATATTATAAAGGGTTAAGTCTTATTCGCGATGGTTATTTGATCGATGCAAATCATTTTCCCGTCGAAGATGTTCAATCTAAAATGTTAAATAATATTATAAAAGAAATTAAATTTTTATACGAAGATCAACAACAAAGAATACAAGCTTGGCTATCTGTTTATATTATGTTAAAATCTTTCTATCCAGAAATAAGAAAACTTACCGTAGAAGAAATCCAAGAAATAGAAGAAGAAATCCAACGATTAGAGGAAGAGATAGAAGAAGTATCAGAAAAATATTACGAGAAAACATTAGCAAGATTAATCTTTTATTATTTAGTGATTTTACATTCTTTGGTATATCATTATTCCGACGAAGAACGTTTAAACGAAATTTTAACAAATTTAGAAAAACTAACTCCTAAAATATTCAACGAAGTTATAAAAATCATCTCTAAAGATTTATGAAAATCATTCAATCCCATCTAATCTGGATAAACATTAGTCTAATTAGCATAATATTTTTAATTTATGTAAAATCCTTTCGAAAGAATATTCGCTTTATTAGCATATTATTTTTTTTAATAGGAATTCTTTGTTATCATTTTTATTGGTTGATGCTCTTGTATGAATATTACAACATTCTAGGATTTATTTTTTATACAGGAATGAATTTAATCTCGTATTTTTTTTGGCTATTTTCTTTGTCTATTTTTATCGATCATTTTACTATTCGTTCCTTTCATATATTCGTAGGCATTTTAAAATTCATTGTTGGGAATATATCTATCTTTCTTTCTTATATAAACAATCCATTAGAAGATGTCTTTTTATTGCTCAATAAAAGTTATTACTTCCAAGTACCGAATATTTTATTTTCTTTTATTTTGATTTTACATTCCCTCTACATTGCATATAAAGAAAAGGATTCGGATTTAGAAATATTAAGAATTGATGTAAGAAAATTTCATATATTTATTATTGGTATTTTTATTATTTGGATGTTTTTGTATTATTTGGTATTTCGTCCCCTATCCTACACAGAAATTTTTAATATATTCAATGCAGTTCTAATCATGATCTTGTGTATTGTCTTTTTTTTATTTGGATATCCTTATCTATCTCTATTAACAGAAGAAGAAAACCCAAAAAAAATAGATAAAACGCTCCAATACGAATTTTCTCAGGATGTTTTAAATAAAGTAATCGAAATGTTCGAGATAAAAGAAATCTACAAAGAAGAAGGTTTAACGATAAAAAAACTTTCAGAATACATGAATATCCAAGAATATAAATTAAGAAATATTATTAACAAAGGATTAGGATATAAAAACTTCAACGATTTATTAAACTCTTATAGGATTAAAAAAGCAAAAGAATTACTCTTAAATAATGACGATAAAGATCTTTCTATTACAAGAATCGCTTTAGAGGTAGGATATCCCAATGCAGCAGCTTTTAATAGGGCTTTTAAACAATTTACTGGTTTAACTCCATCAGAATTCAGAAAAAAGAATGATCAATTTTAAAATTGATCATTCTTTTTTAAAAATTGGAAAGATTTATTTTTTTTGATTGATATAATTTTATATAAAAATGCTCGAGGAGGGAATATGGGATTTATTCAAGGACAAATTTATGCCGACACTGGTGTCGTTTTTTTAGCGATAACAATTATTCATTTGGTTCGTTATATATTAATTGCTGGTTTAGCATTTCTTATTTTTTGGATCTTGCTAAAAGATAAGATTTCTTATAGAAGAATCCAAAAAAGAAAACCTAAACCAACGGATTTTAAAAGAGAAATCTTTTATTCTATGCTTACAATCCTGATCTTTGGAATCGTTGGCGTAATCGTATATTATTTAAGAATTCATGGATACACAAAAATCTATTCTGATGTAAATCAATATGGCTGGGGTTACTTTTGGTTTTCTGTGATTGCATTAATTTTTTTACACGATACATATTTTTATTGGACTCATCGACTTATGCACCATCCGAAAATTTTTAAATATGTACATTTGGTTCATCATAAATCGAACAATCCAACTCCATTTGCTGCATATTCTTTTCATCCCTTAGAAGCCATCGTAGAAGCTGGAATTATTCCTCTTGCTGTTTTTATAATGCCCGTTCACAATGGAGCCTTGTTGATCTTTATTACCTTTTCTTTTATTATGAATGTATTAGGTCATATCGGTTATGAATTTTATTTTAAAGGATTTACAAAAAATCCTTTTACGTGGTGGAATAACACAAGCACCCATCACAATATGCATCATCAATTTGTAAATTGGAACTTTGGGTTATACTTTAATTTTTGGGATCGCTTAATGGGAACCAATCATCCTAAATATTACGAAACCTACGAAGAAATTACTAAAATACCTTTAATATCTGTAAGAAACTCAAAGGCTGAAATTTTAAAACTATCGGAGTAATAGGGGGTCTAACTCCTATACTTCGATTTTCAACACATTTGCGCCTTCTTCTATAAGCTTTTTATTTCCATTATTATGTATTAGATTATCAAAAAAAGGATGATCAAAACAATATATATCGCGATTCTCTTGTAATGCATAATCTGTGCTTATCAATGCACCACTTTTTTCGCCTGCTTGCATTACGAACAAATACTGCGATAAACCCGCAATAATTCGATTTCGCAGAGGGAAGGTATACTTTCCAGCCTTATAGGAGGGGAAAAACTCGCTTACCAAATAAAATTCTTGATGATTAATAGCTGCTTCTAAGAATAATTTTAAGTGTTTTTTAGGGGAGACAAAATCAATTCCAGATCCTAAAATTGCTATTGTCGGTACATTAAAAAAAAGAGAAGATTTATGCACTCTATGATCAATTCCTCTCGCAAAACCAGAAACAGTTGCAATCTTTCTATGGTTTTTTGTTAAATTTTCTCTAAAAAGTTTGAATTGGGTTTGCTGAATTTTTCCGATTTGTATTACCAATTCGTCGCTATTTTTAAAGATAGAAAATAATTCTACTACCCTATCTGTTGCAAGTAAAGAAACTGGAAAGGGATTTCGCGTACCAACAATAGATATACTATCATATTCGTTCAAATTAAGTATCTTTCCTGTAGTAGATTTTATAAACAAAACAATCGGAGGATCATAAATTTGTTTTAATAGATAAGAATATTCTGGTTCATTCCATAAGATAATTTGGTTAAAATGGAAGTTTTTTTGATTTTTTAAATATCTTTGGGTTTTAGAAATCGCATAATTAATTTGATTTTTATTATAAAAATATTTTAGTAATTGAATATTTTGTTTTTCGTTCCATGGTTCTTTGGAAATAACAACATTTTTGTTATATTCTTTGATAAAATGAAGAAATCTACGTTTATAAGGAAAAGCAGAAAAAAATAAAGCTGTTTCTAATTTTCCGGAATTTTGCATTCTGGCTTTCCTTCTATGCAATATTGTAAATCTTTCATATTTTGTAAGGCTTGTTGATAGTGTTGATTTCGTGATAAATCTCCCTTTAAGATTCCTTTCGCATACATTTCTTCGATGATTTTTGTTATATCTTCGTAAATTTTAAAAGCCTCTTGAAAATCTCCATTTTCGGCATTGATATGAGCTTTCGCAAAATAGGCTGGTAAGTAGTACAGATCTTTTTTTATTACATAATCCAAAAAACCAATCGCCTTATCAACATCTTTTAAATTTTCGGGAATCTTTCCGTATAAAATACCTAAACTATATGCGAAACGAATATCATCAGGGTAAGCAGCATATCCTCGCTCTAATAGAAATAACGCTGTTTTTAGTCGTTCTTCTTCCCAACCTAAAACACGCGAAGCATTTCCATAACATATACCTGCATCATACAAAAGATCGGGAAGCGGTTTATAGTTTAACAATGCTTTTTTAAAATAGGGCAAGGCAGATTCGTAAAGATTGAGTTTTTCTTCTGGTTCGTTTAATTGCTGATTTATTGCTTGTTTAAAATATTCTGTTGCAAGTTCATAAGAACCTTGACTTAGCAACGCTTTACCAATTTTCCAAGCCAACTCCCCTTGGAGCTTTTTTTCTTGGGCATATTTGTGTATGAGCTCGTACAACTCTTTACTATCTTTTTCGGAAACATTTAGCTGATTTTGCCACATTTTTAAATCTTCTTCGTTGATTTTAATTTTTCTTTCGCGACGATATTCAAATGACCAGTTTTGGATAAAATTCTTTACCCTATCGCAAGATGTTAAATTCAAAACTAAAAGGATTAAAACTATCTTGGCTTTTAAAATGAACTTTGCTTGCATAATAAAAACTTTTTTATATTTTCGAACTAACACAAAAATCCATAACAAAAAATTTATGACAAACACAAATATCCAACAAATCATAGAGAAAATTTTTCAACTAGAAACACAACTAAAAGAAGACAAATACACCATAGAACAAATCCAAAACTTTTTTAGCTATCATCACTACGATGTTTTTATATTAATTTATGAACCCAAAACGATTTTAAAAATTCATCAAAATCATATAGGGGATATTATAAATACTCAAAAGGACATTTTGTTATCATCTGATATTATAGGTTATGCATTATTTTTTAAAAGCGATTTGGAACAATTGTTAGAATTACATAAAATCGTCATTGATTCTCGATATCGAAATCGTGGCTTAGCTTTTAATTTTTTAAACCAAATCCTAGATCATTATAAAAAACAAAACTATCGAAAAATCATGTTAGAGGTTTCGAAACAAAATCTACCTGCTATACAGTTATACAAAAAACTCAACTTTAAGATAATTCAGGTTCGAAAAAAATATTATCAAAATAACCAGGATGCATTTATTATGACATTAGATATTTAATTTTTTGTAATATTTGTAATGAAAATTTTTTATAAAATAATAAAAAAATATCTTGCAAAAAAAAATCCAATCATTATAATAGTTTTTATGTATAAGTTAAATTATAAAATTAAAGTATTATTTTTTAGTATTTCGCTTTTATTCAGCATACATTCCGTGTTTGGTCAACAAGAAAAAGGCGATAATGGAAGTATTGATATAAACCTTTCTGTGGTATCCAACTATGTTTGGAGAGGTCACGATTTTTACAGAAACTATGCAATTCAACAAGGGAAGTCTTATGGCTCAAGTTCTGGAGCATGGGCATTTCAACCTTCTATTACTTGGAGTACTCCCGTAGACGGTTTGTATGTGAATCTATTTTCTTCTATTGCATTACAGGGACGAAACGACATCGACATTGATAAACGATTACAAAAAGAACCGGGGGGAAGTTTTATTCAAAATAGAATCTCTTTACTCGATCCCAATTTCGATTTTATCAACGATTTAACAACTGAACTTGCCGCCGATAGTGATGGAGATGGAATACCTGATTATTATAAAATTTCTGATTATCAAAAAGCACCTAATTTTTATAAAGAGCCTGTTGGACTTAAAAGAAGTGATGAATTAGACATAACGATTGGATACGAAAAAGAAACTAAAAATGTAGGAGTAATTGGTTTTGGTATTTTGCATTATGCTTATGCTAATTCCCTATCAAGAGGAACCTCCTATGGAACAGAAGTATATATTACTTATGCTCCTCCTGTTCTAACTTCTTTAAAATTGGGAATTTACGAAGACTTAGAAATCCATACAACTTATTATCAATTATCTTATAGTGGAGAATATGAGCTTACGAAAGGTTTAACATCTTCTTATACAATTTCCGCTGGCTATTATGTAATGGATAATGTTCAAGGTGTAAGCGATATTACATTAAATTATACAATATCAAAAAGTATAACGGATAATAGTAGCGTTTATATTGGATTAAACGCGGCATATTGTCCTGATTTAAAAATTCAAGAATATTATTGGGGATCTGGCGACCCAATAACCAATGAAGTCAATAAAACCCGTCTTCCTATTGATTTAAACGGAGAAAGCACCATTTACGATGGAAAGGTAGCAGATCCATCTAAAACAATAGGTCCTGTGAATGAATATATCAATGCCCAAATAAGTAATTTGATTACAAATCAATTAGGAATTCCTTATACTTATACACCACGCCAAAGCTTACCAAGATATCTATGGTGGTTATCTTTTGGTTATCAAACGACCATCGAATAAAAAGACGGAAACAACTTTCCGTCTTTTGGGGTCATAATTTATGCAAAGGAAATGGTATCAAAAACAAAGTATAATAAATTTGATCAATATTATAGTATTTATAATATTTATCGTTCTATTTGAATCATACACGTTTATAAAAAGCAAACTAGAAACAAAAAATCTCTCTCAGCTAATCCAATTTTTTGTTTGGAATTTAGATGAAGCATCTGCAAAACAATATTTAGATGTTTATATAAACAATCAAAATATTAGCAAGGTTGTTGTACTACATCCGAATGGTGAAGAATTTGTAAGTATAGAAAAAACAGAAAAACTTTCACTAATACAAC
>Ga0197142_1004903_pt1 | contig 10663 bp, 9 predicted proteins | sample GBS60_MetaG_FD_148614 | JGI IMG/M metagenome (GOLD analysis project Ga0197142, IMG submission 148614) | Sediment microbial communities from Great Boiling Springs, Gerlach, Nevada, United States - GBS 60_MetaG | ecosystem: Environmental > Aquatic > Thermal springs > Hot (42-90C) > Sediment...
ATAATTTCTAAAACTTCTTCTTTTGTAATTTCAAGTATACTTGCAATTTTTTCTATTGATAGTGGTTGTTCTGAAGAAAAAATCATAGATTCTATTACAGGAAGGGCACCAAATTTCTCATCCATTTGTAATGCCATTTATATCAACCCTCAATGTTATCTCTATGTCTTTAAATGGTAATGATTGTGTTAAAGAAATAATTCTGATTTTTGCTAACTCAAGGAGTGCAAGAAAAAAAACTATTAGTTCAATTCTAGTTTTTAGTTTACTTCCATACTCTATAAAGGAAATTTTTTTCTGTTCCTTTAAATCATCTAGTACGCGGTTTATCATATCTCTAATTGTGACTTTTTCTAATTCTATCTCAATAGAATTTGTTTCCGGCATTTTCTCAATTAGTGAATAAAATGTTTTAACAAGTTCGTATGAATCAAACTCATTTTCTACAAAATCTATAGTAAATTCAGTATATCCCCTTGGGAAAAAATCTCTATATAATTGTTCCTTTTTATCTAATAAGTTAACAAGTTCTTTTATCTTCTGGTATTCTAAAAGCCTCTGAACAAGAGGCATTCTTGGGTCTTCTTCAATTTCTGTTACACCACCCTCTAATTCTTCAGGAAGTATTGTTTTTTTAGGGAGCAACATTTTAGATTTTATGTAGATAAGGGTTGCTGCCATAATAAGAAACTCACTAGCTATATATATGTTTAGTTTTTTCATTGTTTCTAAATATTCTAAGTATTGAGCAGTGATTTCTGATATGGGTATATCATATATATCGACTTTTTCCTTTTTTATTAAATGTAGCAACAAATCCAAAGGACCTTCAAAGAGTTCTAACTTTACAGAAATGCTCATAATCCAATTGCCTGTCTAACCTCAATCATTGTTTTTTCGGCAAAGTTTCTGGCTTCCTTGTTGCCCTCTTCTATAATCTTATAAACAATCTCTATATTACTTTCATAGTATTTTCTTTTTTCCCAATAGGCACTGATTTCATCTTTCATTTTTGAAAGAAGTCTTTTTTTACATTCTACACAACCCATAAGGGCTTCTTTGCATTCTTTAATTATCTCTGCTCTTTCCTCTTCACTTGTATATATTTTATGAAAAAGAAATAAAGGGCACAACTCGGGGTCACCAGGATCGGTTTTTCTAATTCTGTGTGGGTCTGTCATCATAGTAAGAATTTTTTTTTCTATAACTTCTGGTTTATCGGAAAGATAAATGGCATTATTGTAACTTTTACTCATCTTTCTCCCATCAGTCCCTAAAAGCTTTGGGGTATCAGTAAGTAATGGTTCCGGTTCAGGGAAAAGTTTCGTATTGAAAATATAATTAAATCTACGTGCTATTTCGCGGGTAAGTTCTATATGCGGAACTTGGTCTATACCCACGGGTACATAAGTAGCTTTATATATTAATATGTCAGCAGATTGAAGAACGGGATAACCAAGAAAACCATAAGTACTCAAATCTTTATTATTGATTTCCTGTAACTGTTCTTTATAGGTAGGATTTCTTTCTAACCATGATATAGGTGTAATCATGGAAAGGATAAGATGTAACTCAGCATGCTCTTTTATTGCTGATTGGACAAATATTGTTGCTTTTTTAGGGTCAATACCTACAGATAGCCAGTCAATAATCATCTCGATAGTGTCTTTTTTGATGTTTGATGTATCCTCATATTCACTTGTTAAAGCATGCCAGTCTGCTGAAAAAAAGAAACAGTTATATTCGTTTTGTAAGCGAAGCCAGTTTTTTAAAACGCCATGCAAATGTCCAAAATGTAGTTTTCCTGTAGGTCTCATCCCACTTAAAATCCGTTTCATTTAAAAACCTCCAATAAAAAGTAAAAAATATTTTAGCAAATTTGCCATAAACAGCATGTATATATCAATAATTCTAAAAAAAAGCAAAGCCAGTATAATGTAGAAACCATATGGTTCAATCTTTTCTAAAAATTGTTTACCTTTAAAAGGCAAAAAAGCCATAAGCACTTTGCTTCCATCTAAGGGAGGGACGGGAAGTATATTAAATGAAAAAAGTGCAAAGTTTATAACAAATCCTGCACGAAGCATATTTTTTATGAGCATCATGTTTTTTTCAAGGGGAATATTTTCAATATTTTTGAACATAAATAAATAAATGATGAAGAATATTATTGAAAGTAAGATGTTTGAGATTGGTCCAGCAAGAGAAGATATCGCCATATCTCTATAAGGTTTTTTAAAGTTCATTGGATTTATGGGAACTGGTTTCGCCCATGCAATCATAAAACTTGAGTTAGAAATAATCAAAACTAAAGGCAAAAGTATAGTGCCAAAGATATCGATATGGGCTATGGGATTTAATGTTAATCTGCCCATATATTTTGCAGTAGGATCTCCCAATTTATAAGCAGTGTATCCATGAAAAAATTCATGTACAGTTATAGATAGAAGAACAGGAAAGGCATAAACTACAATTTGCATTATTATTTCATTCATAGGCTTTATATTGTATAGTTTTTTGAGATAAAATGAAAGAATTTAAAATTTAAAATTGTGAATAGGAATTGTTTATGCATACAAAACCTCAGTTTTTATTAGTTAACCCCTGGGTTTATGACTTTTCTGCTTATTGCTTTTGGGCAAAACCTTTAGGACTTCTCCATTTAGCAGAATATTTAAGCCAGTTTGATGTGGATATTAATTTTATTGACTGTATGGAAGTGAAAACACTTAAACGTTATGGAACTGGAAAGTACTATAGTGTAGAGGTTGAAAAACCGCAAAATTTAAAGGATATCCCTTTTAAATATAAAAGATATGGGATAGAAATCGAAGAATTTTTGCATAGAGTTAGGAGAAAAGGGTATTATGATTTAATTTTTGTAAGTTCTATAATGACTTATTGGTATCCTGGTGTTAAAAAAGCTATTGAGCTTTTAAGAGAGCTATTTCCACAAACACCTATTATTTTGGGTGGTATTTATGCAACATTATGCCATGAACATGCAAAAAAATATTCTGGTGCTGACTATGTTTATTATGGACGCATTGACCATCGGTTTGATGAACTTTTAAAAAAATTTGGTTTTCATCTTGTGAGAAAAAGAGAAAAAATTCCTTATTATCAAATGAATTTATATGATAGGCTTCATTTTGCACCATTAATCATATCCTATGGATGTCCATTCAATTGTAGTTATTGTGCCTCAAGAATCATTTATGGTGGTTTTTCAAAAAGGGATATTCAAGAAGTTTATAAAGAGATAGAACATTTATATAATTTAGGCATTAGAGACTTTGCCTTTTATGACGATGCTTTGCTTGTAGATTCAGAGCATTATTTAAAGCCTTTTTTAAGATGGGTTTCAAAGAAATATAAGGATATAAGATTTCATACGCCTAATGGGTTGCATGCGCGTTTTATAGATGACGAGATAGCTCTCCTTTTTTCAAAGTCAGGATTTAAAACAATAAGACTAAGTCTTGAAACGGTAGAACCTTCAAGGCAATTAGAGACAGGAAATAAGGTAAGCAATGATAATTTTATAAAGGCAGTTGAATGTTTAAAAAAGCAGGGCTTTACAAAAAAAGAATTAGGAGTATATTTGATGTATGGGCTTCCAGAACAACCTCTTGAAGAAGTTTATGAGGGCATAGAGTTTTTGAAAAGTCTTAATGTAAGAATTAACTTATCAGAATTTTCACCAATTCCTGGAACAGAATCATGGAGTTTTTTAATTAAAAAAGGGATAATTAGCGAAAATTTAGACCCAATTTTAACCAATAATTCTGTTTACTCCTACCTTTTCTCAGGTTACAGTAGAGAAAAGATACTCGAAATGAAAATTTATGTTAAAAATTATAATTCTCTGTAAAAAAGACTTGCCATTTTTCTAATAATTATGGTAAAAATTGCATAGTTTTTTCTTTGGGGGGATGAATGTTCATATCAAAGAGACTAAAAGTCTTTCTTTAAGCCAAAAACTATATTCAAAAGATAAGGAGGAAAGGGTATGCCACTTAGTGAGAAAACATTTAAAGAGTTCACAGAAAAATTAGGAAGAGGTGAGCTAAAAGATTGGCAGATTGCTGAAGAAGCAGAAAAGACCATGAAGCCAATTAAACAGATTGCAGAAGAATTGGGGTTAACAGATGAAGAGTTGCTTCCTTACGGACACTATATTGCAAAGGTTGATTATCAAAAAGTTCTGGAAAGATTAAAAGACAAGCCAAACGGTAAGTATGTTGATGTTACAGCAATCACACCAACACCACTTGGTGAAGGAAAATCAACAACAACAATAGGACTTGTTCAAGGGTTAGGCAAAAGAGGGAAAAAGGTTTGTGCTGCCATAAGACAGCCTTCTGGTGGTCCTACGATGAATGTTAAAGGTTCTGCCGCTGGTGGTGGACTTTCCCAGTGCATCCCTTTAACAGAGTTTTCTTTAGGCTTTACAGGTGATATAAATGCCATTATGAATGCCCATAATCTAGCTATGGTTGCTTTAACATCAAGAATGCAGCACGAGTTTAACTATACAGACGAAGAGCTTGCAAAACGTGGTTTAAAAAGATTAGATATTGACCCAAGAAATGTTCAGATGGGCTGGATTATGGACTTTTGTGCTCAGGCATTAAGAAAGATCATAATAGGCTTGGGTGGTAAGCAAGATGGCTTTATGATGGAGTCACGTTTTGACATCGCTGTTTCTTCCGAAGTTATGGCAATTTTAGCTGTTGCTAAAGATTTGAAAGATTTTAGAGAAAGGATTGGTAAAATTGTTGTTGCCTATGACAAGAAAGGAAATCCCATAACAACAGAAGATTTAGACGTTGCTGGTGCCATGACCGCATGGATGCTTCCCGCATTAAATCCAAACCTTATTCAGACCATAGAAGGACAGCCTGTTTTTGTTCATGCTGGTCCATTTGCAAATATTGCTATAGGCCAGTCTTCCGTTATTGCAGACAAGGTTGCATTAAAATTGGCAGATTACAATGTAACTGAGTCGGGCTTTGCAGCTGACATAGGATACGAAAAGTTCTGGAATTTAAAATGCAGATATTCAGGGCTTACTCCAAATGCTGTTGTCATTGTTGCAACAATTAGAGCATTAAAGAGCCACGGTGGAGCTCCAATCCCAGTTCCAGGTAGGCCTTTACCAGAAGAATATAGTAAAGAGAATGTTGGTTATGTTGAAAAAGGTTGTGAGAACCTTTTACATATGGTAAATATAGTGAAGAAATCAGGTGCCAATCCAGTAGTTTGTATTAATGCATTCTATACAGATACTGAAAACGAAATTAAAGCAGTTAGAAGACTTTGTGAACAAGCAGGTGCAAGAGTTGCAGTATCTAAACACTGGCAGTATGGTGGTGAAGGTGCATTAGAGCTTGCTGATGCAGTTATTGATGCATGCAATGAGCCTAATAACTTTAAATTTCTCTATGAGCTTTCAACACCACTTAGGGAAAGGATTAAACTTATTGCAACAAATGTATATGGTGCAGATGATGTGGAATACTCACCAGAAGCACTGGCTAAAGCTAAAGCACTTGAAGCTGATCCTGCATCTGCTGAACTTGGAACTTGTATGGTTAAGACACATTTAAGCCTTTCTGATAATCCAAACTTAAAAGGTGTGCCCAAAGGTTGGAAGCTCCATGTAAGAGATATTCTGGTATTTAAAGGTGCGGGATTTATTGTTCCTGTTGCTGGACCTATTAAGCTTATGCCCGGTACTGCTTCAGATCCAGCCTTTAGAAGAATTGATGTTGATGTCAATACTGGAAAGGTTAAAGGATTGTTCTAAAGGTAAAGATATATTGATTAAAGAATTAGGGGGAGCAAATATTGCCCCCTTTTTTTCTTATCTACCTTTTCACTAAACATGCTACAATAGATTTGTGCAACAGATTGATTTTACCAATATTGATTTCAATGAGCAGTTCGAGAAAGCCTATAATTTAATGGAATATACCAATAAAAATGTTTTTATAACAGGTAAAGCTGGAACAGGAAAATCAACATTACTTAGATATTTTGTATCAAAAACAAAAAAGAATGTGGCAGTTCTTGCTCCTACAGGTGTTGCAGCAGTTAATATAAAAGGTCAAACCATACATTCTTTTTTTAATTTTAAGCCTGATATAACCCCAGAAAAAGCGGATAAACTTAAGCCAGTTGATAGAGATATCTACAAGAATTTAGATACTATCATTATTGATGAAGTATCAATGACAAGAGCTGATATTATCGATAGTATGGATGTTTTTTTAAGAAAATGTGGACCTAAGAGGAATAATCCCTTTGGTGGAATACAGATGATATTCATAGGAGACTTGTACCAGCTACCACCAGTTGTTACGAGGAAAGAACAAGAATTGTTCAAAAATATCTATAAAAGTCCATACTTTTTTGATTCAATGGTATTTAGAAATGCTAAAGAACAGATAGTTTTTGATTTTGAAAAGAGACAATTAAAAAAAGAAAAGAAGATCTTTGAGATGGAATTTGTAGAGTTAGAGAAGATTTATAGGCACAGCGATGAATTATTTATTTCCATTTTAAATGCGATAAGAAACAATACTGTTACTGATGAACAGCTTGAAATATTGAATAGAAGATATATACCTGATTTTAAAATGGATAAAGATAGTAGGTACATTTTTCTTACTTCTACAAATGATTTAGCAGAAAAAATCAATTACGAAAAGTTAAATAATTTGGAAGGACAATTATTTAAATATACAGGAAAAGTAAAAGGTAACATACCTGTTAATGAATTGCCAACAAGCTTAGAACTTTCATTTAAAATAGGTTCTCAGATAATGCTTTTAAATAATGATTCCTATGGTAGATGGATAAACGGAAGCATTGGTGTTATTGAAGATGTGATAATGAATGGCGATGGCGATGATATAATAATCGTTAAACTCGAAAATGGTAAATTAGTTGAGATAGAACCGTTTAAATGGGAATTATTTGAATTCCATTATGATAAAGACAACAAAAAAATAGTAACCAATGTAACAGGATATTTCGTTCAATATCCTATAAAACTTGCATGGGCTGTAACTATACATAAAAGTCAGGGGCTAACCTTTGATAAAGTTATAATAGATACAGGTAGAGGACTTTTTACGCATGGCCATATGTATGTTGCATTAAGTAGATGTAAGACATTGAATGGCATTATACTAAAAAAGCCTGTTACTAAAAAACAAATACTTATGGACAAGCGTATTGTGAACTTCGTTACCCAATATCAATACAGGTGTTCTGAAAAAAAATGTCCTTTAGATAAAAAAATAGAAATTTTCAAAGAGGCAATTAAAGAGAATAAACATCTTGAAATTGTTTATTTAAAAAATAACGATATAAAGACGAGACGAAACATATTACCATTATTCGTAGGAGAGATTGAGTATAATGGGAGAACGTTTATGGGGTTAAAAGCTCTTTGTTCCTTAAGGGAGGAAGAAAGGGTTTTTAAATTAGACAGGATTATTGAGATAAAGGGAGAGATATAAAATGGATACAGTTATAATTGTTTTGTTAGTATTTCTTATAATGTTCAACATTTATTTACTATTTATGCTTAAGAACCTTGATTTTTCAAGTTTTGTCAATAATATAACGTTTTTAGAAAAAAATATCGAAAAGGTTGAAAGAACAGTTAGAGAGGAAGTAAATAAACTTCGAGATGATTCATTAAATTTGAATAAAATTATGAGGGAAGAACTAACTAAAGGTTTGTTTGATTTTATGAAAGAGATAAGGTCTCAGCTCTCAGAAACAGCCAATATGCAAAAAAACCAGTTCGACCTATTTACTAAACAATTAGGCATTCTTGTACAAACAATTGAGCAAAGATTGGATAGGATAAATAATACAGTAGAAAACAGGCTTAAATTATTGCAAGATGATACAAATAAAAAGTTAGAAGATATGAGGGCTGTTGTTGATAATAAACTCCATGAAACACTTGAAAAAAGGTTAGGGGAATCTTTTAAGCTCGTTAGCGAAAGATTGGAACAGGTCCATAGAGGTCTTGGGGAAATGCAGGTTTTAGCTTCAAGTGTTGGAGATTTAAAGAAGGTTTTAACAAACGTTAAAACAAGAGGGATATGGGGTGAAATACAACTTGAAAACTTACTTTCTCAGATTTTATCTCCAGAACAGTATGAAGTAAATGTCGCTACAAAAAAGAGTTCTAATGAAAGAGTAGAATTTGCGATAAAGCTACCTGGTAGAAATGATGAGGATAATGTAGTATGGCTACCTATCGATGCAAAATTTCCTCAAGAAGACTATTACAGGTTGTTAGATTTTTACGATAAATGCGATGAAAAAGGTATTGAGGAAGCAAAAAAACAATTAGAAAGAAGCATAAAAAACTGTGCAAAGGATATAAAAGAAAAGTATATAAATCCACCTGATACAACTGATTTTGGGATACTTTTTTTACCTGTAGAAGGTTTATATGCGGAAGTTTTAAGACTTCCAGAACTTGTTGAAACTCTTCAAAGAGATTACAGGGTTGTCATAGCAGGACCTACTACATTAGCTGCGTTTTTAAACAGTTTACAGATGGGTTTTAAGACTCTTGCAATAGAAAAGCGAACAAGTGAAGTCTGGAAATTGCTGGGAGCAGTTAAAACGGAGTTTGCAAAGTTTGGTTATCATCTTGAAAGAGCAAGTGAAAAAATATTAAAAGCACACGCTGAAATAGACGATGCTGTAAAAAAGACAAGAAACATAGAAAGAAAGTTAAAAGATATCCAAGAACTATCTTCAGAAGAAGTTGAAAAAATATTATCAAAAGATTAAAAAAATAATATATTTAAAAAAGTTAATTACTTGATATTTTTTTATGTGCTGTTAAACATAATTATTAATTAAAAACCTTTTTTTCTAATCTTAATTTTAAATTAGGATGTATCTTCATGGTAAAGATAAGGAAAATAAGTGTGGAGATGGCGTTTATGAATAAAATGTTAAAAACCATTATAATATTTTTATTTTTTGTTACAAGTTTATCTACTTTTACTCTAACAGTACAAGATAAAAATGGAAATCCAGTTTCAGGATTTAAATGGTTGTTAGAAGAAGATACAACTCATTGGGTAAACTCAGGTGTTCTTGCAAGTGGTAGTATTGGAGTCAATATTCATAATAGTTATAATCCAGTGGTGGATAAAGGTCATTCAAACTTAAGTACTGCAGTAATTAATGTTCCTTCAAGTCTGTACTACCTGATTCTGGTTATACTTTAAGTGGTGCTCCTTTTGCTCCTGGACAAACAAATGTAAAGGTTATAGTTAATCAGCTACCGTTACCAACCGCCCAGGTTTCTGTAAAAGTTTTTGAAGATAATAATCCCATAAATAATATTTGGGATAATCCTGCAGAACGTAGGCTTAAGGGCTTTACCGTCACTATAAGTGATTTAGCCGGTCCAGTTTCTCAAGATGTGTTTGGTAATCCCCTTGGTACCACCTATAAAAAGAATCCCGATGGTAGTTATCAGCTTGATGCCAATGGTAATCCTATCGTGGAGATGATGGGAACAGGTGTTATTAAAACAGATGCTAATGGAGTTGCCTATATTAAAAATATTCCTTAAAGGTAAATATGGTGTAATAGTAATACCACCTACAGGTTAGGAATGGTACCAAACTTCAACAATAGAAAGGACACCAACTATAGATGCTTGGGTACAAGCAGATGAACCAAAAACATTTATTGAAGGTTTTGGTACTGGAGCACAACATGTAATGTTTTGTTTTGATAAAAAATTTAATAATATACCTCCGGGTGGCACAGGAACAATTTCTGGTAGACTACTTTATAACCATTTTTCAAGACCGCCTAAAATACAGGGCTTTTATGCTGGACCACCTATAGAAGAATGCTGGGTTGGTTTAAACGATTTAACAGCTGTAAACAAAGGTTTATATGCTATGCCATGTAATGAGGATAGTACTTTTACAATCAACAATGTGCCTCCTGATACTTATCAGCTTGTTTATTGGGATAAGCCAATTGACGCATTATTTGGTATGTTAACTGTAGTAGTTCCACCTGGTGCTTCAGGGTCAGGAGATAATGTTGACCTTGGGAATATTCTTGGTTTTAGATGGTTTGGTACTCTTGAGGGAACAGTTTTTTATGATGAGAATGAAAATGGTTTTAGAGATGAAATGAAGATAGGCATACCTGAACAAACTGTTAACATAAGATTTAGGGATGGTTCACTATATCAGACCAAAATTGCTGATATGATGGGTAAATAAAGTTTTCCAGAAGTATTTCCTTTTTTTAAGTGGCTTGTAGTAGAAGTTGATTTTGCAAGATTTAAAGCTACAGGTATTACTACAGCAGTTGACTATAGCGGAGAAATTCCACCTGCAAATGGATATGTTGTTCCTTCTTTTGGGAAACTTAACCCACAACCGTAGGCATCTATTAATCCTAATACAGGCAATAATCTTTGTAGAACTGAAAAAGGACCTGTTTTAACTCAAGCAATGCATCTGTTTTTAAATCAAACAAATGTAATCGATTGTGGTAAAAAAGCATATGGTCCAAATAAAAATGGCGGTATCAGTGGTATAATTTATTATGCTACTACAAGAGCTGAAAATGATCCGAGATATGG
>Ga0197142_1004905_pt1 | contig 10662 bp, 7 predicted proteins | sample GBS60_MetaG_FD_148614 | JGI IMG/M metagenome (GOLD analysis project Ga0197142, IMG submission 148614) | Sediment microbial communities from Great Boiling Springs, Gerlach, Nevada, United States - GBS 60_MetaG | ecosystem: Environmental > Aquatic > Thermal springs > Hot (42-90C) > Sediment...
CTGCTTGAGGGGCGTGCGAATCAATCGTTCGCGGACCGAACATTGCGAGTCATCGCGCGGAGACTTGCGCTTCGCCACGGGTGCATGAGAGGCGCGAAGTATATTTGCGGGGCATGCTTGGCGACGGGACGAAGCAGAGAGCAGAGATGGCCAGCAGCGATGCACTGGCTGAGCAAGTGAACTTCATGGGCCGGCTACTGGGCGAGGTGATCACGGCACTGGAAGGGCCGGAGACGCTCGCGCTGGAGGAGCATATCCGCTTGCTGGCCAAGCGCAGCCGGGCTGGCGAGCCAGATGCTGCCGAGCAGTTACGCCAGGTGATCGCCAGGCTGAGCGTGGACGAAGCCTATGAGATGGCGATGGCGTTCACGACGTATTTTGAATTGGTGAACCTGTGCGAAGAGCATCACCGCACGGCCAAGCTGCGGTACTACCGCGCCGAGCGAGCTGCTGGCCGGCGCGCCGAACCGATCCGCGAATCCATCGAAGCAGCGCTGATCGTGCTAAAGGCGCGCGGTGTGACGAGCGAAGCGCTGCAAGCTATGCTGAATAAGCTTTCTATTGAGCTGGTCTTCACCGCTCACCCCACCGAGTCCAAACGGCGCACGGTGCTGACCAAACTGCGCCGGCTCAGTGATCTGCTCAAAGGGGAAGCGGGGCAGCGCGCCGACGGCAAAGCGCTCAGTGAAGCGATCCGCCGCGAGATCGCTACGCTCTGGCTGACCGACCGTTCGCGGGCCGCGCAGCCGGCGGTGACCGACGAGGTGAAGACCGGCCTGTGGTACTTCACGGCCACCCTGTGGCAGGTCATCCCACAGCTTTACGACGACTTCCAAGCGGCGCTGGATAAGCACTACCCCGGCGTGCGCATCCCACGGCGCTGGCTGACGTTTGGGTCATGGATCGGCGGCGACCGCGACGGCAACCCCAACGTCACCGCCCAAGTCACCGCCGAAACGCTGCGCCTGCATCGCGAGTGTGCGCTGACCAAGGCTTATGAAGCGCTGCGCGCGTTGTCGCGTGCGTTAAGCATCTCAACGAACCGCGACGCGATCACGCCGGAGTTGGCGGCGCTGGTCGCCCAGCTTGAGCGCTGGCCCGAGACGCAGGGCATCGCTCAACGCTACCTCAATGAGCCGTACCGCGCCGTGATGGCTGGCTTGGCCGAGCGCGTTCAGGCCGCGATTCAACAAGCCAAGACCTACCCCCTGTATCCGCTCACCCTCAACCGACCCTCGCTCAGGCTCTCGCCGACGATCAGCCTGCCGCTGGCGCTGCCGCGCACGCTCTCGGCGCAGGAGATGAGCGCCGCGCTCGACGTGGTGAGCGAGAGCCTGCGGCGCGGGCGCGGGGCGATGCTGGCCGAAGGCGAGCTGCGCGACCTACAGCACCAAGTGGCGACGTTTGGCGCGCATTGGGCGCGCCTGGACCTGCGACAGCATTCGGCCTGGCACGAGGCAGCCGTGGCTGAAGTGTTCGCGCGCAGCGGGATCTGCCCCAACTACTCCCAGCTCGACGAAGCGCAAAAGGTCGCCTTGCTAACCGAGCAACTGGCGCGCCCAGGCGAGAGCACCCTAGATCGAATCGGGATGCCGAGCAACGACGTGCTCATCGTGACCGAACCGCTGATGGTGGCCCGCGAGGCAATCGCTCGTTACGGGCGCGAGTCGATCGGCGTCTATATCATCAGCATGACCAACGGCCTATCCGACGTGTTGGAGACTTTGCTCTTGATGAAGTGGTGCCGTGTGGCCTTGCCGGTCGTCCCGCTCTTCGAGACGCGCGAAGACCTGCGCCAGGCTGCGCGCGTGTTGAGCGCGATGTTCGCCCACCCGACCTATCGCGACTTCCTGCGCGACCAGGGCGACGAGCAGACGATCATGCTCGGCTATTCCGACAGCAATAAGGACTGCGGCTACATCACGGCGAACTGGGAGCTATACAAAGCACAGGCGGCGATCGCCGAGACCTGCCGTGCGCACCGCATTCGCTTTACGCTCTTTCACGGGCGCGGCGGCACGATCGCGCGCGGCGGCGGGCCGGCGGCGCGCGCGATCCTGGCTCAGCCAATTGGCCTGCTCGATGGCCGCATCCGAATCACCGAGCAGGGAGAGGTGATCTCCTCGCGCTATCAGGACCCCGAGCTGGCGCGCCGGCATCTGGAACAGGTGACCTACGGCGCGCTGTTGGCGATTTACTACGCCGAGCACCCCGATCCCATCCCCCCTGAATGGGTGGCGACGATGGAGGCGATCGCCGAGCAGGGATTTGCTGCCTATCGCGCGCTGGTGTATGAAGACCCCGACTTCCTGACCTTCTGGGCACAGGCCACGCCGATCGCCGAGATCAGCAAGATGAAGGTAGGGTCGCGGCCGGCCTATCGCAGGCAGACGCGCACCGTGCATGACCTGCGGGCGATCCCTTGGGTGTTCTCCTGGATGCAAAGCCGCTTTGTGCTGCCTGGGTGGTATGGCTTGGGCAGCGCGCTCCAGGCCATGCTTGAGCGCGGCGACGCCGCCCGCGATCTGTTGCGCCAGATGTACCGCGGCTGGCCGTTCTTCCAAACCACGCTCGACAACGCCCAGCAGAGCCTGGCCAAGGCCGATCTGGGGATCGCCCGGTGCTACGCCACGCTGGTGGAGGATGACGCGATCCGCGAACGGATCTTCGCAACGATAGAGGCGGAGTTTCGGCGCACCTGCGATGCCATCCTGACGATCACCGGCCAAGCCAACTTACTGGATAACGAGCCGGTGCTCCAGAGGTCAATCCGCCTGCGCAATCCATACGTGGACCCGCTCAATTACATCCAGGTGGAGATGATCCGCCGGCTGCGCGCGTGCCAGCGCACAGGGGATAACGCCGAGGAAGCCGCGCTCAGGCGAACGATCGAGCTGACGATCAACGGGGTGAGCGCCGGCCTACGCAACACGGGCTAGGTACAATCGAAGCTGCCTCAGATGAAGCACACGCTGCTGAAGCGTCCCACGTTATTGTGGTTCATCCCCGGCTTGCGCGTCAAGCGCTGGTTTCTGCTGATGCTCGTCGGCGTGACCATGCTGGGGTTGGGGATTGGGTTTGTCCTGGTCGAGATCTACCGCGAAGCCCCGCTGCCGGCTATTTTCTATTATTTGACGCTCCAGTTCATCCCGCGCTGGGGGCGGGCCCTGCTGCTCGGCACGTTGGGGCTGGGTGCGTTCCTGTTGGGCCTATACCGGCTCAACCGCACGCTGGTCGAGTCGGTGCGCGGCCACGACACCCAACCGATCGTCAAGAAGCTGCTCCAGCAGCACATCACCTCGCATGGGCCACGGGTCGTGGCGATCGGCGGCGGACATGGGCTGGCGGCGTTGCTGCGCGGGTTGAAGGCGCACACCAGCAACATCACCGCGATCGTCACCGTGGCCGACGATGGGGGCAGCTCCGGCCGGCTGCGCCGCGAGTTTGGCGTGCTTCCCCCTGGCGACTTTCGCATGTGCATCTCGGCGCTGGCCGACGACGAATCGCTGGTCTCGCAGCTCATGCAATACCGCTTCGCCAGCGGGAACGGGCTGAGCGGCCATTCATTCGGCAACCTGTTCATCATTGCCATGGCCGAGTTGACCGGCAGCTTTGAGCGCGCGATCCTGGAGTCCAGCCGCGTGGTGGCCAGCCAAGGGCGGATCGTGCCCAGCACGTTGACCGACGTGACGCTCTGCGCGGAGTACAAGGCGCCCGCCGAGGTGATGGCCGGCGGGCCGCCCCCGCCGGCGCGCGGCGAGTCGTCCATCGGCAAGCGCGGCTGGCCGATCGAGCGGGTGTGGCTGGAACCGAGCGACCCGCCGGCCTATCCAGAAGCGGTGAAGGCAATCCTCGAAGCCGACCTGGTCGTGCTTGGGCCGGGCAGCCTGTTCACCAGCGTATTGCCCAACTTGCTTGTGCCGGGGATCACCCAGGCGCTGCGCGAGACGCGTGCGCGCTGCGTGTACGTCTGCAACGTGGCCACCGAGCGCGGCGAGACCGACCACTTCACGATGAGCGACCACGTGCGGGCGTTAGAACAGCATATCGGGCCGGGGATCGTGGATGTGGTGCTGGCCAACAACCGGATCTACGCGCAGCCGGAGGGGGTAGAGGCGGTGATGGCTGAGCCGTTCGTGGCCGGCAGCAGCGTGGAGGTGGCGCAGGCTGACTTGGCCGACGACGAGCACCCCTGGCGGCATGATCCGTATAAGCTGGCGGCAGCCGTGTTGAGGTTCGCTCGCGCAGGCGAATCGGCGCGATGAGCAATCGCTACCTGGACTGGCTGAGGCAGGCGCAGGCCGACCTGCGCCATGCGCGGAATGCGCTCCAGGCCGGCGACCACGAATGGAGTTGCTTCGCTGCACAGCAGGCGGCTGAGAAAGCCATCAAGGCGCTCTTCCAGCGGCGCGGGATGGATGCGTGGGGGCATACGCTCACCGTGCTGCTCGGCAACTTGCCCGCCGACGTTCAGCCACCGGCTGAGCTGATAGACTATGCCCGCGCGCTGGATAAGCACTACATCCTTACGCGCTATCCAAACGGCTTCGACTCCGGCGCGCCGACCGACTTCTACACTCGCTTGGAGGCAGAACGCGCTATCGAGTATGCCGAAGCCATCCTCACCTTCTGTCGTGATCAGATCGGTTGACCGCGCGCAGGTCGAGCGGGCCGTCGCAAATTACGTCGCTGCCTTGCGAGAGAAGCATCCGGAGATCGAGCGCGCGATCTGGTTTGGCTCATGGGTCACCGGGCAGCCAAGGCCAGGCAGCGACGTGGATCTGTGCTTGATCGTCGGCGCGTCGGACAAGCCGGCGCACGAGCGGGCGGCTGCGCTGTTGCCGGTCGGCTTTCCGGTTGGGATCGACCTGTTCGTATACACGCGCGCGGAGTGGGCGCGCCTGCGAGAAGAACATCCAAGCTGGTATGCGGCCATCACGGCAGGACGAGACGTGTGAGCGCTGGGGACGATCCGAGTAGCCGCGCGCGAGAGGTGAGCGGCGCAGCGCAGGCACGCGCTACGCTGCCGGCTCGGCCAGCGCAGCGGCCAGGGCGTCTAGGCGGGCCTGGTAGTCGGGCAGGGCGAAGTCGGTGATCGTCATCAGCAGGGCGTCTTCGCGGTTGTCCTGGTAGTAGGCTTTGCGCCGGCCTACCTCTCGAAAGCCGTACTTCTGGTAGAGGCGCTGGGCGGGCAAGTTGCTGACGCGCACCTCCAGCGTCACGGTCTGCGCTTGGCGGCGCTGCGCCTCGCGCAGCAACGCCAGGAGGATGCGCTGGCCGATGCCGCGCCCTCGCCAATCGGGATGCGTTGCGATGGTGGCGATGTGCGCTTCGCCCACCTGTACCCACATGCCGGCAAAGCCGACGACCAACGGCGGACCATTGGGCGCGGGCGTCAAGAGGCCGAGCCGAGTGGCCAGCTTGCGCCAGGGCGAAGGCGGGGATGCAGCGTCTGTAATAGGCAGATGCGCCACGATGAAGTAAGCGTTGGGGTTCTCCGTCAACTCGTATCGGTAGGCGCGCTCCGGCCAGGGCCTGGGGAAGGAAGCGCGCTCGATGGCCATGACCGCCGGGATGTCATCCAGCGTCATCGGGGCGATGCGGACACGAGCAGACAGGCGAGCCTTGCTCACGCGCTCGGTTGGGCTGCTCATCGTGCGCACTTACTTATAGGTAAACCGCCGTCAGGGTCATCGGAGTATCTACCTCGTTGTGTTGCCAACGAGCAAAGCCTAATTCTGCCAGAAACCCCGCGCGGCGCATGTTGTATGCAGCCGGCGCGATCGTGATGCGCTGCGCACACGCAGCGATGAACTCTGCGGATAGATCGCCGCACACGTAGAGTGGCGGCGCGAGGTCCTGGATCAGCTCATCCCATCGCCAGGTGTGCCACTCGCCGGCCACGCCCCAGGCATCCCCATGCCATTCGTAGGGGCATGTGGCCACCCGATTGCGGCCGATCTCCAGCACCGCCAGCATCGGCATAGGCTGTGGGGGTTGGGCGTGGGCGAGCACGTCGAAGGCGGTGACGCTGACCATCGGCAGGCCACGTGCCACGGCGATCCCCTTGCCAATCGCCAGGCCGCAGCGCACGCCGGTGAATGACCCTGGCCCGATTGCGACGGCCACGCAGCCCAGGTCCTGGGGCGCGATGCGGCAGGCTTGCATAAGGTCGCGCACGCGCGCAGCAACGGTCGCGGTCTCGTGGCGCTGCGCCTCCCAGGTCATCTCCGCCCGCAGGGTGGTCTGGTCGCGCAGCGCAATGCTGGCGCGGCGGGTGCACGTGTCCAGCGCGAGCAATACATCGCCCATGTTCACACTCCGAAGGCCAGCTTGCGAAACTTGAGCAGCACCTGCCAGGTATGCGTGTCCTGCGTCGCGATCTTGAGCTGACGATGGGTCTCGTCGGTGATCGCAAAGCGGACGTAGATCGCGTCGGGCGGGATGAGGTCGGCGATGCGCTCTGGCCATTCGATGATGGCGATGCCATCCTCGTCGGATAGGGCGTCTTCTAGGCCGAGGGTGAGCAGATCGGCGTCGCTTTCAACGCGATAAAGGTCAATATGATAGAGCACGGCGTTGTCCTGTGAACGGTGATGCGCCTGGATGAAGGTGAACGTCGGGCTGCGGAGGATTTGATCGGCGCCCCAGCCCATGCCGATGCCGCGCGCGAAGCTGGTCTTGCCGGCCCCCAGAGGCCCTTGGAGGGCGACGATGGCGTGGCGCGGCAGGACTGTCCCCAGGCGCATGCCCAAGCGCTGAGTCTGCGCTTCGCTGTGGCTGGTGCACTCGATGGCGAGCGGTTCGAGGATGGACATGGTGGGCAGTGCGCCGAACTTGTGCACCGTGATTATAGGCAGTCGCGCCGGTGGAGGAGGGGTGGTTCACAGTTAAGGGGCAGGATCCTGGGTGGGCGACGGCATTGCCGTCACCCACCCTCCGTGAATCAACTTTTGCCAGTTATTAACTTGCAAGCAGCAGCCCTATTGGTGAATGCACCTATGGAGGAGGTGCATTTGCGGTGGAGGGCAGGGCTGATCTCACGCGGAGACACGGAGAACGCGAAATTAGAAGGCCAGCATCCTTGGCCGCTACCTAGAAGGCGCGCTGTGTTGCCCCCATAGTGAACGCACCCAATGAAAGCCTGAGCGAAGGCATATGCTATACTCCCCGCACTGCTGGCCGGTCAGAGGCGTTTATCAAGCGCCTCTATTTTAGTTCTTATGTCGGGCCGGCAAGATGTAGGCCCACGATGGTGCGAGGGCTTCGTGGCTGCCAAACGAGGCCAGCGCATCATTATGTAAACTCTCTCAAGAGAAGGCAGGTTAAGCATCATGGTTGAACAACAGTATCTGACTCCTGAAGGCTTGAAAAAGCTGGAAGAAGAATTGGAGTACCTAAAGACGGTACGACGAGCCGAGGTCGCCGAGCGCTTGCATAATGCAATGGCCGAGGGCGAGGTCGAGGAGAACCCAGAGTATGAGGACGCCAAGAACGAGCAAGCGTTCGTCGAGGGGCGCATCCTGGAATTGGAGGCGATCTTGGCCAATGCGGTGGTGATCGAGAACAAAGGCCCGACCAACGAGGTGCGCCTGGGCAGCCGCGTGACCATCGTTGATATGGAAACGGGCGATAAGGAGCAGTATTTGATCGTCGGCTCCGCGGAAGCTGATCCACAGAATGGCCGGATCAGCCACGAATCCCCGGTTGGGCGCGCGCTGCTCGGCCACAAGGTCAACGACGTCGTCACCGTGCAGGCCCCCCAAGGCGTGATGAAGTTCAAGATCACCCACATCTCGAACAAATGAGACAGCCGGCGCGGTCGGCTGCGCATGGGCAGGTATTACCTCGTGGGACACCCCGGCACCGGCAAGACGGCGCGCCTGGTGCAACAGTTTGCTGCCTTGCTCAACGCGGGTGTGCGCTCCGACCGCATCCTGGTGCTCGTACCCCAAGAGTCCGGCGCGCGGCGCTTTCAGCTTGTGCTGGGCGCAACTAAACGCCGGCTCCTCCCCCACATCGAGACCTTCTCCGGCCTGATCCAGCGCCACGTGGCGCTCTTCTTCCCCCGCATCGCGCCCCGCGCCGGCTTCCCCGCGTCGGCGCGTGAGCCGATCTGGGTGAACGTCGAGTTGGCCCAATATCTCCTCGACCAGCTCATCGCGCCCTACCTCGACCAATTCAGCGATTTGCGCATGACGCGCGCGCGGCTGCTGGTGCAAATCCTCGACAACATGAACCGCGCCGCGCTCACCGGCTTTCCACTGGAGGCGCTGGCCGAGCGGCTGAGCGCGGCCTGGCGCGGTGAGGCCAGCCGCCGGCGCGCCTACCAGGCCGCCCAGGCGATTGCGCTGGACTTCCGCCGATTCTGTTTGGCCCATGGCTTGGTGGACTTCTCGCTCGGCGTCGAGCTGTTCCGTGCCCACCTGCTCTCGGCAGACTTCTACCGCGAATACGTCGCCGCGCACTACCGGCACGTCCTGGCCGACAACATCGAGGAAGGCGCGCCGGTGATCCATGACTTCCTCAGCCTGCTGCTGGGGACGGCGGAGGACGCCTGGTTGGTGGAAGATGACCCAGGCGGATACCGATTGAACTTGGGCGCTGAGCCGGAATCGGCCCGCGGGCTGCGCGCGGCCTGCGACCAAGTGGAGCACGTCCCAGATGAACGCCTGGCGGACGGCGCGCCGCCCTCGCCTGCCCACTTCGCCCGCGCGCTGATGGAGGCGATCATTGAGCGTCGGCGGCCGGCCTGCCTCCCTCACCCGCAGACGGCGGAATTCGCCTGCCCGCGCTACTGGGTGAACATGGTCCAGGCGGTGGCCGAGCGCATTGCCGCCCTGGTGGCGCAGGGCACGCCGGCCAGCGCGATCGCGGTCGTCGCGCCGATGGTGGAGGACATACTGCAATTTGAGCTGGCCGAGCGGCTGGACGCGCACCAGATCGGCCTCCATACGCTGCGGCCTTCTCGCCCGCTGATCGATCAACCGCTTGTGCGCGCCCTGCTCACCTTCGCTCGCCTGGCGCGCGCGGATTTGGACGGCCGGGTCACGCCCCAAGACATGGCGCGCGCGCTGGCGGGCGTGATCGCCGGCCTGGACGTGCTGCGCGCCCAGCGCCTGGTAGCTGGCCAGCGCGAAGGCGCGGTCATGCCAATTGACCCTTCCCTCCAAGCCCGCTACGCTACGCTGCGCGCCTGGCTGGCCGAGGCCGCCCAGGCTGCGCTGCCGCTGGACGTATTCTGGGAGCGGCTGGGCGCCGAGGTGCTCAGCCAGCCCGGCTTCGTCTTGGCCGCGGACGCCGAGGCAGCCGCGGTCTGCGCCAAGCTCGTGGCGTCGGCGCGCGCCTTCCGCCGCGCCTTCCAGCTCGCCGGCCTCCGCGCGCCGGGGGCGCACGAAGACGCGCTGGACCTGGCCTATGTCGAGGCGCTGACCCAGCGCCTGCTGGCCGCCGAGTACGCGCCTGAGCGGCTGCCGGAGGTGCCCGCCGGCCACGTGCTGCTGGCGCCGGCCTACACCTATCTGACCGGCGGTTATCGCTCGCGCTACCAATTTTGGCTGGACATCCGCAGCCCAAGCTGGCACCAGCGCTTTCATCAGCCGCTCACCCATCCGTATGTCCTCTCGCGGGCCGGCTGGACGGGCGATGGCTGGACCGACGCCGACGAACAGCGCGCCAGCCGCGATCTGCTCGCGCGGGTCGTCGGCGGCCTGGCTTTCCGCTGTGACGAGCGCATCTACCTCTTCGCCAGCGCCCTGAATGCCTCCGGCGAGGAGGACGATAGCATGCTGGCCGGCGCGCTTGAACGAATGGGGGTCGGCGGGGCGAACGCGAACGCGAACGCCGCGCGGGTGGGCGAGCGATGAGGTTAAGAGCGCAGCAGCATGAGATCGTCGCCGGCTATCGCGGCGGGAAGCTGGCGATCGCAGCCGTGCCCGGCAGCGGCAAGACCCAAACCCTGGCAGCGCTGGCCGCTCACTTGTTGAGCCAGGGGTTGGTCGGGCCGGAATCCGAAGTGTTGGTGGTGACCTTCACCAACTCGGCCGTGGAGAACGTGCGGGCGCGGATTCGGGCGATGCTCCGCGCCGCCGGCTCGGACGCGACTGGCTTCCGCGTGCTCACCTTGCACAGCCTGGCCAACGCCATCGTCCGCGAGCGCCCAGACCTGGCCGGCGTGGCCTACGACTATCGCGTGGACGACGAGCTGAGCAGCGAGCAAACGCTGCTCGACGCGACCGAGTGGGTGATTCAGCACGAGGGCGCGCGATGGCAGGCGATGATCGCGGAGAGCCTCACCGCGCAACAGCGCGCGGAGGCGGAGGCGCGGTGGCGCGACGACACCACCCGCCTGGGCACGGAGGTCGTCCGGGTGGCAAAAAACCTCCGCCTGACGCCCGAAGCGGTCTGCGCCTATTGCGCGAGCGCCCATATCAACGCCTCGCCCTTCTTGCAGCTCGGCGCGGCGATCTACGCGCGCTACGACAGCGCCATGCGGGCCACCGGCCGGCTGGACTTCGACGACCTGCTCTGGGCGGCGGTGCGCGCGCTGAACAACGACGAGGACTTCCGCCGCCGGCTCGGCCAGCGCTGGCCCTTCATCCTGGAAGACGAGGCGCAGGACAGCACACCGCTCCAGGAGCTGATGCTGGAGCTGCTCTCGCG
>Ga0197142_1004906_pt1 | contig 10661 bp, 8 predicted proteins | sample GBS60_MetaG_FD_148614 | JGI IMG/M metagenome (GOLD analysis project Ga0197142, IMG submission 148614) | Sediment microbial communities from Great Boiling Springs, Gerlach, Nevada, United States - GBS 60_MetaG | ecosystem: Environmental > Aquatic > Thermal springs > Hot (42-90C) > Sediment...
TGTCCAAATGCAAAGGCTCGACCTTGCAAGTGGTTGATATTATTCAAAAAAATTTTTTGAAGCATGAACTTGGGTTAGAATAATAGAAGGCCACAGATTTGGTTTATGCATAGTGGGTACTAACTGCCCTTAAAGGAAGGGCAGAGTTCTCTTATCTGACATTGAAAATGTAAAGGTTTTCTTGCCTTGCAGATCTGCCTTCCATGGTAGATAAGCACATCACTGAACCTCCGCCAGTCTTCTGGCCTAAGCAAGGCCTCAAGGTCTTTTTCGATCTTGTCAGGATCTATTGAGTTACTAAAACCTAAAAGGTTTGCTAGCCTTTTCACATGGGTATCCACCACTATCCCAGGGACTCCGTAAATAGCTCCCAAAACCACATTGGCAGTCTTTCTGCCCACACCTGGCAAGGTCAACATCTCTTCCATTGTGCTTGGGACTTGACCATCAAACCTCTCTAAGAGGGCCATGCAACAGTTTTTTATAGCCTTTGCCTTGTTTTTATAAAAACCCGTGGGCTTAATCAACTCTTCCAAATTTTCAAGAGGTAAATCAACAAAATCCTTTGGAGTTTTGTACCTTTTAAAAAGCTCTTTAGTTACCATGTTTACACGTTCGTCGGTACATTGTGCGGATAGTATGGTGGCAATCAACAACTGAAAGGCATTTTGGTGTTTTAATGCGGTTTTTTCCTTTGGATAAATGGAATCCAGGATCTGAAGTATCTTTTCAGCCCTTTTTTTCTTTTCTTCAAAGCTTTCTTTCCTCATATTTGCCATCTCCCTGGGATACTTGTGTTGCAGGATTTGCATCTCCCTTCTTTTAATCCGTGAAGCTTAATGTTATAGCCATTTCTTTCTATTAAAAGTGTTTTACAGTTGTGACAATATGTGTTAGTGCCAGGATGACCTGGTACATTGCCTATATATACATATCTTATTCCCTCATGCAAAGCAGTCTCCTTTGCTCTCTCGAGTAATTCTATGGGAGTGGGAGGGAGGCGCTTAAGTTTGTATTGGGGAAAGAATCTTAAAAAATGGAGCGGATGATCAGGCCCAAGGGTCCTTATGATCCAAGTGCACATTCTTTTTATCATGTCCATATTTTCAACATAAGTTGGAACCATCAATGTTGTAATTTCAAGCCATACTCCTTCTTTTGAAAGTATTTCCAATGTCTTTAGTACAGGATCAAGTCTTCCGCCATTTAATGTTCTATAAATTTCATCGCTAAAAGATTTCAAATTTATGTTGGCTGCATCTATGTAATTTGCCAAAAGCTTTAAAGGTGTTGGGTTTATGTATCCATTGCTTATGAGTGCAGTCTTGATATTGTTTTTCTTGGCAAGCACTGACGAATCGTACACATACTCATAAAAGCTTATTGGTTCAGAATATGTAAAGGCAATGAAATTAATATTCATTTGAGAAACCTTTTGCACAAGCTTATCAGGAAAAAGTTCTACAAAGTCCAGCTCCTCGGGCTTTTTTTGTGAGATCTGCCAATTTTGACAATTTAGACACCTGAAATTGCATCCGGCTATTCCAATACTGAAAATCTGTGAGCCGGGGAAAAAGTGGAATAGGGGCTTTTTTTCCATCGGATCCACGTGCACAGCAGAGGGATTGCCGTAAGAGAGGCTCATGAGCTTTCCCTCAATGTTTACCTTTGACCTACAGATCCCCCTATCCCTTGGAGCCAATTCACACAAGTGTGGGCAGGTGTTACAAAATGCCAACTTGCCCTTCTGATTATAATGGTATGCCTCCTTTGACCACTTCCATGCCTTTTCTGGACCATCACCCTTAAAGGGTTTGGCTTCTGTTTCTTGGCAAAAACCCTTTACCCCAAATGAGAGGGAGGCCAAGCATAGCGCACAAAAGCCTAAGAATTCTCTTTTTGTTACACCCGCCATAATCTCAATATTATGCAAAGTGCCTTTAAGCTTAGCAAGGAAAAGGCCGACCAAAAGATCCCAAAGAAAGGTGCCGTAAAGCTGCCAACCAATATAACACCCAACCCGGCTCCAACTAAATCTGCGCTAAAGAGTTTGTAGGGAATATCCCCATTTACTTCTTTTTGCTTGGTCAATAAAGGAAACTGCATCCCCACAAGAAAGGATAAAAGAAACCCATAGCCCAAATATACTTGGGAAGCCCAGCTGTAATTTCCCATATAAATGGAAATCACAAGGATTAAACACATAAAGGACAAGAGGATGTCACATATAAAGACCCATTTGGTGGGATTACTTTTGATCTTATTGCCAGACAAAGCACCTGGCAGCAGACCACACAAAAATGAGAATATAACAGCCGACAAAGCAATATACGCATAGCCATGACATATCTGGAAGAGATAAATTATAATGATCTCTGCTCCCATTAGAAGAAAACCACTTGAAAATATAACTTCTTCTCCTGTTCTGCTAAAAAAGATGATGGATAAAAGGAGGACAACAAGAAGGATAATGTATAAAAAATATAAGTTGATTGAAGCCTTATAAAACCATTCTTCTAAAACAAGTCTAAAGGCTCGGGAGTTAAGTTCTGTGTTTGGAATGGTATCTTTTAGATTAGATATTATATCATGAATACGGTCTTTTGTTACGGTCCCTTCAAAGTAACCTCTTACATAAGAAGATATTATATCCTTATTGTCAAGCAGTTTTGGTATATTCAGTTCAAGAGGACTATTGGAGGCCAATATGTAAAGCTTTTCACCTGGGATTATCAAATAGTAAGCAAATATTTTTTTAATTGTGGAAACAAGGACATTCAAAAGCTGTCTTTGATATCTACTCATGTAGTTTTGGCTATATTCTATGGAAAAGGAAAAGACTCCCTTTGGGGTTAGGATTTTTTTGATTTTTGAAAAGTATTCAATAGTATAAAATCTTGCAAGTTGAAAGGTATCTGGTGCAGGTAAGTCCATGATCACTGCATCATATAGCTCTTTGCAATGACTTACGTATCTCATAGCGTCCATAGAAGTTAGATTCAATTTTTCAGTTCTTTGGATCAGATTAAATTCTGTGGCCGTACTCAAAACCTTAGGGTCAAGTTCCACATAGTGGATCTCCTTGGGATTATGCTTTAGGATCTCCTGAATAAGCTCAGGACTGTACCCTGAAATAACCAGCACTTTCCCTAAAGAATCCATTTGGGCAAGTGGATAATGGGCCTTTTCCTCAGCAGTTGTGATGTCTTTTGAAACTATGTAAGGAAATCCCGATTCCCACACAGTAACTTCATCGGCTGTCTTGGTTACAACGATTCTTCCGTACAAAGAATCTACATATTTGATCAGATCTTTATAAGTACAGCTTAGGCTTTTAATGTCAAGAAAAGGCATTGTTAAAGCAAGGTAGTTGGCGATAAAAGCCAAGATGAAAATAGCAGATAAAGATTTCTTTTGCTTTAATGTTAACAAAAGAGCAGCAAAAAAAATTGGAAAGGCAGATATCAAAATTAAATTTTGAAATTTAAATGCAAGCAATAACAGAACTGTACTAAGGCCAGCTCCTATTATATCTCCCAGGTTGTCAAGAATATAGATTTTTGAAGCGTCTGTCTTAATAATTCTTTCACTTATTACCTTCTGGGAATAGGGCAAAAGTATCCCAATTATCAAAGCGTATAAACCTATAGTAAGGGATACAAAAAATATTGAGTCCTTGAGACTTAGAATTGCTCCAAAGGTAAAAATTTTTGTATAAAGATATCTTGAAAGAAAAACTAAATAGGGCGGAAGTAAAGCAGATGATAAGCATAATACTATGTATAAACTTAGGTTAACAGATATTTTCTTAGCAATAAGGCTCCCTAAGCCGCCAAATAGAAGCCAAAGAAACATTGAAAGTGAAATAATTACTTCATTGCCTTCCAATATGGAGAATAGTTCCCTAAACAGAACAACCTGGCTTGTGATAGAGCATATTCCCACTCCAACGATGGTAAAATAATACAATCTGGATAAATTGAAACTTTCCTTGACCAAGCTCTGCCTTGTAAACTGAGAGTGTGCTAAGTGTTAGGTTCACCTATAATAACTTATATGCAGTCCGCAAGAGACACTGAGCACACTCATAGCCTCCGATGAAACTCAGGGCTTTAAAAGCAATTTCCTCTTTATCTGAGAATCATTCAAACCATTTCTTTTTTTGGAAATCATCATAGGAAGCCGGAAGCCCTCCTTTGATCATCTGTTTAGCTTTGCGCACCAACGGGTGATCCTCACCCAATAGTTGAATCAAAGACCTTATAGCCCTTCCCAATGTTTTATCTAATTGGGGTTGAATTTCATCCTTCACTTCCTGTGGAAGAAGTTCATATGCCTTGTGAAGGTGCTCTATCCAATTGGGCAAATAAGAGGTGTCTACCTTTTCCTTGGGGTACACATAACCTTCCAATGCCCCAACAGATGCGGCAAATTCGTATAACTCTGAATAGATCTTCATTGAATTCCTCCTAAACAAGGGATTTGACATTTTTATTTTATATCAAAAAAAAACAGCCCACAACACTTTCCCCAAAAATTGTGTTAGGGATATATTCCAATACACATAAAAAAAGACTCCCACAGAGACTTTCCCTTCTAAGATCTTTCATTACAGTTGGGCACCATGAGGCCTTTTTCAAAGCACCTTAGGGCTAACTAATTGATATTATTAATCCCAAGATTTTGAAAACCCAAATAAATTAAAACTTTAGGGGCTTGAACGTAAGGTTGATTAAGGAATAACTTGGATTGGAGCCAACGTATCTAAGATGCTTGTGGAGGAAAGGGCCCATTTAGGGCCCTCTGTTTATCCTTGAGCCTTTGCCAGTGCCTGGGCCTTTCGCATTAGGTTTGAAACCTTTCTACTGGCCTTGTTCTTGTGGATCACCCCCTTTTGCGCTGCCTTCTGAATTACCGAAACGGCTTCAGAAACTGCTACAGAGATCTTTTGGAAATCCTTTTCTTTTATAGCTTGCTCAACATCTTTGGTGACATTCTTAACCCTTGTCTTTATACTTTTGTTTCTAAGCCTTCTTTTTTCGCTCTGCCTTGCCCTCTTTAGGGCAGATGGATGATTCGCCAACTTATCCTTCCTCCTGTGGAATTTTGAATCTAAAATAATTACTGAAACAAAGCCAAGTTGTCAACCGATTTATTTACCTTGCTCCCAATTCAATTTCACACTCAATTTTCAAAGTTTGAAAGGGCCAGCGAAAAGGGACAAACTTTTTAGAATATTTTAGCTTAAGCTTCTGGCCCAAAAAATTCTTAAGAATAATAAGGCAGTTACAGGTGGCAATGGCAGAATTTGCACTGTTCTTTACCACTCTATAAAGCTATAAAGGAGTTTTAGAGGGCATATTATCCCTAACACAAAATCAGCTTTCTGGCATAAGAGTTGGCAGTGTCTGTAGTCCTTTAGAAAATGGAATCAGGGGGTCATGCGTTGTGACGATCCCCTCAATGCCTTTGAGAGTTTTTTCTTGGGGGCTCAAAATCCAATCCCAGGTTCGAAAAACATGTTATTCTGTCCTCTTTCAGTGCAGGACAAGTATCCTTAATCCAAAAATTTTCAAAGAAAACCATAACACCACCTTAAAATTGAACTCGCATCCCACTACTCACCACTGGGAAAGGGTTGTGGAGTGTATATAACCCCAAGCCGATTTTTATTACCTTTCTTAAGCAACCCGATTTAATTCCTCTAAATGGCTGTCCTATTAAAAAGGTACTTTTAAAAAACCTTGAAGTTCAATTGGGGAAGGCTTATAAAAATGTCTCCATGGTATACGCAAATAAAGAACAAGATACAACGAAAATAAAAGTTCTCCTCACAAACGACGATGGGATTTACGCCCAGGGGTTATATTTCCTCTATGAGGCCCTAAAAGAAGACTTTGAAGTATTTGTGGTAGCCCCTGAGGTGGAGATGAGTGCGGTTGGGCATGCCATCACATTGAACAATCCCATCAAGGTTAAATCCGTCAAGAGAAAGGGGAATTTCTTCGGCTATGCCGTAACAGGTACACCTGCAGACTGTGTGAAACTGGCCACACAAGAACTTTTTAGAGAAGATCCTCCCCATATTGTTGTATCCGGGATAAATTTGGGAGCAAATGTGGGCGTTAATCTCCTTTATTCAGGAACTGTTTCTGCGGCAACAGAGGCAGCATTTCTGGGTTTCCCTGCAATAGCAGTGAGTTTAGACACAATAAAAAATCCAGACTTTACCTTTGCTGTCAAATTTACAAGGCGAATTTTGGGCTTTATAAAGAATTTTCCTCTGGGAAACGGCGTGGCCCTAAATATAAATATTCCAGCACTTCCTGAAGAAGAGATACAAGGGGTGGAAATCACAGTGCAAGGCACTGCAAGATTTATAGAAAGATTTGAAAAGAGAATAGATCCAAGGGGAAACATTTATTATTGGTTGACAGGAGAGACTCCCACAGAGGATCCCAGGCCTTACACAGACGGAAGGGTCTTGCAGTCAAAAAAAATCTCCATCACACCAATTTTTTATGATCTAACCCATCACGGAGCATTTAAGGACCTAAGGTCAAACGGCCAACTTTTGAAGATGCTATGGAATAAGGAGGAATCTGGCTAAATGAAAGATGTGCTTGCCATCATCATGGCCGGAGGCAAAGGAGAGCGACTTATGCCCCTTACAAGGCATAGGGCAAAGCCGGCTATTACTTTTGGTGGAATCTACAGACTAATTGATATTACACTTTCAAACTGCATTAATTCGGCCATATACAAGATCATTGTACTGCCACAATATAGAAGTAGGACCTTGATGCAACACATGGAGATGGGGTGGAATATCTTTAGCCCTGCCCTTGGGCACTTTTTGCAAATAATTCCTCCCCAAATGACAAAGGGCGATCAGTGGTACTTGGGCACAGCCGACAGCATCAGGCAGAACCTGGACATAATAAAAGATACTGGTCTTAGTTACTGTCTAATTCTCTCAGGAGACCATGTATACAAAATGGATTATCAGAGGTTCTTGGAATACCATAGAGATTCCAATGCAGAGGTAAGTATAGCAGCCATAGAATTGGGAAAGGAGTTTGCCAGCTCCTATGGCATCATAGAGGTGAACAGTAGATGGCAGGTTACTGGATTTCAGGAAAAACCAAAGGTTCCCAAGACAATACCAGGGGATAAAGAACATGTCTTGGCCTCAATGGGCATTTATTGTTTTAATACAGATACCCTTTTGGAGATATTGGCCTTGGATGACAAACCTGACTTTGGTAAAGACATTATCCCCAGTATTCTTTCTAATCGAAGGGTATATGCCTATCCCTTTAGAAGATACAATCACATAAAAGACATTACCATTGAGATAGATCCAAAACTTGGGCGTAAGGAGGTAATTGTGGAAAAAGCAGAGGATTCAAGTTACTGGAGGGATGTGGGGACCTTGGATAGCTATTGGAATGCAAATATGGATCTTACTGGAGAAAGGCCCTATTTTAACCTTTACGGAAGACTTTGGCCCATACGCACCTATCAAATGCAGTACCCTCCTGCAAAGACCACCTTCACCCTGGACCAAGAAAATACGTCCAGGTCCGGCCAGGCATTAGATTCCCTTGTTGCACACGGGTGCGTGATAGTGGGGGGTGTGGTTAGAAACTCTGTACTTTCTTACAATGTTTATGTTCAAGAAGGAGCAAGTGTGGAAGAATCTGTGATTTTGGAAAATGTGGTCATAGGAAAGGGAGCAAAGATTAAAAAGGCTATCATCGGCGATGGAGTGTTTATCCCTCCAGGTACAGAAATTGGTTTTAGGCCCAAAGAGGACATGAAGAGATTCACTGTTACCAGTAGGGGTATAACTGTAATAACTCGAGACGATCTTACACCCAAGGAGTAGGAGGTCAAATGAAGGCAAAATATACCTTTAAGGTCACCCCCGATCTGCCCAAGCCTTTAGAAGTCTTAAGACGGCTGGCCTTTAACCTTTGTTTTACATGGAAATACGACATTCAGGCCATCTTTCAGAGAATAGACCCAGGGCTATGGGCCAGGTGCAACCAAAACCCGGTGCTTATGCTGGGCCTTGTAAGCCAAGAAAGGCTTAATGAACTGGCACAGGATCAGGGCTTTTTGGCGCAACTGGAGAGGGTCTCACAGGATTTTGAGGAATATTTAAATCAAGGGAAAATTATTGATTTAAGCTCGGGCAGCAAAGACGGGATTTTGGTGGCCTATTTCTCATTGGAATATGGACTGGCCACATGTCTTCCCATCTATTCTGGGGGCCTTGGGATTCTTGCAGGAGACCACTTAAAGTCCTCAAGTGACCTAAACATTCCCCTTGTGGGTGTGGGGCTCTTATATCAAGAGGGTTACTTCAGCCAATACCTTACAGCAGATGGCTGGCAGATGGAGACCTACCCTGTAAATGACTTCAGCCAAATGCCTGTCAGGCCCGTATTGGACAAATACGGTTCTCATCTTAAGGTGAAGGTGGATTTTAAAGGCACACCTGTGGATGTATTGGTATGGCGTACAGACGTTGGTAGGATTCCACTATTCTTGTTGGATACAAATACCTTGAGCAACCCTGAAGAATACAGAGGCACCACAGCCCAGCTCTATGGTGGTGACAGAGACATGAGGATTAGGCAAGAGATAGTCTTGGGCATAGGAGGTATAAGGGCCTTAAAGGAAATGGGTATAGAACCAACTGTGGTGCACATGAACGAAGGCCATTGCGCATTTACTGCCTTGGAAAGGATTCGGATCCTCAGGCAAGAAAAGGGCCTCAGCTTTGACGAAGCCAGGGAGATGGTGCTTGCAAGTAGTGTGTTTACAACTCACACGCCTGTTCCAGCTGGAAATGACGTATTTGACCCTGAGCTGGCAAGGGCCTATTTTGAAGAATATGCCAAAGAATTGGGCATAAACTTTAAGGTGCTCTTGGGTTATGGCAGAGTGGATCCTTGGAATAATCAAGAGCCCTTTGGCATGACTCCCCTTGCCCTGAGGCTTAGTAGCCATAGCAACGCAGTAAGCAGACTCCACGAGCGAGTCTCAAAGGATATGTGGCAAAAGATATGGCCTAGAAATCCCGTTGAGGACATCCCCATAAGCCATATTACCAATGGTATACACGTCCCCAGTTGGATCTCCGAAGAGATGAGGAATCTCCTTGACCGCTATTTTGGCCCAAACTGGCCAGAAGAAAGCGACAACGAAATGGTCTGGGCCCATGTGGATGAAATACCTCCCACTGAATTGTGGAGGACCCATGAAAGGTGTAGGGAACGTCTCATTGGTTTTGTGAGAAAGAGGCTTGCAGAACAGCTTAAAAGGAGGGGTGCCTCGGACAAAGAGATCCTCTTTGCAAGTGAGGTCTTAAGCCCAGATACCCTCACAATCGGGTTCGCCAGAAGATTTGCCACCTACAAAAGGGCCACCCTTCTTTTCAGAGACCCAGACAGACTGGATAAGATACTAAATAACCCCCACATGCCTGTACAGATCATCATAGCAGGTAAGGCCCATCCCCAAGATAACGAAGGAAAGATGTTTATCCAAAGGATCATCCATCTAACCCACCAAGAGCGTTTCAAGAAAAAGGTGGTGTTCTTGGAAGACTATAACATCCAAGTGGCAGAGGCACTGGTCTCGGGGTGTGACCTCTGGCTCAATACACCCAGGAGACCACTTGAGGCCTGTGGCACCAGTGGCATGAAGGCAGTGGCCAATGGATGCATTCACATGAGTGTGTTGGACGGTTGGTGGGATGAGGCATACCATAGTGACTTTGGGTGGGCCATAGGCAGAGGAGAAACCTATCAAGATCCAGAGACACAAGACTACATTGAAAGTCGTATCCTATACAACCTTTTGGAGAAGGAGGTTGTGCCCCTTTTCTATCAGAGAGGTGAGGATAATGTCCCCAGAGGTTGGGTAGAGAAGATGAGGTTAGGCCTAAGAAGACTGGTGCCAGTATTTAACAGTAACAGGATGGTGCAGGAGTACCATCAAAGATACTATGTGCCATGTAGCTTAAAATACATAGAACTTGCTAAGGATGGATTTAAGGGTGCAAAGGAATTGGCCAAGTGGAGGCAAAAGCTCATGACCACTTGGCACCAGGTGGCCGTTGAAGAGATTTTGGTTATGGATTCCCTTGAAAAAAAGGTGGGGCAAGATATCTCCCTAAGGGTCAAGGTGAAATTGGGACAGCTCTCTCCAGAGGATGTTACAGTGGAGGCATACTACGGGTTGTTGGATACAAAAGAGGAATTCGTAGAAAGGGAGACCTCAGAACTTGAACCATTGGAGGCATATCCAAACGGATATATCTTTCAAGGGAAGATCCCCTGTAAAAGTACGGGAAAGTACGGCTTCACAGTGAGGATAACACCCAGTGCAAAAAAGCTTGAAAATAGATTTACCTTGGCACTTGTAACCTGGGCTTAAAACCTCAGTGTGGCCTTGAGCCTCTTTGGCTTCAATAGTAGATCTAAGGCATCCAAGGGGCTTAAGGCCAAGATATCAGATGACTCCACTGCCTTTGAAGCCACCCCTTCTGGTAAAAGTATTGCCACTCCTATCTTGGCCTCCTTTAGCATGAGCACATCGTTCATCCCGTTTCCCATGGCAAATACCTTTTCAGGACCTAATTTTCT
>Ga0197142_1004907_pt1 | contig 10659 bp, 8 predicted proteins | sample GBS60_MetaG_FD_148614 | JGI IMG/M metagenome (GOLD analysis project Ga0197142, IMG submission 148614) | Sediment microbial communities from Great Boiling Springs, Gerlach, Nevada, United States - GBS 60_MetaG | ecosystem: Environmental > Aquatic > Thermal springs > Hot (42-90C) > Sediment...
TTTTTTAATGTAAAATTTTATAATACAGAAATCATTTGAATTAATTATAATATAAAAAGAATTTAATTCTATAAAAATTTTTCAAAACTGGAAATATACAAAAGGTTGACTTACAGTAACACTGTATATAGTGATGCATACAAAAATAATTACACTAGCAACGATATAAAAATAATCACTTTTAATAAATTTTTTTAAATAATTTTTTTTGTCTTCGTGTTCTAATAAATATTCAATGATAAATAAAATCAAAATCATGATAAAATATTGTAAAGAAGGAAAGAGAATTTTCCCACCAGAAGGTATCATAGAACGTAAAATCATGTACCAGCCAACCTCTAAAGATGATGCAGTAAAATTTGTTTCTGGAAATACTAAGGGTTTTGCTCGAAACAAAAAAAATGTAAAAGAAAATACAGTATAAGTATAAAATATACCAGTTATGGAAATAAACCACTGAGGAAGTTTTTCTCCGAATCTTTTTATAAAATATAGAGATAAAAATAAACGTTCACCTAATAAAAAAATACCATGAATGCCACCCCAAATTAGATAGTTCCAACCTGCACCATGCCATAAACCACTAACTAACATAGTTATAAATAAATTCATATACATTCGAAAAGCATGAACGCGACTACCTCCTAAGGGAATATAAACATAATCACGAAGCCAACTCGAAAAAGAGATATGCCATCTTCGCCAAAACTCTCCCATTGTTTTAGAAAAGAAAGGACGATTAAAATTCTGTGGTAAATCATATCCCATAATCCGAGCAATACCAATCGCGATATCCGAATAACCAGAGAAATCTCCATAAATCTGCAAAGAAAATAAAAAAACAGCAATCCACATATTGATAGAATGATACTCCCACGGCGCATTAAAAACCTGATCCACATAAGGCGAAATTTGATCCGCTATCAAAGTTTTTTTCAACAAACCTAAACATACTTGGAATAAGCCACTACGAAAATTTTCTATATTGAATTGTTTTCCATGATAAAACTGATTGAGTAAATCCTTGGTTCGAAGAATTGGTCCAGCTACTAACTGAGGAAAAAAACTTAAGTATAAAGCAAAATATAATATACTTTTCGGTTTTTCTATAATTCCTCTATAAATATCTACAATAGCAGATATTGCTTGTAGACAAAAAAAGGAAATGCCCATCGGCAAAAGAATATTCGGTGGCTGTATATACTCTTTATCGCATGGTTCAAAACCTAAAATAAAATTTAATATATCATACAATTGAACGCTATATTTAAAAACAAGTAATAAAAGTAAATTACCGAGTATACCTATCCATAGAAAAAGTTTTTTAAAATATGTTTTTTTTGATTTATGAATGTAATAAATGCTAACATAAGAAATAATAATAGAATATATTAATAAAAATATATAAAAAAACTTAAATACTGCATAAAAATATAAACTTACTATCAAAAGCCAATATCTCTGGTAACGTTCTGGTAAAAGAAAAAATACAGGAATTACAATAAGGATAAATACAAAAAAATGTAATGAGTTAAACAACATGGTTATCTATCTCCAAGATATTTAACAAGATAATGATATAAATTTTCCGAAACCCATTGATTGCCTAATTTTGTTAAATGGCCATCTTCGGGAATAAAATGATCTGTTATTCCATATTCATTCGGTTTACATAAGGTTTTTGTGTTTTCCATTAAATCCCAGATTTCTATTTGATTCTTCTCGAAATATTTTTTTGCTTGGAGTACATACAATCTTAACGGATGATATTGATTTATATTATTACAATAGATTTCTTCGATTTGCATGGGTAAAATTACTACTATCAGCCGAAAATGATGTTTTAACGATAGTTCGATGATATTTTGATATGCTTTTTGTGTGAATTCTGGTAAATCAGGAATTTCTTTGGGAAAATCCCTACACTCTTTTAAAATCGATGCTGGCACTTCTTCGGGACATTGTTTTGGTTTGGAAAATAAGATTTTCTGTGGGGCATTATATGTAGTACCCAACGTTTGATAAATTTTCTTTTTCTCTTCTTGAGGAAAGCATTCTTTTGGTTTATTCGGTAATAAAAAACTTTCTTTTAAATAATCGAGGAATGTTGAATTTTTTGCTTTTTCTTGCTCTGTTCGTATTTCTGCTTTAAAAATTTCAAATTTTAATAACATTTGTTTTATGGTAAGCTTTATTACATAAAAAGAGTAGAACCAATCTGTTAGAATAAATTGCATGGTATCAAAAAACCTTTTACGGGGATCTTCCAACCGCTTTTTTTCTACTACATCGTCTGGCAATATACCTCTTTGTAAAAAAACCTCTGGCATAGTAAAATCATTAGGAGAAACAAAGAGAAGAACTGAATCTACTTTGTTTACTCGTTCTAATAATTCTTTTAGTCTTTGATAATATCCCCAAGAACCTAATCCATCAATTCCAGCATTTAAAAACTGATAACCATGTGGTTTAAATTTTTCATTTAATAAATAACAAAAAGTCTCATCATCAGAAACACCAAATCCCATGACTAAACTATCACCTAAGCAGAGAACCTTTTTTAAATTGGGATTAGATTCTTCGAGATTTCTTAAACCTATAGAATTAATAGAAAACTCTCCTTCCCATTTCCCTGTATAATGTTTAATAAATATTTTAGTATTGGGTTTTAATCCAACAAAATAATTTGGGTTATATTGATGAATTGTCTTTAAACTACGAAAATAACTTAATGCTTCGATTTGATAAAAACGAAGAAAAATTTCCAGTAGTACAAAAAATGCTAATGTTATAAACACAAACCTTTTAAGATTCATTTAATCTTCTACCGATACCATTAATTTATTCAATGTTTTGATGATTTCTTCTTTTTCTTCTATGTTTTGAGTTTCGTGATTTCTAATAAAATTCATTAAAGAGTGAATTGTTTCTTCTATTTCTGTGGCAATCTTTTTTCGAATGTGATATTTTTGCATTAGCTCAAGCAAAAAAGGAAGCTTTTCTTTTCTTTTTTCGCAATCATTCCAATCTTTGAACAATTCTTTTTTTTCTTTGGAAGAAAGTGATTTACGCAAAACCAATATAGGATAAGTGATTAAGCCACGTAAAAAATCTAAATATAAGTCCTTTCCTAATTCTTCTTGAGTAGAAAAATAGTCTAAATAGTCATCGCGAATCTGAAATAATCGCCCCATCTTTAAACCATATTGTCGATAAATTTGAATTTTTTTATGATTTACCGAACTTATAATTGCAGCAGATTCCAACATAGCAGAAAACAGATCAGCAGTTTTACCTAAAATAATTTGCTCGTAAATATCTTCTGTAATATAAGGATTATTTTCGTATTCCATCTGGAGAATTTCCGAAACAGCTAAGTTTTTAATTACCCTTGTAAAAATTGGAAGTAAAACAAAACCATGTTCTAATTTTCTTAAATGATCAATTCCACATGCTAATAAATAATCCCCTGCCAAGATGGTTTTTTTATTTCCTTCTGTTAAATGTAAGGTTGGTTTTCCTCTTCTTTGATTGGAATTATCAATTACATCGTCATGTAAAAGTGAAGCTGAATGGATTAGCTCACCAATCGCTGCAACATCTAACCATTCTTTACCAGAATAGTTTAGTAGTTTACAAAAATAATAATGAGTTAAAGGGCGTAATCTTTTACCACCAGAGAATATAACATAACGTTTAACGACCTTAAAAAAAGGTAAATCTTCTTTAATAATTTGAGAAAGTTTTTTATCAATAGATGATGCTAATTGCTTTTGTTTTGTGGTAATATGAAAGTTAAATTTGATGTTTTTGATCTTCAACTTGTACTAAATTATTCAGAATTTTTAGAAGGCTTTCTATTGTCATCTGTTTTTTTGTTTCATTGCGTTTTGTATAAATATTATGTAAATTATATAACATACGGGAAATAATTTTAGGAACAGGAGGATTTAAAAATACTTCTGGACTTTCTTGATAGCCTAATCGTAATAAATGTTTAACACAATCCACATAGGTGATTTTATTCCCATAGTGAAAAGGATCAAAATATGTATAAAAATCTTTCGAAGAAAAGAACAAAATAAAATGACCTGGCAAATTTACCCCCTGAATCGAAAATGGAGCTATATAATTAAACCTACTTTCTAACGTTTTTTTTAAAATTTCGTAAAAAAGTAGTGTAATAACAGACAGAGATACAGGTATTCCCTTTTTAGATTCCAATACATAAGTAATAAAACTATTTTCTGGTGTATGGTAATCTTCGAAATTTCCTTGGTATTCTTTGTAACAATACAAAAAATCAACGATTTTATTAAACTGCTCCTCTGTTTGTAAATCAAGGAAATCTGGATAAGTTTTTATAAATTCATCTACTAGTAAAAAAAACCTTTTTTGATAATCCTCAAAACTAATAAAAATAGCATCGGAAAAACGAGATATCAAATAAGAACCTTTCATCAAGTTATGGGGATCTGCCATGTATGATTTAAAATCTTCAACAAGTTTTAAGTTATTTAATTCTGTTCCAATTTCTGAACGCAATTGTAATCTTACCACAGAATCTTCGATCAATTCAATAAAGTAATATGGGTTTCTACCAAAAGGAATTTTTTCAATGATTTTTTTTCTTATTGCATCTCTAATTTCTTTGTCTTCATGTTCGTAGTAAAGATACAATAAATTGACAATTTCATAATCAACTTCTTTCATTAATCCCATCACTTATAAGATAACAAAGAAAAATATTTTGTCAATAAAAAGTAGTATTTTACAAATCGAAAAATCTCTTTAACTTGAATGAATCCCAAAAGTTTTAAATTTATCGAAGTAATTATTATGACTATCCCTAAAATTTATCTGGTTATGTTTATAATCCCTTGATCTGTACGTTAACATCTCAATTCCATCAAAGAACTGCATTATTTTCTAAATTCTTTTAATTAATTATATTTATCGCGTTATAAGATATATTAATCCATCATGAAAATTTGTGTATATAAATTTTACGTCGTTTCTCCACATTAAATAGCAACTATCAAAAAGATTTTTATGCCCTTCTCCAAAAAGCAATCCTTTTGATGTTGCTCTTTAAAAAAATACCTTTTACTCGTATTTACTAGAAAAATTAAAAAATATGATCAATTCCCTCAAATACCTTATAAATCAATAACATCTATGTAGTATCCAAATACATATCCAATTTTATTATCAAAATCCTTTACTTTATACCAAAAATCTGATACCAAAGTATTATTCGTTTCCAATTCATATCTTTTTTTCTCTCTATCCAGAACTTCTACAATACTCCCTTGGGCTAACACCTTTACCACACTTGCATTCTCATTCGGTAGATTACGCAAATTAAGAGGTGCTTTTATGTATGCATATTTCTTATATGCATTCTTTGATTTTAAGATCTTATTTATCAAATCGATATGTTGATTATTAGGATCTTGATATTTTAATCGTACAAGATTCTGAATAACACTACTACCTTGAAACTGAGATAACGCATTAATGGCTGCTGAGGAAATTTCCGGATCAGGATCGCTTATCTTTTTTTCTATCTCCAATAATGCATATCCTGTTTTGAACTTTCCAGCCACATTAATACATGCAACTACCAATCTAGAATCAGTACTATTGCAAAATGGTTGTATTTGTCCCCATTCCCTCTGAGCTCCAATTGTACCTAATGCTTCTATGCTTGCTAATTTAACTACCACATCCTCTGATTTTAGACCTTCAAGAAAAAATTTATAATGTTTAGACTGAGCTACCTTAGATAACCCTAGAATACCATATTTTCTTATATTTTCATTTTTTTGGTCGTTCACCGCACGTTCAAAAATTGGAACTAATGATGCATTAGCTCCTTGAGCTCCTTGTTCAACCATTTTATACAAAGAAGTAATGGTAGCTTCTCTTACCCTATTATCATCATTTAAAAAGGCATAAATTAATGCATCAACAATTATTTTTGAATTTTTCAAGTTCCCTAAACTAATTGCAGCAGAAGCTCTGTTAATACTGTCTTCATCTTCTTTTAAGATTTTTATTAATAAATTTATATTCATTTGATTTGGATTCTCTTCTGCCTTCTTTATGATTTCGCTGATTCTTTCTTGGTTAGATTCTTTTCTTGCCTTTTCGTATTCTACATTTAGATTCTCTACTTGTGATAGTAAATTAGTAGTAATAAACAACTGAAAGATAATTAAAGGAATTATTCTTTTCATTTTTTCTTCCTTAAGGTGACGTCAATTCGATGACTCTTTGAGCATATTTTAGTATATGATCTGATGCATAAGGAGCATTTGCAATATTATCCAACTTTTCAGAAGCGTCTCCAAACTGGGTTTCTGTAGACTTCGGATTAGTCAAAGTATAATATGCATCCTCGATTTGAGAAGAAAATATTATATCCTCATCAGAAAAAGATAGATAATTTGTGGAGATCCAACCTCGAAATCCTTGTCCAAAAATATAACCAGAAATTTCTGCATATTCCCCATCATCAACTTTTTCTATTTTATGCACTTCCACAAGAGAACCTAAAACAGCATTATTACTTGTCGGAGACATTGGAGCCATCTTTGATGGACGACTTTTAAGACCTCCTTCCAATTTAGTAATAACTGCCATACTCTCTGTTAAATGGGATTTATTCATCCAACCATCACCTACACCAGAAAGACTTACTTTTACATAAGTAACATCCTTATTCCCTACCAAGATAGTTTTTTCTTCAGAATATACACTAACCCTCTCCCCTTTCGATATTGTTGCTAACCATTTCTGGTTTGGACCTGGTTCAACAGTAGCTATAGTTTTAAATCTAGCTTGCATTTGACTAGTGTTAACAGTATTTTGTGGAGTATTATCTTGCTCTTGTTTTTTCTTGCAAGTAATCAACAAAGCAATTACTAAACTCATACTAATCAGCAAGAATATACTACCTTTAAAAATTTTATTTTGTTTTTGATTAAACATCTTTTTCTCCTTTTCTCTTTATTGAAATATTTATTTCCATATATAATTTGATTTTAAATTGTCAATCTGTATATTTTTTAATAATTCATTTTTTTTTAAAGAATGCATTGTTCTATAAAATTTAATTTTTAGCAAAATTTAATTTATAGATATACTTTATGAGATTCGGATAATATCATTAATGAATCTTAACAGAAAGAAAATGGGCTATTTTATCATAGCGTATAAGATTTTTTTTATTAATTTAATTTAGTCATATTTTCTTAAAACAAAATCAATCCTCATTATTATTTATTATTATTTTTAAAACATAATATCTAGGATATGACTCTATTTTATGTTCTGATCCTTTTTGCCTACGAAATTGTTAATTATTAACCACATTTTCAATTCTTTGAATCATACTTTTCATTACAGAGAAAATCATATTTACAAAACAAACTACCAATCAAAAAAAATGCAGTAAATATATACAATCACATTTATATAGAACCAGTTATCAACGTTAAATATATATTATATATTTATAAAAATTCTTTGCTTAGAAAAAAACCCGTATTATTTTTTAAAATCTTTCTTTATTCTCCTTTATCTCGTGTAGTTGCAAGTAATTCGTCAGGTATATCTTCTATATATTCGCCAATTTGAACAGCTATACGATTTCCTACTTTACCAGGTAGACATTTAAATTTTTTTCTATCCCCTATTTTGATGATAAATTCACCTTTTATGGGTGTATTCAATCGCACAATATCACCGGGTCTTAAATTAATAACATCTCCTATAGATATATCGATTTCTCCTACTTCGCAACGAATAGGTAATTGCACTTGTTCTAATCGTTGTTGGATAACCTCGCGATTTTCGTCTGTTTGGGCTTTTTGTATAGAAGAATACCAATATTGGGCAGAAAGTTTGTTTACAATGGGCTCAATCGTAATATAGGGAATACAAAAATTCATCATCCCTTCTACATCAGAAATTTTTGTTTCTAAAGATACAAGAACAACCATATCATTGGGAGGTACAATCTGAGCGAATTGTGGATTGGTTTCTATATTTCCCAACCTTGGGCGTAAATCTATTACAGTTGACCATGCTTCTCTTAGGTTTCCTAACATTCTTACGATAACACTTTCCATTACAGAACGTTCTATATCCGTTAGTTCTCGCGAAATATTTTTGATTTGTTCTCCTTTTCCACCGAATAGTCGATCAATCACAGCAAAACTTACATTGGGGTCAATTTCGTATACTGCCGACCCCCTTAATGGGTCCATGTTAACAATAGCTAGTGTAGTCGGAGAAGGAATAGAACGGTTAAATTCTTCGTAGCTCAATTGATCCACAGAACTAACATGGACAGATACAGCTGCTCTTAATTGTGCAGAAAGAGATGTTGTAACCATTCGAGCAAAGGTTTCGTGAATCATTTGTAAAGTACGAATTTGATCCTTAGAAAATTTATCAGGACGTTTAAAATCGTATGGTTTAGCGATGCCTTGCTGTTTTGTTTCTTGTGAAGGAAATTCAATATCCGAAGATAAAGTCTGAACAGGAACTTCCCCTTCTGTACTTATATTAATGGTTTGCAGCAAATTCGATAGCTCAGCATCATCCAGCATTTCTGTCATAATTTTAAATATTCAATAAACCATGAATCAATCAAGTTTTTTTTGTATTTTTTTGTAATTTTTTTTAAAAAGACTATACATTTGAATTGTTTAATTTTTCACCACAGAGAACACAAAGATGCCACAAAGAAATTGCTTTAATAAAATCATAAATCTTAAAGCTAATTGGAAAAAGAATTATGAATATGTATATGAAAGTATGATAAATTTCTATTATAGTTTTTTTATGCGTTTAATAATAATATTTTATAAAGAATTTGTATTATTAGACAAAGCAATTAACAATTAAACATTAAAGTTGGTTAATGGTTTTTATGCATTTTCATTTTATAGAAATATTTTATTAAAATTTATATTATTAGACAAAGCACTATACATTTATTTTGCCTGAAAAGCCTTTTTGTAAGGCTAACATTCCACAAGCTGCATGAATTTTTTTGCCTGGTGAACCTCGATAAAAAGCAAGGATACCATGATTTCGTAGTTCCTCTTGAAATCGAAGAATTTCTTCTTGAGTAGGTGCTCTCCAATGATTAAAATTCGTATTCAAGGGAATTAAATTGAATTTACAAAAGCGAATATTTTTAGCAATCCTTACAAGTTCTTTGATGTGTTCTTTGTTCATGTTAACATCTGGTATCAAAATATATTCAAACGTTATATTTCTTTTATAAATTTGTGTATACTTTTTTACAACGTTTAAAAGATCCTTCAAAGGATATTTTGTGTTTATATCCATTATCATAGAACGTTCTTCGTTAAATGGATGGTTTAAAGAAATTGCCAAATTAAAAGGTTGCTTTTCGGCAATAAATCTCTCTATGCTAGGAATTACCCCCGATGTAGAAATGGTAATATGTCTAGCACCTATATTTAGCCCTTTGGAATGATTTAATATTTTTGCAGATTTTATCACATTATCGTAATTATAAAAAGGTTCCCCCATTCCCATAAAAACGATATTTGTAATCTTTTCTTGTGGATCAACATACTTTTTTCTAAAACGAATCATTTGATAGATTTGTTGTAAAATTTGCCATGTCGATAGGTTTCCTTTAAAAGGAATTTTTGCTGTAGCACAAAATGTACAATTCAAACTACAACCACTCTGAGAAGATATACAAGCTGTTCTTCGTTTTTCCGAAACAAGCCAAACAGATTCAAAAATTCTACTTTTACTTTCTTTGGAGTCTTGATATTCAAATATAAATTTTTGTGTACCAGAATCATCCGAAACTTCGTCCACAGTCTCATAATAATTCAAATTCAACACAGGGAATAAATGATTTTCTAGAATATAATTTCTGATTCTTTTGGGAAATTCGCTAAATTCCTCCACACTCAAAGATAAATGCTTATGAATTCTCAAAAACAATTGTTCAGCACGATAGGAAGGCTCATTCAATTGAAGAAAAAATTCTTTTAATTCTTCTATAGTACTTTCGTGAATTAACATAACACAAAAATAAAATCAAACTTAGATAAAAACAACCTTTTTATTATATTTTGCGTCTTTCTTTACAATCCCCAAGACTTTTGGTTCAGTAGATAAATATGGTAGATTCCAGTTGGATTCCCACTCAGAATATTCTGGAAAAAATTCCTTTTGTATCTTAATATAAATTTGTTGATAATTTATCAAGTTTTCTGAAATCTGTTTGATCATCGAATGTACGCTTTTTTCATCGACAAAAATAAGCATTCCATAACCACAATTAAATACTTTCGTCATTTCGAGAAAACTTAAATTCCCTTTTTCTTGGATTTCTTTAAAAGGGGTTTTTAAATCCCATGATTGTAATTCTACATAATAATTTTCTTTTAAAATTCGAGGAATATTTTCTTGGTATCCTCCTCCCGTTATATGTACCATCCCTTTAATCCTTCTATTTTTGATTTGTTCGTAGAGAATTTTCTCGTATAGAACAGTTGGTTGCATTAGAATCGATTCTTTTAGAAAATCGAATATTTCTTTTCTTATCGTATCTTTTGGTGGTGTATTGGATGCTGGATCATAAAATAATTTTCG
>Ga0197142_1004908_pt1 | contig 10657 bp, 8 predicted proteins | sample GBS60_MetaG_FD_148614 | JGI IMG/M metagenome (GOLD analysis project Ga0197142, IMG submission 148614) | Sediment microbial communities from Great Boiling Springs, Gerlach, Nevada, United States - GBS 60_MetaG | ecosystem: Environmental > Aquatic > Thermal springs > Hot (42-90C) > Sediment...
CGCAATCCTCATTTGGATGGGGTTGGTGGTGGTGGCCGGCATCGCCGTCTTTGCTGTGCTGATGGTTACCCTGAACAACCGCTCCGAGCGGCTGGCCCGCGTGGACCCCACTACCACGCCTACGATCCAACCACAGGCCGCTGTACCGACAGTCAGCCCGACGGCACTCAGCCCGGCGCCATCCGGTAGTGCCACGCCCACACTTATCCCCACACCTTCTACCGTTGGTCTGCCGGAAAGCGGGTTGGAACTGGGAGGGCAGGTGCCTGGCTATATTGCCCACCGCGACGTGATGGTCAGCGCAGGGATGACGTGGGTCAAGTATCAGATCAAGTGGAATCCCACGACCGACATCACACAGGCTGAGCAGAATGTCACCGAGGGGCATGCCAACGGCTTCAAGGTGCTGTTAAGCATCTCCGGCGATCCATACCCCCAGCAGCCGATTGACTACGCCAGCTACATCGCTTACCTGACGGAGGTAGCCCGTCTCAAGCCGGATGCCATTGAAATCTGGAATGAGATGAACCTCGACCGTGAGTGGCCGCGTGGGCAGTTCAGCCCTGCTGATTACGTCAACAATATGCTCGCCCCGGCCTACCGCGCCATCAAGTCCGTCAGCCCGCAGACCAGCGTGATCATCGGGGCGCTGGCTCCCACCGGCGTGGATGACATGGTGATAGCCATGGCCGATCAGCGCTACGTACAAGGACTCTACGCAGCGGGCGCTGCAAACTACGCCGACTGCATTGGCGTACATCACAACGCGGGCACAACCTCGCCTTCGGTGCGTTCGGGGCGTCCAGAGGGCAATCACTATAGCTGGTACTTCCTGCCGACCATCGAGGTGTACTACAATGGCATGAACGGGGCGCTGCCCGTGTGCCTCACGGAGTTCGGTTATGTGACGCCGGAGGGGTTTGATACGCCCATCCCCGCCAACTTTGCCTGGGGTGCGGATAACACCGTCGCGGAACAGGCTGCTTGGTTGGCAGAGGGCGTGGACATCGCACAGCAGCTGGGTTATGTGCGGCTGGTCATCATCTGGAACGTGGACTTCACCACCTGGGAGGAGAATGACCCGCAGGGCGGCTACGCTATCCTGCGCCCAGATGGGACCTGCCCTGCTTGTGCAGCCTTGTATGCTGCACTGAACGACTGAGAGGCCGAAGGGGCATGGTTCAGGGTAGGCACGAGGAAGGCCAACAGGTGCCCAAAGACCTGCAACGCCTCTTGGCTATCGCTTGGATCGGCATTGTGTTGCTGGTGGGAGCCTGCATCCTTCTGGCGGTGCGCTGGGGGATGAATGGGCAGAATGGTCGCGCCCTTTCGGCAGTGGGAACACCCATGGAGACGCTGCCTTTGGGGGCAGGAGCGACGCTTTTTCTGCTCCCTACGCCAACCGCTATGGAGACTCCTCTCTCTCGTCCGGCGGAAGGGTACGCTACCCCTTCTGTCGAACCGACTGTTGTCCCGCTGGCCGATCGATCTTTTGGCTACGGTATTGAGGCACAAGCGCTTGTCAACCCGCAGGCTACGCTCGATCACGTGCGACAATTGGGGCTGGGGTGGGTCAAAGTCTCGCTACGTTGGTCAGAGATTGAGGCCGAAGCGGGACGCCCTGATTGGGGAGCGCTTGACGCCTTCTTTGCCGAGGCAGCAACGCGTAACCTGCGGGTGTTGGTCTCCGTAAGCGCCGCACCTGCTTGGGCGCGTTCGGTCACCGCCGAGGGCCTAGAAGGCCCCCCGGATGACCCGCGAACCTTCGCTCATTTTGTCGCCCAGCTTGTGCAGCGCTATCGCGGTGCGTTGCATGCTGTTGAAATCTGGGAGGAGATGAATCAAGAACAACATTGGTATGCTCCCGGAGGGTTAAGCGCAGCGAGCTACATGGAGTTGCTGCTCTCCGCTGTACAGGCGGTCCGCACAGTGGACCCCGGCATCATTGTGATCAGCGGTGGATTGAATCCCACCGGTGTCGATGATGGCGTGATGGCCATTGACGATTTTCGCTACTTACAGGAGCTGATCGCCCTTGGTCTGCTGGACTATGTGGACTGCGTAGGCGTGCACCTGAAGGGCTACAACTTGCCCCCTGATGTACCTTATGATGCCGCGTCGAGTAGTGCAGCGGCCCATTTTCAAGCCCCTTTTGAGAACCCCCACCACAGCTGGTCCTTCTACTCCACGCTGCGCGGCTATAACGACATGATCGTGGCGGTGCGGCGTCATACGCCCCTATGTGTGACGGCCTTTGGTTGGGCCAGTGCGGGAGGGATCAGGAGCGAAGTAAAAGCAGGAATGGAGTTTGCTCTCGATAACTCGCCGGAGGAACAGGCTCGCTACATCACCCAAGCCTTCCAGTTGATGCGCGATTGGCGCTTTGTGTGGTTGGCTTTCCTCTTTAACCTCGACTTTGCGTTTAAGGCAGACGGCGACCTGGGTGATGCAGCAGCTCTGTACAGCATCCTTGCGCCCGATGGATCGCCGCGTCCTGCCTACCGAGCCGTTCAGGAAATGCCCAAGCTCCCTTAAGCTTGACTTACAAGCGGCCCCGTGTTTCCTGTGAGCGGCCCTCCCGTTGTATAATGGGGGCAAGACTATGGGCGGGAGGATCAGCGCGGGGGAATGCATGTCATACGTGCTTATTGTTGATGACGACGTGGCCGTTGCTCAGGCTATCTCCAATCTAGTCAGCCTTTTTGATTGGGAGGCGCGCATTGTTCATGGCCCTCGCTCAGCTATCATGGCGCTCCAGAAGGAGCCGCCTGCCCTGATCCTGCTTGACCTGAACATCCCCGGCGTGGATGGGTTGGAAGTCTGTCGCTATATCAAGCGCGACCCACTTGCGAAGGACATCGCAGTGGTCTTCGTGACAGCGGAGGACGATCCGGGCATGATGGAGAAAGCGCGTCAGGCTGGGGCGCTGGACTACCTCGTCAAACCTATTGACGTGGACCGTTTGGAGGAGATTCTCAAGAGGCTGCCTCAGCAGCCTGAGAAGAAGTGAAACTGAAGGAGCGTGGCCCTTTAAGGGCCACGCTCGCTATTCGGCCACAAGGGGTGGATCAGACTGCCGGCATTGCCCCCCTGCCGACCTTGGCTGCCAGCTGCCCCAAGACGTGGCCCGTGAAGTACCCCATAAAGATCGGGGTGAGCAAACCGCCCAGCCCGAACGTTACAGACGAAGCCACACCGGCGATCAGGCTTGCCAGAATGACATACAGCAGCACCATCCCGAAATCGCCGATATTGTCGCGCACGAGGGCGAAGTTCTCGCCTACCTGGAAGAAGGTGCCGAGTTCCTCGCGATCCACAAAGCGGATGAGGCCCCCAAAGTACACGACAGCAGCGAAGAGCCCGTAGAGTACGATCAGGCACGAGCAGCATATTATCAAAGTGCCGGCCAGTCCGGCCAGCGCTCCTGCGGCATCGCTATCGCCCCCTAGTGCTGGCAGCAGCCATACGGAGGAGGCTACGCAGACGAAGATCAGCGTTGGAATCTGATAAACCAGCGCAGCGATAAAGAGCTTGAAGCCGGTGCCCAACAGTCCCCCGAAGTCGCTCCAATCGGGGAGAGGAACCGCATCGCCCCTTCGCACTCGGCGGGTGATCTCAAAGCTCCAGCCTTGCAGGGTCATCGTCCCGATGATGGGAATCAAGCTGACCAGCACCCCTATCCCCAGCTTCTTCAACCACTCGTCGTCGTCAAACGGAAACATCAGCGCGCGTGTGAAGTCCATTGGAACCTCCTCACCAAGGTAAAAGATGGTTTCAAACCGGAAATGTCTGCCTCATTATAGGCTTTTGCGAAAGGTCCGCAACTGCCTAGACGTTCCCGCAAGGTCCTTTGTGGAGCGCTGCGAATGTTTGATGAGCCACTCCGAATACGGTATGATAACCCGACGGAACAGTTTTGGAGAGGCGATGATTATGAAGGTCATTCTGCTACAGGATGTCTATAAGAAGGGCGTGGCAGGCGAAGAGATTGACGTGGCTCCCGGCTACGCCCGCAACTACTTGATCCCCAAAGGGTTGGCTGTCAAGTCAACGCCCGGCATGCGGCGCCAGCTGGAGAATCTGCGTAAGAGCGCGGAGGCACGTCGCGCCGAGCGCGAACGGGAGTTCTCGCGCATTGCTGAACAGATTGCGGCCCTCACGCTTTACTTCCCTGTGAAGGCGGGCGAGACCGGCAAGCTCTATGGCTCGGTGACCCCCGCCGACATTGCCGAACGGCTGACGCAGGAGCTGGGTGTGGAGATCGACCACCGCCATGTGGGCGACCGCCCGCTGCGTGAACTGGGCACTTTTGCCGTGCCGGTGCGCTTAGAGGCTAACCTTGCCCCCACGGTGAAGGTCGTCGTTCACCGCGAAGGGGAAGACCCCCGCGCCGCCCAGGCCTCCGAAAAGGCCGCAGCTGAGGAAGAAGCGCCGCCTGCAGCCGAAGCCTAGCGCGCTTTTCCGGCTACGCTGCTGCCCCACATGCATGGGGCAGTTGGTTTCTGTCGCAGCGATAAGTTTTGGGCCGGCCGGTGGCCCTTTGCGTAAGAGATGAGCAGCGTGATGGACGACGATCTGCAATCCCTGGGTCAGATGTTGCGTGCTGCACGTGAAGCGCAGGCACTCTCTCTGCAGGAGGTCGAGGCGCAGACCCGCATCCGCGCTAAGTTCTTGCAGGCGCTCGAAGAGGGCGACCTCAGCGTGTTGCCTTCGATCACGCACGCAAAGGGGTTTCTGCGCAATTATGCACAGTTTCTGCATCTGGACGTGAACGAGATCGTCGCCCGCTTTGCTGCCGCAACGGGAGGGAGTGTTGTTGCGCCAACGGCGCCGGCCGTGCCCTCCACCGTCCCCCCGCCGGCACCGGATCACGAAGTGCAGGCCAATGAGGCTGAGCGGCCAGTAGTGCCAGCGCGGCCCTTCAGGCCGCGCGCCGTCTATATCGCGCCTGAGCGGCGCAGTGGCCCGGCTCTCCCTCTGGCGCTGGCTCATGCGCAGCAGATGGCAGTCCAGCCTGCTCCTACCCGGCAATCTAGCAGCCTGCTTGTGCGCATCCTACGCTCCGGATATTTTGCCGCTGCCGTGTTGTTGGTAGGACTTGTAGCGGTGGTGTGGTGGGCTGTCGCCAGTCTGAGTGGCATCTCCGGCGATGAGCTGTTGCCCCCTGAACAGGAATCGGCTGTGCTGGCACAGCTCGCAGGGAGCGCTACCGTTGCGCCCAGCCCCACTTTTCCTCCTACTTCCACGCCGAAGGCCGACAGCGGGTTGGGGGTCATGGACCGTGTGCTGCTTTCGATCGAGGTGCAGCAACCCACTTGGACGCGCATTGTGGTGGACGGCGAGACGGTCTTTGAGGGGCAATCTAGGCCGGGTACCATCCTGCGCTACGAAGGGCGCGAGGAGGTTTTCATCCGTACGGGCAACGGTGCTGGTCTGATCGTGACCTACAACGGGCAGGAGCTTGGCCCACTGGGTGGGCGCGGCGAGGTGGTGGAGCGCTTCTTCACCCTGAGTGGCCCTATCACTCCTACCCCTACCCCTACTGTCACGCCGACCAATACCAGTGTGCCCACGCCCACACCCAGTCTGACGCCGACGCCGTAGAGGGGACAGCTGAGCACGCTCTGTGAGGGGGATCCCAACATGGCTTCCAATGCGCATACCTATTACTTACTCAGCTTGGGCTGCGCCAAGAACACCGTTGATGCAGAGGGCATGGCGCAAATCCTCGCCGGTGCAGGGTTTCAGGGAACGGATGCCCCGGAAGCTGCCAGTGTGCTGATCGTCAACACGTGCGGTTTCATCGCGGCGGCCCGGCAGGAAAGCCTTGACGCCTTGCGCGCGCTGGCCGCCATCAAACGCCCTGACCAACTCCTGATCGCTGCCGGATGTCTTGCGCAGCGCTATGGGGTTCTGCTTTCACAGGAAGTGCCGGAGCTAGACGGTGTGATCGGCACGCGGCGCTGGATGGACATCCTCGACCTGATCCGGCGCTTGCGCCGCCGCAAGCATCCTGAGCCGCTTTACCACCTGCCGGACGAAGCGCAAACGGTGGGTACGGATGAGCGCGGTGTGCTGCGTGCGGCTATCCAAGGGGCTAGCGCCTATCTCAAGATCGCCGACGGGTGCCGCCGCCCTTGTGCCTTCTGCGCTATCCCCCAGATCAAGGGCACGCATGTCAGCCGCCCTCCAGAGGTGATCGTCGCTGAGGCAGCCCGCCTGAACGCGATGGGGGTCAAAGAGATCATCCTCATCTCGCAGGACACGACCGACTACGGCCACGATCTAGGCCTCAAGGATGGCTTAGCCTTCCTGCTGGAGCGCATCCTTGCTGTCACGCCAGACGTCCCTTGGATCCGCATCATGTATGCTTATCCGGGCTATGTCACTCCCCGCCTTATCGAGGTCATGGCCAGTCAGCAACGCGTCTTGCCCTATCTAGATATGCCGCTCCAACACGGTCACCGTGAGGTACTGAAGCGCATGCGCCGTCCGGCAAACGTGGAGTGGGTATACGAGACGGTCAGCAGGCTGCGCGAGTGGATGCCCGATATCACTATCCGCACCACGTTTATCGTCGGCTATCCCGGGGAAAGCGAAGAGGAGTTTGAGGCGCTGCTGCAATTCATCACGGACCTGCGCTTTGACCGCGTGGGGGCCTTCACCTATAGCTACGAGGTGGGTACGCCCAGCGCTCTGCTTCCCGATCAGGTTGCGGAAGAGGTCAAGCAGGCCCGCTATGAGCGTCTCATGGAAACCCAGCAACCTATCTCACACCAGCGTAATCAGCAATTTGTGGGCAAGACGCTTGACGTGCTGATTGAGGGTTATGACAATGGATTGAGCATTGGGCGCTCCTACCGCGATGCGCCGGAGATCGATGGACTGGTGATCGTGGAAGGTCGTCTGCCGGTGGGGGAGATTGTGCCGGTGCGTATCACCGGCGCACTGACCTATGACCTGATCGGTACGGCGGCTGTGGCAGAACATCGTGCGCCCGAGGATGCCGTGATGTTGTCAAGGAGAGCGAGGAAGCCGTGAAAGCAACGTTGCAAGACCTTCTGGCCTCAGGCCGTCCCGTTATCGCCGATGGCGCGATGGGAACGATGCTCATCGCCCTGGGGCTTCCGCGTGGCTCGGCACCGGAATTGTGGAATGTGGAGCAGCCGGAACGTGTGCGCAGCGTTCATCGTGGCTATATTGAGGCGGGAGCGCAGATCATTCTCACCAACACCTTTGGCGGCAACCGCCTGCGCTTGATGTTGCACCGTCTAGAAGGCCGTGTGGCCGAGCTAAACCGCGCGGCTGCCGCCCTTGCTCGCGCTGAGGCCGACGCTGCGCCGCATCCGGTGGTGGTGGCCGGTGACATAGGCCCCACCGGCCGCCTGCTTCAGCCCTACGGCGATCTGGCTTTTGAGGATGCCGTCGCTGCCTTTGAGGAGCAGGCTCGCGCTCTCGCTGAAGGCGGCGTGGATGTACTGTGGATCGAGACCATGTCCGATCTGGAGGAGGTGCGGGCAGCGGTGGAGGGAGCACGCAACGCAGCGCCGAACCTGCCGCTTGTCACCACAATGACCTTTGACACTGGCGGGCGCACCATGTTCGGCGTGACGCCGGAGAAGGCGCTGGAAACGCTGGGCAGCTTTGACGTGCTAGCCCTCGGCGGCAACTGCGGTAACGGCCCTGCTGAGATCGAGGGGGTCATTGAGAAGATGCACGCTGTCAGCCCGCAGGCAGTGCTTATTGCCAAAGCCAATGCTGGCATTCCACATCTGGAGGGGGATGCGGTGGTCTACGATGCCACGCCGGAGGTGATGGGCGAGTACGCTGTGCGGGTGCACAATCTGGGCGCACGCATCATTGGAGCTTGTTGCGGCAGCACCCCTGATCACATTCGCGCCATCGCCCGCGCCCTTGAGAAGAGGGAAGTTGGCTAGCGTAAGTGCAAGCAGCGTAAGATGTAGAGCCTTGTGAACAATCCAGACCGTTCATCGCCAACTTTTTGGAGGAGACAGCATGGCACTGACGGCCAACCTCGGTTACCCGCGCATAGGCCCTAACCGCGAACTAAAGTGGGCTGTTGAAAAGTACTGGGCCGGCCAGATGGATGACGATGCGCTGCTGGCGCAGGCCGCCGAAGTGCGACGCGCTGCGTGGCAGGCGCAGGCCAAGCGTGGCATTGACCTTATTCCCAGCAATGACTTCACGCTTTACGACCACGTTCTAGACCACGCTCTTATGTTCGGTGTAGTGCCGTCGCGCTTTGGCTGGCAGGGTGGTGCGCCCGATCTGGGCCTTTACTTTGCTATGGCACGCGGTACAGATGATGTCGTCGCTTGTGAGCTGACCAAATGGTTTAATACCAACTATCACTACATCGTGCCGGAGTTTGAGGGCCACTTTACGCTCACCGAGAACCGTCCACTGCGGGCTTTTGAGGCAGCACGCCGTGAGCTAGAGCTGGAAACCAAGCCTGTCATCCTCGGCCCCTTCACTTTCCTCAAATTGGGGGATAACCGCTCAGGCCGCCCGCTGGAGAGCCTCTTAGCCGACCTGCTCCCTCTCTATGCGCAGGTGCTGCGCGAGCTAGATGCAGCAGGGGGCCGGTGGGTGCAGATGGACGAGCCTATACTGGTGACCGATCTGAGCGAAGACGACTTAGTACTGGTGGAGCAGGTTTATGGGGAACTTGCCCGTGCTAAGGGCAATCTGCGCCTCATGCTCCAGACCTATTTTGACGACATTGCTCCGCACTATGGGCGCATCGTTGCCTTGCCGGTGGACGGTATTGGCCTAGATTTTGTGGCCGGGCCACGCAACCTGACTGCCATGCAACAGCACGGTTTCCCTGCCGGTAAAGCGCTGGGCATTGGCATCGTCAACGGGCGCAACGTGTGGCGTACCGACATCGCTGCTGCGCTTGACCTGTTGGACCAGATCGGTCGGTTTGCCGATCTGGACCAAGCGCACATCGGGCCGAGCTGCAGCCTGCTCCATCTGCCCGTCAGCCTCGATCTCGAAGCGCACCTCGATCCTCTGATCAAGAGTTGGATGGCTTATGCCAACGAGCGCCTTGAGGAGATCGTCCTGCTGGCGCGCGCCGTCAACGGGGGGCGCGAGAGCATCGCCGCAGAGCTAGCAGAGAACCAACGTATCATCGCCACACGCCGCGCCTCGCCAATGACGGTCAACCCCGCAGTACGTGAACGCGTCAAGAACTTGACGGAAAAGGACTTCCGCCGCGCTCTGCCCTATGAGCAGCGCCGCCAGTTGCATGCTCAGCGCTTGGGCCTGCCGCCCTTTCCCACTACGACCATCGGGAGCTTCCCCCAGTCCGCCGAGGTACGCCGTGTCCGCGCCCAGTTCCGCCGAGGCGAGATCAGCGCCCAGCAATATGAGCGCTTCCTGCGTGAGCAGTTCCAGCGCGTGATCGCCGTGCAGGAGGAGATCGGGCTGGATGTGCTGGTGCACGGCGAGTTTGAACGTTCGGACATGGTAGACTACTTCGCTCAGCAACTGGAAGGTATCGCCTTCATTGAGGGGTGGGTGCAGTCCTATGGCACGCGCTGCGTGCGCCCCCCGCTGATCTACGGGGATGTCTCCCGTCCACACCCTATGACCGTTGAGGTCAGCCGCTACGTACAAAGCCTCACCACAAAGCCCGTCAAAGGGATGCTCACCGGCCCGGTGACGATCCTGATGTGGTCTTTTGCGCGGGATGACCTCCCTCGCGAGCAGATTGCCTATCAGCTTGCTCTCGCCATCCGCGATGAGACAGTCGATCTAGAGCAGGCAGGCATCGGGGTGATCCAGATTGACGAGCCGGCTTTCCGCGAAGGGCTGCCGCTCAAGCGCGCGGATTGGGACGATTATTTGCGCTGGGCAGTGCGCGCCTTCCGCCTGGCCTCTGGCGGCGTGAAGGACGAGACGCAGCTGCACACGCACATGTGCTATTCGGACTTTAACGATATCTTACCCGCTATCCGCGAGATGGATGCCGATGTCATCAGCATTGAGAACTCCCGCAGCGGCAGCGAACTGCTGGAGGTCTTCCGCCACTTCCGTTATGATCACGAGATCGGCCCCGGCGTATATGATGTACACAGTGAGCGCATCCCTTCTGTTGAGGAGATGCGCGACCTCGTGCTGCGCTCGGCGGAGGTGCTCGATCCCCATCTGGTGTGGGTGAATCCCGACTGTGGGCTAAAGACGCGCCGCTGGGAGGAGGTCATCCCGGCGCTGAAGAACATGGTACAGGCTGCGCAGGAAGCGCGCGCTCGCCTCGCTGCGCGGAACATGGAGAGGCGCGGTGAGGCTTGAGCGCAGGGGATGATCATCCTCCGCTTATAAGCGGGCGTTTAAAGACGTAGGTCAGCGGCAAGCGCCCCAATCCGCCTGTATGGGGGAAGACGCTCACCAGCTCCCAGCCCTGTTCACCCAGCTTGGCGAGCATGGCCGGCCAGCCCTGGTGCAGGTCGGTTTCCACCGGCACACGGTCGGCGAAGAACTGCTTCAGGACGCCCACGCCGCTCGCGCTCACCTCAATTTGGCAGTATTGCCAGCGCATCCGTTCAGCCAATTTTTCTCTCTCCTCGTGAAAAGTGCGCTTACGCCTCGAACGTCTGATGCAGCGAGGGGATATGCACTCCCTTGAAAC
>Ga0197142_1004909_pt1 | contig 10657 bp, 10 predicted proteins | sample GBS60_MetaG_FD_148614 | JGI IMG/M metagenome (GOLD analysis project Ga0197142, IMG submission 148614) | Sediment microbial communities from Great Boiling Springs, Gerlach, Nevada, United States - GBS 60_MetaG | ecosystem: Environmental > Aquatic > Thermal springs > Hot (42-90C) > Sediment...
GCCAAGTGGCAGAACATTGTAGCGTTGGGTCATTTGCCCATCTTTACAGATCAATAACGGCTGTGCCCCCTAAAGCCCCTGTGGGTGGCGGTTTTACCCTTACTGGTTTATAGTCTAAGGCAGGATGACAACAGGAAGCGCACAGGTGGCACGCATTCTCGTTGTGGACGACGAGCCGGATGTACGGGAGCTGTTCAACATCACCTTGAGGATGGCCGGGCATGTCACGGAGACTGCCAGAGACGGCGTAGAGGCTGTCGATAAATTGGCGGAGCAGCTCCCCGACCTGATCCTGCTTGACCTCATGATGCCGCGCCTAGATGGGTTCGGCCTGCTGGCCCATATCCGCAAGGAGATGGACAGCAAACCCATTCGCGTGCTGATCGCTACGGCCAAGGTCTTGGAGGAAGCCGATCGGGAGAAGCTCAGCTCGTGGCCGGTGGTAGGGGTGCTCGACAAAGGCGAGCTAGACATCGGGCAGATGGTAGGCATTGTGAGTGCTGCGCTGACCAAAAACCCCTTTAAGAACGGCACCACGGAGCGCCCTAAGGTTGAAGAGGGAAAAGAAGCTGAAAAAGCGTCGGTGAGTGAAGCAGAGCCTCCAGCGAAGGGGGAAGCCAAGCCCGCGCCCGACGCCAGCGCAAAACAGGCCACCCACGCGGTGGCAGAAGAGAAACCCCTCTCACAGGCCGAGCAAGCCGATCCGAAAAAGCAAGCTTGATGCTCCCACTGCAAGTGAGAAGGCAAATCGCTTGCTAAAGAAGGGGCGGGTCCACCATCAGTGGGCCGCCGTGCTTCTCAATGGCCGTCTCGATGTGGGCCAGGGCCTGCTGTTCATCCCCTGCCAGTGCCAGCGCCCCGCTCGGACGTTCCTCGCCAGCGGCCAGCATTACAGCTCCTCCCCGACAGGGGATCAGCAGGTCGACTGTATAGCGTTCGCCGCCTTCGCGGACCTCAACAGCACGTTCCGCTTGGATACCTCGCGCCTTCAGCGCGTGGTAGATGCGATCCACGAACATATTATCGCTGCTGAATAGATCGTTGATCTCCCGCGCGGCTACAAAGCGATCCCAGGTCGTCTGGATGAAAGTGATGCGCCGCCAACGCAGGCTGACAATGGGCGGCTGCTTTTCCCGCAGGGGGCCAAGCTGAAGCTTGTAGTAAAGATCGTTGGCGCGGGGATGTTCTGCCTCCTCTGGCAGGAGGTCAACGCGGCGCACCAGCTCATGGCCGGTGCGCCGCGCATAGTAGTGGATCGCCCAACGCAGGTCAGGCCCGAAGGCTTGGGTGAAGTAGAAGGCCACGTACTCGGCGTGGATGCCCTTCGGTGCACTCTTTACCGGTACACGGTACCAGTGCTGCTCACGCGCCAGTTCTAAGTCGCGGGGGTGCGGCATTACACCGACGAGGACGCGGTCTTCAGGGTACATCACGCTCCGTGAAGGTGGTGTTCTCTGCGGAAAGCCATGATGCGCTGATCGATCTCCGCTACCAAACGCTGATGTTCCTGCCACCAGGCCGGGTCACGCTGCGCATCCAGCTCTTCAACGGTTTTGCCCTGCTGCTCAACCCAGGTGTAATATTTGAGGTTGTGCCAGCGTTGGCGTACTTCGCGCGTGCCTTCCAGAATCCAGTCCAATCGCTGCCCGTGAAACGTGGAGGCCATGCGGTAGGCTGCCAGAGCTTCATCCATCTTGCCCTCTTCGCGCTCCAGCCAATCCATGACTGAGTAGTAGCGGTCGATGGCATCGGTGCAAATGGTGACGATCACGTCGTCGGCACCCATGTTGTAGAACTTGGCGGTTTTGATGGCGCCCAACACGTTGCACACGCTGGAGATGCCAAAGATGCCGCTCATCTTCTCCACGTCCGCCTCCGGCACGCCGAAGCGTCGGATAAGCGTTTGCTGGCCCACCGGATCGGTCAGCAGTGCCAGCCCGCGCAGGCAGGACATGTCGTCAATGCACATGAGGGCATCCATGTTCAACACGTTGTGGATCCAAGTGACGTGCTTGTCGCCGATGCCCTCAATGCGGTGTGAGCCATAGCCGTTGTTGTAGAGCGTGGGGCACTGGATAGGCTCCAAGCCTACGATTTTGTGGTCAGGCCATACCTGCTTGAGCCGATCGCCGGCAGCGATGGTGCCCGCTGACCCCATCGCCGAGACGTAGGCCGAAATCTTGCCCACACCGATGCCCTGTTGCTTGAGCACCTCGGCTAGCTCTACAATGGTGTTGCCCGTGACGTAGTAGTGGAAGCGGTAGTTGCCCATCACCTCAAACTGGTTGAGCACACGCACCTTAGGGTCGCGGCGCAGTTCCCATGTTTTGTCGTAGATTTCCTTAACGTTGCTCTCCGAGCCGGGCGTTTTGATCACGCGCGCGCCGTAGCTCTCGATCTTCTCAAAGCGCTCGCGGCTCATGTTCTCCGGCAGCACCACGATGCTGTCAAAGTTCATGCGACAGCCCACAAACGCCCCGCCGATGCCGTAGTTGCCGGTGGAGGGCCATACCAGCGTGTGTACGGCAGGGTCCACTTCGCCGAAGAGTTCCTTTTCAACCACCACCGAGTAAGCCGCGCCCACCTTATGGCTACCGGTAGGGAAGTGCGTGCTGTAGAGCACTACAATATTGGCCTCCACACCAGTCAGCTGATGAGGCAAGACGTGGTAATAAATGCGGTTGTTCTCATCCTTCCAGGTGATGTTGAAAAGGTTGATAGGATCGAGCGGGTCCTCAGTGCGCATCCTGAGCGCTCTGGCGCGGACCTCTGGGGCAATCTTTTCGGGGTGTAGCATCTCCTCAAAAGTCGGGCCAGTGATGATCTTCGTCTCGCTCATGGGTGTTTCCTCAACTCCTTTTTTGAAGTATGTGTGCTCGTCCTAGTCCGCCGTCTCCGCTCCGGCGTCCTCGTTGAGTAAAGCATGCTCTAGGCGGCGCATGAGATCGTAGGCTGCATCTCGCTGCCGCACGATCTCGCGATAGGTCTCCATCTCTTCACGGCTTAAGTCTCCTGCCCGCCGCGCCTTAAGCAGCTGCTTGACCTGCTCATCCCATTTGCGGTATTCCTCAAGCGCTGCTTTGTGCTGCGCCAGCAGTTCGTTAACGCGCTCGGAGTCGGTCATACTACGCCTCCCGCCGTCCGATCCGTTCGGCGTAGGGTAATGCCGAGGCAGTCGGGTATCCCAACACGTCACGCACAATGTACAGGGGGCGACCCTTCACCTCGTTATAGATACGCCCTAGGTACTCCCCGATAATGCCAAGGCAGATCAGCTGAATGCTGCCCAGAAACAGCACCACGATCAGTGTGGTAGCCTGCCCTTCCAGCGGGCGAGCATCAGTGAAGGCTCGCAGGTAAACTACCACCAAGATGGCGGGCACGCTCAAGGCAGCGATGATGAAGCCCAGATAAGTGGCCATCTGAAGCGGTAAGTACGAGAAGCCTGTGATGCCGTCCCAAGCGAAACGTAGCATCTTGCGCAGAGGATACTTGGTTTGGCCGGAGAAGCGCTCGCGGCGCACGTACTCCACGCCCGTTTGCCGGAAGCCTACCCAGCTCACCATGCCGCGAATGAAGCGGTGATGTTCGCGCATGGCACGCACGGCTTCCACCACCCGGCGATCCATCAGGCGAAAGTCGCCGGTATCTAGGGGGATGTTAACGTCGGTGATGCGGTACAGCAGGCGGTAGAACAGCGAAGCGGTGAAGCGCTTGAACCACGTCTCGCCTTCGCGTTTGGCACGCACAGCATAGACTACCTCATAGCCCTCACGCCACTTAGCGATCAGGTCGAGGATCACTTCCGGCGGGTCTTGCAGGTCGGCATCGATGAGGATAACGGCCTGTCCAGCGGCGTAGTCCATGCCGGCGGTCACGGCAATCTGATGACCGAAGTTGCGGGCAAAGCGCACCACGCGCACGTGCTCGGGGTCCTGGGCAAAGACCTCCTGCATCACCTCCGCCGAGCCGTCGGTGCTGCCGTCATCCACCATGAGAAGCTCCCACGGCTCGCCGGTTTGCTGCATCACCTCACTGATACGCCGATGCAGCTCGCGGATGTTGCCCACTTCGTTGTATACGGGAGCAACAACAGAAAATGTTGGAGTGGCCGCCATCTAACGAACCTGTCTGAATGCAACGGGTCGATCTGTTCTAATTGTACTCCTTCACACCCGAAAAACCTCACTGGCTACACGGGCCACTTCCTCTAGGCGCGGCGCGATGCGCGTGGCCTGCGAGACGGAACGGCGGGCTGTAGCCACATCCTTAAGGCCATTGCCTGTGATGAGCACCACAATGCGCTCGTCGGATGTGAACAGCCCTGCAGCAGCAGCCTTCAGCAGGCCGGCATAGGCAGCTGAGGCTGCCGGTTCGGCGAAGACACCTGTGGCGCGCGCCAGTAAGGGGATGGCAGCAATAATTTCCTCATCGCTCACGGTGAGGAAGACGCCGTTCGTCTCCTTTACTGCGTTCATGGCTTTCACGCGGTCGCGGGGCAAGCCTGCCGAGATGCTATCGGCGACGGTGTGCGCCTCAATGGGCTGCATGTGTGCCGGATGGATGCCGTCCTTCCAAGCGCGGTACATGGCGGCTGAACCTTCGGCCTGTACACCGATCAGGCGCGGCATGTGGTCGATCCAACCCAACGCCAGCAGGTCTTTTAATCCCTTATGTACCCCACTGATGATGTTGCCATCGCCCACACTCACCAGAATCGTATCGGGCGCGGCGAAGCGTCCCGCACCGTCTGCAAGCTGCTCGCAGATTTCGTAGGCGACGGTTTTCTTGCCTTCTGCCGTATAGGGATTGTAGCCCGTGTTGCGGCAATACCAACCGTAGGCGTCCGAGGCAGCTAGGCAGAGGTCAAAGGCGTCATCGTAAGTGCCCTCAACCAAGAGCACGTATGCCCCATAGACAAGCAGCTGTGCGATTTTGGCCTCCGGGGCGCTGGCGGGGACAAAGATCACCGTTGGCATGTGGACGCTTGCTGCCAGCCCGGCCAGTGCGGCGGCGGCGTTGCCAGTGCTGGCTGTCGTCACCAGATTGCGCCCCTCAGCAAGGGCCTTCGCCACAACCAGTGCGCTGGCGCGGTCTTTGAGCGAGGCGGTGGGGTTGCGTCCATCGTCCTTGATCCACACTTGTCCTACCTTGATCTCACGGGCGACCCCATCCGCACGGTAGAGGGGCGTATCGCCTACCAACAATGGTGGCTCAGCGGCCTCATAGGCGATGGGCAAAAGCGCCTTATAGCGCCACATGCCCGTCACATTGCGTAGGCCATTGCGCTGGACATGAGCAGCGATACGCCCATAGTCGTATTGTACGTCTAAGTTACCACTGTCCGTTGGGCACACATAAGCAACCTCTGCCGGATCGTAGACCTCGCCGCAGAGTGTACATTTCAAACCGGTCACGTGTTCCATAACTACCTCGTTGGATAAGCCTATTCTTCTATGAACGCACGGCCCAAGGACTTGGGCGGCGCAACACGCAGCGCGTGCGCCAGCGGCCCTTGCAGCCAACGCGGTGAGATGTCGATCAGGCGCTTGATGCCCTCACTGCCCACCAGTAAGAGCACACCCAGCATCAGCAGCCACTGGAGCGAGTTGAAGAGCACCACCGGCACTTCCGGAAAGGTACTTTGCAGAATCTGCGCTACGGCCTTGGTGATGCCATATAAGATGGCCCCCAAAGCTCCACGCACCGGTCGCCACCCGCCGAAGATCACGATCGCCAATGCGATCCAGCCAATCCCTAGAATGTGGTTGTCGCTCCAGCCCAGTTTGATGTCCAGCGAGTAGCCCGCGCCGGCGATCCCTACCAGCGCTCCACCGAGGGCAGCGTACAAATAGCGCGTGCGGTTGACCTTCACCCCACGCACAAAGGCTGCTTCCGGGCGTTCGCCCACACCGCGCATCTGCAACCCCGGCTGAGTTTGGAACAGCCACCACCACACAATCCCTACAGTGATGATGGTGAGGTAGATGAAGAGGTCATGCCGGAACAAGAGCGGCCCGATAAACGGGATGTCTGAAAGGTAGGGGATGGGGAGGTGGGTCACGCGCGGGCCGGGAATGCGTGTGTAGTTCTGGCCCAGAAAGTTGGCCAGATCGGCCAGCAAGAGGGTCAGTACAAAGCCGATGGCGACCTGATCCTGTTTCAGGCGGATGCTGCCCCAGGCAATAAGGAGGGCGGCCAGCGCACCGATGAGTGCCGCTACCGCGAATCCGACCAGTACGGGGATCGTATCGCCGGCGATGCCGACTGCCTCTAGAGAGCCGCTCACCTTGTAGGCCACCACAAAGCCGGCCATAGCGCCGATCAGCATTGTGCCGTCCAATGAGAGGTTGATTACACCGGCACGCTCAGTGATGGTCTCACCGATGACGGCCAAGATCAGCGGCGCGCTCTGCGCCATGATAGAAGCCAGAATGCCCACAAGCTGCGCTTCGTTCATGTCTCAGCCTCCGCCTCTACTGTCGGCTGGGGGCGGCGGAAAACGCGATGGGGATCGCCAAAGAGCAGCACAAACAGCACCAGTGTGCCCTGAATGATCCCGCTGATGGCGGAGTGCAGTTGGGTGCGCAGTTGCACAACAGCGCCACCGGTCAATAGGCCGGAGAAGATCAGCGAGATCACTAACACCCCCAGTGGACGCATGCCTGCCAATAGCACGATCAGGATCGCCAGAAAGCCAATGCCGCCGGAGATACTCTGACGCAGGCTATCAAACCAGCTCAACACACGCACGGCCCCAGCTAAACCGGCCAATGCGCCACACAGCATCATAGCCGTGATTGCCCCGCGTTCGCTGGAAACGCCCAGAAGGAACGCCGAACGCATATTTTTGCCCAACGCTTTCAGCTTCAGGCCCCACGATGTACCGCGCAGCGCCAATACCACCAACAACAAGGCGATCAAGGCCAGCACCAATGAGAGGGGGCTAAAGCGCGTGTTTCCTAGCAAAGGGAGCAATGCGTGGCGCGGAAAAGGCACCGTTCCTCGGAAAGACCCTCCCTCCGGCGGTTGCCAGGGGCCTGAGATCAAGTAGTTGGTGGCAATGATGGCCAAGTTGTTGAGCGCCACGCCGCCGAAGATTTCATGTACGCCCCCGCGTGTTTTCAGGATGGCAGCCAACGCGGCCCACATGGTGCCTGCTATCATGGCCACCACAATCTCCAGCGGCACGATCACCCAGCCGGGGATGTCGGGGTAAGCGGCGGCAACCTCTAGAGCGACGGCGCTGGCGCCGATAGCTCCCATGATCATCTGGCCTTCCACGCCGATATTCCACAGGCCAGTGGTGAATGTCACCAGCAAGCCGACAGCGCAAAGCAACAGCGGCACCCAGAACGCTAAGGTGCTGAAAGTGCGGTCGTAGTCGCCAAAAGAACCTTGCCACAGCGCACTGTAGGTCACCCCCGGGCTAGCCCCTACAACTATCAGCAGGGCTGTGGTGACACCCACTGCCATCAAAACGGGGACAACTCGCCATAGGTTGTGCAGCAGGTTATCTTTCATAGCTGCTGGCCTCCGATCAGATGGCCTAACTCTTCAACCGACGTCTCAGCGGCGTTAAGAATGCGCAGCAGCCGTCCACCGGAGAAAACCGCAATACGGTCGCTGCGTTCAAGCAATTCGTCCAAATCCGCCGATATGAACATGATCGCAGTGCCTTGCTGCAAGCGCTCCTCAAACAGCTCCCAGATATGGTTGGTGGAGGTGACGTCTAGGCCGCGTGTAGGATGTTCCAGCAATAACAAGCGCAGCGAAGGCGGCAGCAGGGCCAGCATGGCGCGTTGCTGATTGCCGCCGGAGAGTTCGGCGGCTTTTGTCTCGGCGCGTCCCACGACGTTGTACCGCTGAATACGCCGTGAGATTTCATCACGGGCGCGCTGCCAGTTGATCACAAAACTGCTCTCCGGTGAGACCAGCGCCATGTGCTCTGTCAAAGAGAGATCCGCAATGAGGCCCTCCTCCAGGCGCCCGGCTGGGACGTAAGCCCCGCCCCGCTGCCGGAAGACATGGTAGGCAGATTGGCTGGTCCAAGCGATCAACACTGTGCTGACCAGCCAAATGGCCCCCGCTATCAGCAGCGCCCAAGCCATGCCACCTGCCATCTGCAAGCCGCCGATTTGACCGTTGAGAAGCCGAACGATCAGCCAGATGGTGCGTATGGCAAGGAATGCCCAGGCTAGCCAAGGTGTCCAGAAGAGCGGCGAGCGCTTGCCGATAAGAGGCTCTCCACATAGCAGGATTCTGCCACTGTGGATGGGTTGTAGCCCCGCGCAGGCCTGTAGCAGCAGACGCTGGCCGCTGCCCTCTAGCCCAGCGAGGCCTAACGCCTCGCCTTCGTGCAGCTCCAAGTTGATGCCCTCAACGGTGAGCCGGTAGGTGCGGATTGTCACGTTCTCCACCGTGAGCACTGTTGGAGCAGCCGCGTGAAGCTTGTGGGTGCTGCGTGGGAGCTCCTCGCCGAACATCATACGCACCAGCGTGCTTGTCGGGCAGGGGATAGACTGCGTGCCGACCAGCTTGCCGTGCCGCAACACGGCCACCTCGTCGCACAGCTCCTGAACCTCCTCCAGCTTGTGCGAGACAAAGATAATGGTCTTCTGTTCTTCGTGGGCGAGGCGGCGGATGGTGTTGAAAAGCATCTCTTTCTGCTCAGCGCTGATGCCGGTGGTAGGCTCATCTAGAATCAGCACGTTGGCGCCCAACGCCAGCAGGCGCAGAAGCTCCATCTGCTGGCGCTCACCCAGCGTCATGGTATCTACATAGACGCGGGGGTCCAACTCGAAACCGAATCCAGACGCATATTGCTCCAGTTCGCGGCTGCCGCCCCCTCGATCCAGTACCAGTCGGTCATCGTGGGCCAGCAGGTGGTTTTCGATCACCTGCATAGGGGGGAAATCCAGAGGGTCCTGGTAAAGCATCCCGATGCCGCAATGCAGAGCGTCGGAGGGCGATGAAAATACAACGGGTTGCCCATCCAACAAGATTGTACCGCTGGTAGGGGCCTGATAGCCGGAGAGGATTTTCATCAGCGTGCTCTTGCCTGCACCATTCTCGCCCAGCAGGCCGTAGATACGTCCCGGCTCAAAGGTGAGGCTGATGCCATCGTTGGCGCGTACATCGCCGAAGTATTTACGGATATCTCGTAGTTCGACGCGCATCGGACTTCTCTTTTCGTGCAACTGGCCCTTGCTCGGGGCCAGTTTAACGCAAGGATGGGATAGAGAAAAGAGAGCGGCCCGAAAAAGCCGCTCTCTTCGAAAGGTGCGATCGGGAACGGTTCTTTGTTACTCGCTGGCGCCCGTCATGCCCTCCAGCAGTTTGGGCAGATACCAAATCTGCTGGTCGGTTGCGACTTCGCCATCGGCCAGATACGGCGTGCCATCCTGCAGGTTGAGCGGCCCGACCCACAGGTTGACCTCACCGCTGGCCAGCTTGCTGATGAAGTCATCCAGATTGGCCTTCCACTCCTCGTTGGCCAGCAGACCAGGCCCGTCTATCCAGCCCACGTGCGACCGGTCGGGGTCGTTGAGGTTCTCCCAGTACGGCCCGTTCCAGTCCCACGACTGCTTCCAGGTGCCGTTGGCTACAGCTTGGGCGGTGGCAAGATAGGCCGGCCCCCAGTTGAAGTACGGCACACCCAAGCAGACATCCGGGGCCTCGTCGCAGGCGCCTTTGTAGTCGTAAGGGATAGCAAAGACGCGCTGCCCCTGTGCAGCACGCTGCCCGGCTACCACGATAGCCTCGGTGGTGTCAATACCGCTCAGGACAACGTCTACACCGGTGTCAAAGAACTGATTGACAACCTCAGTGGGGTCAAGTGTCACGCCGGGGATGTTGAACCAGAAGCCGATCCAGGTGACCGAGAAGCTCAGCTCGGCGGGATCCATGCCGCGATAGTTCTCCCAGCAATAGCGCGCACCGAGGTAGGCCGAGGCGGCCAGACGGCGCGTCTCGAAGTTGATCAGTGGGCCGAGGTAGCCGATCTTACCTGTTTCGGTGGCCAGCGCAGCAGCGCATCCGGCGATAGCCTTCATGTCCTCCATACGCCCCATGATGTTCCCTTCATTGGGCGGTGCAACGCCTGCGTCCTGCCCTTCGGCCCACGCATCATCACCCGAGATATTGATGAAGACCACATCAGGGTGCTTCTGCGCAGCGCCGACAGTGTCCTCTTCAAACTCGTCCGAGGTGGTGAAGATCAATTTGGCTCCCTGGGCGATCATGTCGTCCGAGACGCCCTCAACGGTTGCCTCAGGCTTATCGGCGGGGTTGAGACTCTCGAAAAAGATCATGCGCGCACCGGGGAAATTCTGCTCCACATACAAGCCAGCCTCGTAGTGGGCTTGGCTCCAGCCACGGTCGTTCTTCGGCCCCACCAGAATCACACCGAACACAAACTCCTCTTCCGTTGGCGCTTCGGTAGCGACCTCGGTTGCAACCTCAGGAGGAGCCTCCGTGGCCTCTTCTGGGGGCGCTTCGGTCGGGGTTGCTGGCGCACAGGCAGCCAGCAACAGTGCCATCACCGCCACCAGCAGAGCGAACTTGAACAGGTGCTTGTGTGCCATAGTCTTCTCCCTTTCTTCTCCTCGCGAAACGGCGCACCATGAACGTAATAGATGGACGGGACAAGATGGCG
>Ga0197142_1004910_pt1 | contig 10657 bp, 8 predicted proteins | sample GBS60_MetaG_FD_148614 | JGI IMG/M metagenome (GOLD analysis project Ga0197142, IMG submission 148614) | Sediment microbial communities from Great Boiling Springs, Gerlach, Nevada, United States - GBS 60_MetaG | ecosystem: Environmental > Aquatic > Thermal springs > Hot (42-90C) > Sediment...
TACTTTTCTTTTAGTTATTAAATCTATAATAGAATCAATGAATCCTAATGAAGTATAGTATATGTTAAATAAGAAAACAGTTATAAATAGGGGTAATATTCTTATAGATTGTATTCTGCTGTCTAGAAATGCAGCAGTTCCTATTTGATAGAATGGAGCAAAATTACCAAATGTGTTGTAGCCGTATACTGCTATCAAAAACAGAAAGTTACCTACTATTGACATCTCTCCTAAAAAGAAAAGAATAATAGAAGCTAAATATCCCAATAAAGTTAAGAAGGGAATAGTATATATTATTAATAAAAGTAAGCCATCTAATTTTGTAAATAATTTAATTTTATCTGATTTTATTAAGGGTATAAGATATTTGAACATAACTTGGTTATGTCCTCTAGACCATCTTCTTATTTGTTTAGCTCTTACCTTGTAATCTTCTGGTACCTCTTCTAAAGCCTCTAATCTATTGGAATATACTACTTTATATCCATTAAGGTATAGTTTAAAAGTTAATTCTGTATCTTCTGCTAGTATATTGGGATCAAATTTGCCGATTTTTATAAAGATATCTTTTTTGAAAGCTGCGACAGTTCCTCCGTATTGTGGGATTAAATCTAAGTTATATCTTGCTTGTTGGTCTACTTGGTATCCAGCACTTCTTTCTAAATCTAACATCATTGTTAATAAATTTTTATTGAAATTATAAGGAATAACTCTACCCATAACTGCAGCGACTTCAGGATCAATAAAAGCTTTTACCATATCCTTAATTTGTCCTTTAGGTACTATATAATCTGCATCGTATACTACAATAATATCTCCCTGTGCTATTTCTACTACTTCATTTATTGAATTTTGTTTACCTCTTAGGCTTTCATACCTATGATATGGTTTTATAAAACTGTATTTTGAACTATAGGATTCTAATATTTCTTTAGTTTTATCTGTTGAATGATCATTTATTGGTATTATTTCTAATTTATCTTTAGGATAATCTACATTTATTAATGAATTCAATATATTATTTATAACTTTTTCTTCATTATGCATCGGTATTAAAACTGTTACTTTTGGTAGATCTGAATCTATTATATCATGATAAGCTATCTTTTGAGTCCCTATTGATCTATTTAATGTAAAAAACATATGTCTTATAGCATATATTACTAATATTATCATCAGAAATATTAAGTATATTTTTAATGTAAAAATAAGTATTTTTAACATTACTGAATAAATTTATAGTATTTTATGTCTTTATAGTGCTTGGAGATAATAGATATATAAATAGAGTAAATAGATGATATATAAAGAAAATCTAAAAATGGACCTAATGTAAAAAATAAATTAACCATATATAAGTAACTATAATTATTTAATATATACAAAAAAACTCCATATCTTAAGTATCCAAATATTATACTATACATAATTGTTATTAATACAATTGTTAAATTTGAAAAAACTAAAATTATATTAAAATTAAAAATAGATAAGATTATTGATAATAATATAGGTATAAAAAATAATATTCCGGTTTGTATTTGTAAGTAAAGAATAGAAAAACTTCTGGTATCATATGGAAAATATTCCTCAAAAAAGTAAAAATAAAAACAAGAAATTATTAAGGGTATTAGTGTAAAAATTATAGATACTTTTACTGGTAAAGGGATTTTTTTTATAAGATATAGGATTATTAAAATTATTATTATTCCTATTAAGTTATAAATTATAAAATCTTTATTAGGGTATTTACCCTCTATTACTAAATATTTTAAATCTATATCTATAAATAGTAATTTAATGAATTTAAAGCTTTCTATTTGATAATTATTAAATAGTGTGCTTAATTTTAGTATCCAAAAGTTATTAATATTTTCTATATCTATTATTATTAAATGTAGATATAATAAGCTAATGAGTAATAGACTTAGATAAAATAAAAATGGATTAAAATTAACTATTTTAGCATATCTATGAAAATCAATATGTTTTTTTAAAGTTTCTTGATATAATTCTACTATTTCTTTATAATTTTTATTATTTTGATAATTTTTAGTATTCATTAATATTCATTAAATATACCTATAGTGAATCCATTTTTTTCAAAAGAATCTCTTAATTTTAAGTAATTATATTCTAATATTATACCATTACTATTGTTTATCCATTTTCTATAGTTTATAATGTAGTTGTATGAGATATTATTTACCAAGGTTGGTGTAGGTAGGTAAGTAGCTAAGTATGCTTGATTACCTGATATGTACGTTAAGTAAATATATGATTTTTTATCTTCTCCGATACCAAGGGAAAGTATATTTGTATGAGATGTTACACTTCCTGGGTTACTATTATTTATTAGATGTTTATAAGTAAAGTTCCAATTTTGGTAATAATAAGTAAAACCCAATCCTAATATAAAATTTTTACTATTATTGTAGTAATTTATATATGAGGTACTTAAAGAGAATACAAGATTTTTTTGTTTTAATGTTTTAAAAAAGAATTCATTATCTACTCTAAAGCTAGGTAGATAATCACTTTTTGTACCTTTTGATATTGAGCTATAGGTATATAGGCTATCATTCCAATCTTTATATGCTCCAACATTTATTAAGTATCCTTCTTTTTCTATTTTCCTACTAAAGTAATAGTTCTCTATAAATATAGTTGTTGTATCGTTTATTTTATTAAGATGTTTTAAAAAAAAAGTTTTATAATATCCGTAGCTTTCTTTAGGTTTTAAATATTCATAACTAAACCTGTATTCATTCATTTTGTAACCATATGATAATTCAGTAGATAACAATATTGTCAGTATTGTTTTCATTAGTATTAAAATTTGTGCTTTATTTATCTTGACCATATTTTTTGCAAGTAATTAAGAACTTTTGGAATATAATTGAATAATTTAATTAAATAAGAAGCAGAGTGGGCCTCTCTGGACTCGAACCAGAGACCTTACCCTTATCAGGGGTACGCTCTAACCACCTGAGCTAGAGGCCCAGTTAATATTTAATTCTATATAAAATATAGATTCCCTTCTATAGTTTAATTAAAAAAACATATCAAAAATTAAATACTAAAACTAAAGTTTAAAAATCATTGTACAAAATTATTTTTAAACCTTGCTTTTTAATTAAAATCTCAAAAGCTTTTTCATATTCACTTAAATTAAACTCATGTGTTATAATATCATCAACATTTAATAAATTGTTTTCAATTAAATCTTGTAATTTAAACCATGTATCAAAAATTAAACGCCCATTTATTGAAATAATATCAATAGATTTAAATATTAATTCATTATAATCAAAATCAATAGAATTAGCTAAAATACCAAAAGCTACGAATTGCCCACCATAAGTTAATACTTGTATTGCTTTTTTAATAGCAATTTCGCTACCTGACATCTCAAAAACTACATTTATTCCTCTTCCTTTAGTTTCTCTGTTAATAAAATCAATTATATTAATTTCAGCATCGTTTAATATATAAACATTATTGTAATTATTAGCTAATTTTTTAGCAATATTTAATCTATAATCACTAATACCTATTAAAAATATTTTAGAGGCTCCGGAAATTTTTGCTAATTGTAATAAAAATAACGCAATAGGACCATCTCCAAAAATAGCTATATACTTAGAATTAACATCAACTTTTGAAATAGTATGTACCGCATTACCTAAAGGCTCTAAAATTGAAGCATATCTGTTTAATTTTATATCATCATTTAATTTCCATAAAATTTTATAATTTAATTTGACATATTTACTAAATAAACCATTAGTATCTATGCCTAAGACTTTTAAATTATTACAAATATGTCGCTTATTAATATTACATTGATAACATTTATCACAGTATATGTGACTTTCAAAAGCTACTTTATCATTTATGTTAAAATTTTTAACATTCTTACCTAATTTAACTATTTTTCCACAGCCCTCATGACCAATAACTCTGGGAATAGCAATTCTAGAACTTGCCCAAGAGTCCCAATTATATATATGTAAATCAGTTCCACAAATAGAAACTCTATCAATTTCAACAATTACCTCATTATCCTGAACATCTTCAGGTACTTCGATATCTATAATAGATAAACCTTTTTTTGATTCCGTTTTAGCTATAGCTTTCATATTATTCAATTAATTATTATTCAACTAATCTAGCTATAACCTCTCTATTAATAGCATATCTATAAGCTACTTCTTTTGTTATTATTCCCTTTTTAAATAGTTCTACTAATCTACTTTCTAAACTTATCATTCCACTTTCTTTACCGGTGTATAAAACATTTTGTAATTGATGATGTTCGCCTTTTCTTATTAAATTTTTAACAGCTGGAGTAGCAACTACTACTTCATATGCTACTATTAATTTATTATCTACTGTAGGTACTAATACTTGCGAAATACAACCAGTTAAAATATTAGCTAATTGGGTTCTTACTTGATTTTGTTGATTAGCTGGAAACACATCTATTATTCTATCAATAGTACTAACTATCCCAAAAGTATGTAAAGTAGACATAACTAAATGTCCAGTTTCAGCAGCAGTTAAGGCTAAACTAATACTTTCTGTATCCCTCATTTCTCCAACTAATATAACATCAGGATCTTGTCTTAATACATGTACTAAAGCCTCTCTAAAACTTAAAGAATCTATCCCTATTTCTCTTTGATGGATTATAGATTTTTTATTTATATGAATATATTCAATAGGGTCTTCCATAGTTATAATATGTTTTGAAAAATTAGAATTAATGTAATCAATCATAGCAGCTAAGGTAGTGGATTTACCTACTCCTGTAGGACCAGTAACTAATATAAAACCTCTTTCATTAGAAGCAAATTCTTTTAAAATTTCAGGTAAATTTAATTCCTCAATTGTTTTAACTTGTAAAGGGATAGCTCTTATTGCAGCTGCTATTGTACCCCTTTGGAAATATAAATTCCCTCTGAATCTTCCTATATTTTCTAAAGTATAGGAGAAATCTAATTCTCTTTTCTTTTCAAATTCCTCTATTTGTTCAGAAGTTAATAAAGTATAAGCCATACTTCTAATGATATCATTAGTAAGAGGGGGAAAATTAAGAGCTTTTAATCTCCCATTTATCCTAAAAATAGGAGGAGAACCTACTCCCAAATGTAAATCAGAAGCACCTATATTATGCATGTTCTCTAACAATTCAAATATTAACATATTTAATACCTTGTTATTTAATTATTCTTCAATTTTTATTTCCTTAACTATCTTTCTTTCTTTTTCTTCGTTATATAAATATAATTTATTATCATCTTCATCTTTAGTTAATTTATGACTACCATCACAATAGGGTTTTTTCGAAGATAAACCACAAGCACATACCCATACCTTTTTATTTTCTATTTCTATTAAATATGGCTCCTTTTTATCTAATTTTATTATTCTTGTCATATTCTATATCCCCCTTTTTTAATATTATTTTAATATTTACAAATTGTTATCTACTTTTATTTTATATCCGCAGTTATTACATACAAAAATTTCAAATTTTTCAGAATCTATATCTAAATTCATTTCGCTACCACAAATATCACATATCCTTATTATATTTTTAAATTCCTTCTTTATTAATTCTTCTATACTTAGATTACTTAATTTTTCAAAATTATCTGATTCTTCAGTTTCTAAGTTTTCTATTTCTGAGTAATTTTCTATTTGATTTGCAAGATTTTCATATATTTTTTTATTTAATTTGGTGGTATTTTTCACATTATTTTTGGGAGTTTTATTTTGCTTCCTATTTAATTTAACTGTTTTTTGAATGTTTCTAGGCATAAATATCCCCCCTTATTTAAATAATTTATAAAAAATTAATAAAATTAATTTGCAGATTCATATTTTTTTATTAAATTCTGATTAGATAGTATTTGAATTACTTTAGAATGAAGCTTTAATATTTCCTCATTAATATCATTATTATTTTTAAAAACATTAAACATTGTTTCATTAATATACCATCTTATATTTTCCCAAGCCCATACTGGTGGCTGTAAATATAATCTATTTAAACTATAGTTTAAAACATTTTTATATTCAGGATTTTTATTTAAGTAATCTTGATATTCTTTATAAATTAATAAATCATTTGTTGTAGGTATATAACCTGTATTTAGTAGCATGTAGGTAAAGTTAGGTTTCTTAATTAGGAATTTTATAAATTCTATAGCTGCTTTTTCTTTTTGAGGATCTTTAGAAAGTACAATTAAATTAGTGCCAGCTACATGGATATATCCATTTTTAGAAGGTAAAGAAGAAATCCCAAAATCAAAACTGCCTCCTTTATTGGTTAAATCTACATATCTACTTGAAGTAGATAATATTATAGGGGCTTCATTAGATAAAAAATCTTTATAAGAATTATCCGTTATTTTTACTAATCCTTGAGATTCTAATTCCTTTATTAGATCTATTACATTTTTTGCATCATCAGGTAAAAATATGGGATTTAGTTCATTATCTTCTTTTTTAAAGAAATCCTTCTTAGAAATTAATAAATAAGTTATGATAAAAGTATCTTCAATAGGCTCTAAATACAAAGGCGGTTTATTTAATTTTGCTCTTAATTCTTTTAAATATGAAATAAAATCTTCAAAATTTAGATCTGATAAATCTATATTGTTAATATACTTCTTGTTATAATAAAAAACATAGATACTTTTATTATAGGGAATACTTAAAACTTTCTGATTTACGTATGCAGATTGTTTAAAAGTAGGAATTAAATTATTTATGTATTCATTTAATTCTTTATCTTTATTAACATATGTACTTAAATCTTTAACTAAACCTACTTGATTAAACTGTAGAATCCAATTTTCATAAGCTAAACTTAAATCAGGCAATTCATCTTTAGCACCAGCTTTTATTAATTCATTAAATAATGTTATATAAGGGTTAGAATATCTATCTTTAGAACCTTTATATACACCTCTTATATATATTCTATTATTATCTACCATAATATTAGAATTATTGAAATCATTTATTAATTTGTTTATAACTTTTCCTTTTGAAGATTTTTCACTAAATGTATGCCAAAAAGTTAATTCTACTTCTTTTGAATAAGTTAAATTTATTAAAGTAATATTAATTATAATAAATATTGTTAAAATAGATATTAAGGTTTTTAGATTTAGAAATACTTTTTTATTTTTTTTCATTTTATTACCTCCTCTCATATTTTTTATATTATAATTTTTTTTATAAATTCCTTACAAAAGACAAGTAAAAAATTTAATTTTTAAAAAATTTTTTCTTTGGTATTTAGAATATCATTTTTATAAATTAGAGATTTCCTAGCTAACTTTACTCCAAATTCCATATAATCTAAATGATTAACATTATGACTGTCTGTAGATATAACAACTTTTGGAGAAGTATTATATTTTAACCTGTATTCCCTTAAAATATTATAATCTACATCTAATCTATCTAAATGGCAATTTATTTCTATATATTTATTGTTTTTATTTAATTCATTAATGATGTTTAGAATTTTGTTTAAGCTTAAATTTATGGGTTCTCTTATTCCTAAAATCCTTGTAGTTAGATGAGAAATCGTTAATACCTTCAAATTATTACTATTAATTAATTTCATTAATCTACTATATTGTTGATCTTCTGTTAAATTAAAATTAGAATGAATTGAAGCATTAATAAAATCAATATTATTTATAAAATCTAAATTAGAATCTAATTTTTGATAATATAGAAATCCATTTTCATCTATGTTTTCCTCTACTCCTAAAAATACTTCTAAATTTTTTGAATTTAAATTATTTTTTATATAATCCTTTAGTTCTTTTATCTTATTTAAATCCAAATAGTTTATATGATCTGATATACCAATATACTTATAATTTTTTTTATATAATTTTATATAATTAACAATTTCGACGATAGAATTAAGTCCATCAGATAAATTAGTGTGTATATGTAAATCTCCTTTTATATCTTCTATATTAACTAATTCATTAAAGGATTGCTTTTTAGATATCTCTATTATATTTGGATAATCAGAAAGTTCAGGAGGTATATAATTCAAATTAAAATAACTATAAAATATTTCGTAAATTTCCTTATTTTTTAAATCCTTTATATTATTAAATTTTTCTTTTATTTTCTTGTATTCAATAGTTTTGGTGATGGATGTAATAAAATTTTTAAAAAAGATATAATTTTCTACTTTAAGAATTTCTTTAAAAAAAATTCTTTCATTTATTGTATTTTTATAAGTAAAATACAAATCATATATTAAAATATTAAAAATTTTACTTGAAAACAAGAAGATTATAGGAACTTTTAGTTCATAAAAATAAACTTTAAACATATAGTCATCTTCTATTAATTTTTGATTTTCTATTTTGTAAATGTTTAAATTTAAATTATATGCTATTTCTTTAATAAATTCCTTAAAATTAATCGATTTATTATATATAATAAAAGTTATTTCATTTAAATTTAAGTTAAATCGAGATATTGAATTAGTTATTATAAAATCAATATTCTTTTGATTTAAATAATTTTTTATTTCCCTAAATTTAAAATATATCTCATAAAAAAAATTATCTTGAAGATAATATAAATCTATTAATTTTTGAATTGCTTCTTTTATAATTATGCTTATTGAGTTTTTTATATATTTATTTATTTTTTTTTCTAAATAGGCATTAAATATATCAAGGAAAAAATTTAAAAATTTTTGTTTAAAATTTTTGGAATATTTTAGTTTTATGTTTAATTCTCTTAAAGTAAATATTTTAAATTCTCTTAAAATTTTTTCAAAATTATTTAAGTTTTCATTTATAACTTTATTTATAAAATCTATTTCATTATTGTGAAATAAATTTTCAATTTCTAATTTAGAAAATAATTGAATTAAAACATTTTTAAATAAAATACTATAGAAGCTTTTAAAATTTTTTTGATCTTTTATTTCTAATATTTTTTGATAAATATTTTTGTCTATCTTTTTAGAATCCAAAAAATTTTCTAAATTAAAAGATGGATTTTGATTTATAAGAAAGTAAAAAAAATCCTGTAAAAACCTTACTTTTCTTTTATAGTATTTAATTTTTTCTTTATTACTATCACTTAAACTTAATAAAAAAATATATTCTTTAAACTTATTGATAATTTCTTCTATTAATTTAATATTATTAGTGTAACTAAATTTTAGCATTAAATATTTTGAGTTAGTTATTTATTTTTAAATTTTTTTTCTAACTCTGCTACCCCAGGCAGTATCTTCCACTATATATCCTCTATTTAATATTTCATTTCTTATAATATCTGCTTGCTCATATTGCTTATTTTTTCTAAATTCATTCCTTTTTAACATTAAATCTTTTATTTCATCTGGTATTTTTTCAAATTCAGTTAATTTCAATCCAAAAACTTCGTCAGTTCTTTTAATAGAATTAAATATATATTCTGCATCAAAATAGTTTATTTGTTTTGGATTCTTGTTAATTATTGTATTTATAGAATTCATTAATTCAAATAGTAAAGAGATAGCTTTAGGAGTATTTAAATCATCTTTTAAGGATAGTTCAAATTCTTGAATGTAAGTATCTACTATTTGTTTTATATTTGAATTTATAGAAATATTTTCATTTTTTTGGAAATGAAAATATGTCATTATATCAAAAATATTATTACTAAAAGCTAATAAAGAATTTAGAGCTGTTTTAGAGCCATTATAGTTTTCAAAAGTAAAATTGAGTTTATTTCTATAATGAGTTTGCAAATAAAGTAACCTAAGAGCTAAAGAGTTATCAATGTCTTTGATAGTTATTATATTTTTTAAAGATTTAGACATTTTTTGACCTTCTACTATTAAATGATTAACATGAAACCAGTAATTAGCCAAAGTAGTTTCAAAAGCCCCTTCTGATTGAGCTATCTCGTTTTCATGATGCGGAAATATAAGATCTATGCCACCAGCGTGTATATCAAAAGGTTGATTTAAATATTTTCTATTCATTGCACTGCATTCTATATGCCAGCCTGGACGTCCCTTTCCTATCTCTGTTTCCCAATAAACATCCCCGTCATTTTCATTATAAGCTTTCCATAAAGCAAAATCTACTAAATTTTCTTTATCATATTCATCAACATTTACCCTTACTCCAGCTTTTAAATTTTCTATTTTTATCTTTGATAATTTTCCATAATCTTTAAATTTACTAATAGAGTAGTATATGCTACCATCTTCTGCTTTATATGCTACTCCTTTTTCTAATAATTTCTTTATTATTTCTATCATCTCATTTATATGTTCTGTAGCTCTTGGATAGTGATTAGCTTTTCTTATGTTTAATTTTTCTATACTTTCAAAAAATATTTTCTCATATTTTAAAGTATATTCTTTTAAGCTAATTTTTTGTTCTAATACATTTTTTATTATTTTATCATCTACATCAGTTATATTCATAACATATAAAACATCATAATTGAAATACTCAAATGTTCTAATCAGGAAATCAACAGCACAAAATGTCCTTAAGTTCCCTATATGAGGATAATCATAAACCGTAGGACCACAACAGTAAATTTTTACCTTGTTTTCTTCTATCTCTTTAAAATCTTCTATTTTATTTGTTAA
>Ga0197142_1004911_pt1 | contig 10653 bp, 7 predicted proteins | sample GBS60_MetaG_FD_148614 | JGI IMG/M metagenome (GOLD analysis project Ga0197142, IMG submission 148614) | Sediment microbial communities from Great Boiling Springs, Gerlach, Nevada, United States - GBS 60_MetaG | ecosystem: Environmental > Aquatic > Thermal springs > Hot (42-90C) > Sediment...
CGCCAGGTCGCGATGTTCCACAAACTACTGTCAAACGTATTGAAGGTGGGGCCGGCCAGGTTCTTTAGCTTGACCGCCGGCGTATACCGGTTGATCAACGGTATTTCTACCACGTCGTTAACCAGCAGATCGTTCATCTGAATCGCTAGTTCCATACGGCGCTGCGGATCAAATTCGCTCTTTAACTTGGCAAAGAGTTCATCGTAGGCCGGATTGCAATAACGGCTAACGTTATTTCCATTCCAGCGGTTAGCCGATGAAGTTACTTCGGCGCAGATCCAACCCTCCAGGTACGATTGCGGATCGGGTGAGCTTGGACCAAAGGTATACATCTGGAGATCGGCATAAAATTTGTTCAAGGTGTCCGGATTCCCCGGATCGCCACTGAAAAAGACAGCGGGATCAATCGCTTTAAGGTACGTCTGAATCCCGATCTCGGCCAGGTTCGACTTAATGATGGCTTGCGTGCTCTGGCGCAAGGTATTGATACTGGTCTGAAGCGTAACAACTAACTTCACCCCATCCTTTTCACGCACGGAACCCTTAAGCACCCAACCGGCATCATCTAACAGGCGTTTTGCTTCCTCAACATTGCGCTCGCACGTGGTGTTAGGCGAATTGGCACTTGCTGGCACTACGAGCAAATTACAGGTTGGCGCACCGGTCGGGCCGTAGAGCTGTTCGGCAATGGCCTTGCGGTCAATCGCCAGCGCGATCGCCTTCCGCACTGCCAGATCGGTCAGGAATGGATGTGGCTGATCAGGCTCACTACGCTTGTCGCCCAACGCTGGATCGGGATTGGCAAAGTTGATCACAATCCGTTCTACACCTCCTGTTGAGCCACCGGCAATTATATCGCAGGTACCACCTTTCAGAATTGGTTCGAGAACTGCTTTGGGTACCTGTAAGTTCAATGCAAAATCACCTTCTCCTGTGGTACAGACCGCACGCGCTGCTGAGGCTGCATCACCCCCTCCTTTCAACTCAACTTCATCGAAAAAGACCGTATCGGCATCGCGATAGAAAGGGTTGCGCTCGTAGATCACGGTATCGCCCGGACGAAACTCCTTCACTTTCCAGGCATTCGTACCTATCGGCGCCAGATTTGCCGCCTGACACTCGGCGCTGGTGTTGGCAGCCGCGCCGATACAGTTCGCAAACTGCTTCTGTTGCAGGATCATGCCAGCCGAGCCAACAAAGGAGATGTACGGATTGGGGTTAGGTTCCTTCCACGTAATCTTGAAGGTCGTCTCGTCAATCTTCTCGATGTTGGCAATCGGGTCAAAAGATGTCTTGTTGGTACAGCCAGTTGCTTCGTCGGCACAATAGCGCCAGGTAAAGATGATGTCATCAATCGTGAAATCACTGCCGTCCGACCACTTCAAGCCCGGTTTGATCTTCCATATCACGCTGGTACCATCGGGAGCGATACCACCATTCTCGATGGTCGGTATCTCAGCCGCCAGAAATGGTACCAACGCATCATTCTCATCGTAGCGGGCCAGTGGTTCGAGAATGACCGTCGCGCCGTTAAAGTCTTTTACGCCGGTTGCTAGGTGCGGGTTAAGCGTCGTCACCGCTTGCCAGGAAAGAATCGTGAGTTTCTGTTTCTCATTAGACGTCGGCGCTGCGGTTGGTACCGTGGTTGGTAGTGGTGTAGTGGTTGGTACTACTGTCGGTATGCTCGTTGGTAGCACCTGCGATTGCGGCGCGCCACATCCGGCAACGATGATGACCGTCACGATTGGAAGGATCGACCACGACAAACGCCATCTGTGCATCATAGATACCTCCAATATCTCGCCAGGACTTCCTTTTTGAACACAAAACACCCACCGACGCGATCAGACCATTGATCGCCGTAGTTGCTGTGCACGGCATGGCACAAAACCTGTTTTCCGCAACTCAGTGCTGAGACACCGCACAAGATAAGCGCGGGGGTTATCTGCTCATCGGCTCGGAGAGTATATCATGTCGTTGACACGTTGTGTCATGCCACTCCCATTCAACATTGAGACCAGATCAAAAGTGCCGCCAGTAACGTTACCCCAACCGCAATGGTATCGAGATAACGCCAGTGATATACAACCAGTTGAGTACGACCCAATCGGCTGAACCCTCGTGCCTCCATGGCTGCCGCCAGGTGTTCGGCAGCAATGAAAGATTGGGCAAGGAGTGGAATGAGTAATGCCGGGTAAAAACGGAGCGCACGCCACCCCGGTTCAAGTGGAATGCCCCTCGCCCGTTGGGCATCGATAATCTGGCGAATACGATGTTCCATTACGCCAACATATTGCAGGGAAGCGGTGAGCAGGAAGGTGATGGAAAACGGTACACCCATCTGCTGCAACGCGCCACCTAGGTCTTCCGGTGAAGTGGTGCGCAGGAATACGAAAAAGATGCCCGCCAGCACCAGAATCCGCAACCCAATCTGCACCGCTGTCTGCCAATCCAGGGTGAGAATGGCAATCATCACCCAACCGGCGATTATCACCGCAATCAGGCGGAGCCAGCGCCCAAATGCCTGCTGTTGTCTGCTCCAGTACACAATGACAATGATCGGTATCAGGCCCAAGATCAGGGCCGCAATACTCTCAACCATCGTCATCGCGACCGTCCAGATCAGCGCGATCACCATGTTTGCCCGTGGATCAAGCTGTAGGGTCGGCATAAAGTTTCTCATACGAACTAATGTTTGTTGCCGGTACCAAACCGCTCCCATGTAACGCCAGGGTCAGTCGGTAACGGTCGGTCAACAACAGCTTAGCCAGCGCGATACGCGCCGGATCGCTGATGATAGCGAGCGGAGAGTCTTCGGCAATCAATCGTCCGTCGGCCATCACCAACCAGCGCGATGACACTGTGCCGGCGAGATCCAAATCATGAGTAACAATCACTATCGTTCGTCCAGCGGCAGTCTGTTCACGAATATACGTTGTCAATGCCTGGCGAGCAGGCCAATCGAGACCGGTGGTTGGTTCATCGAGCACCAGAATGGGCGGATCGATCACCATTGCCGCAGCCAGCGTCAGACGCCGTTTCTCGCCGGCGCTGAGCGCGAAGGGCGACCGGTCGGCAAGCGGTTCAAGCTGAAGTGCTTGCAAAACCTCTCTCAGCCGCGCCGGATCGAAGACACCCATCACTCTGGCGCCAATTGCAATCTCATCGCGCACATTGGTACGAAACAGTTGATCATCGGGATTTTGGAACACCATGCCTACCGAGCGGGCCAGCACCGAAACCGGGGTGGTGCGCGTATCGCGACCCAATACGCTCACGCGACCGTGTTGTGGACGGTAGAGGCCGTTGAAGTGTTTGATCAGGGTAGTTTTGCCGGCACCATTAGCGCCAACAATAGCGACACTCTCACCTGCATGCACTTGCAAATGAATGCTATCGAGTAATTGACGTTGCCCGATAGCGTAAGAGAGCCGATCTGTACTGAGGATGGGCGAGCCATTGCCCCGCTGAGAAGTCATAACTGATGGCTGATACACTTCCACAAGCTGCTGCCGATCAACCCGCGCTAGCAATGCCTCAACCGTGAGCGGCAGTGGAGTAAGCCCCAAAATGCGACCGATCTGCGTCGGTAGCGGTGGTTCGAGATGGAATCGACGAAGATCGTGAGCCAAAACGTCGGCGGGTGGCCCATCGAGTGCAATCTGCCCTGCGTGCAAGACGATCATCCGAGTAGCATCGGCAGCAACCAGGCCAAGGCGATGCTCGGCCACAATGATCGTCACGCCCTGTTGATGCAGTGTGCGCAGGATCGCCTGCACCTGGGCCACATGCACACCGTCGAGATTGGCAAACGGTTCATCAAGCACAATAATCCGTGCACCAACTACCAGCACTGTCCCTAACGCAACCAGAAGCTGTTCACCGGCAGAGAGTTGTTGTGGGTTGCGTTCGAGTAAATGCTCAATCCCAAGCTGAGCAGCAACTGCATTAATCCGCTGCCGCATTACTTGTCGTTGACAACCCAGACTCTCTAAGCCAAAGGCCAGCTCACGGGTAACGGTGCTGTTAAAGAGTTGCCACTGCGGTGACTGAAACACCACACCGACCGTCGTAAACCACTCGGCGAGCGGTCGGCTGCGGGTGTCAATCCCGTCAATCGTGATTGAACCCTCAATAACCCCATCGTACCCGTGAGGGATAAGGCCGGTGAGTGCCCGCACAAGTGTCGATTTACCACTGCCACTCGCTCCACAGAGCAACACATACTCGCCAGCGTTGATCTGCACTTCGATGTTGCGCAACGCCCATTGCGATCCCAACTGCGGATAGCGATAGGAAAAACGGCGAACTTCAATTTGGCTACCGGTCAATTGACACTCCCACGTTGCTCGACAAGACGAACCACACCGGCACGCTCAAGCGCTTTTAGAACGATCAATCCAATCACCGATCCAATGATCGTACTACCGAGGAACGAGGCTATCAACAAGCTCAGAGCCATCGATCGCTGCATAAAGACCGGCGCAACCCACAGACCGCTCACCAGTGCGGCAATGATGCCAGTACCAACAATCTCGCCTAGCGCGGCCAGATAGATATTGCGCGTGAAACGAAAGATCAAACCGGCTAGCAGCGCACCGATCATCCCACCTGGAAACGCGAGGACTGTGCCAACCCCCATTGAAATGCGCAGCACAGCGATTACACCGGCTATGCCGGTTGCCCACCACGGACCCAGCAACACGGCAGCGATCACATTAATGAAGTGTTGGGTAGGATTGATACGGGCGATACCAACCGGAAATGAGGTAAACGGCGCTAATGCCACCCCCAGCGCAATGAGCACGACCGCCTGAGCAATAAGACGTGTCTTCACGGCTATTCCTTTCTCTTGACAAATACCGGTAAACGATCAGCTCATCTGTCTTGCAGAGAGGTTTGCGATGAACGGTGAACGAAGGCTCTGACCTTCGCTCACCAAAAACATCGGTAACCGCCCCCCGTTGCCTATACACAAGAAGATTTACTTCCCTTCCCACTCGTCATCCTTCATGTGAGACACGCACCGGCCGCTGTTGCCAGAGCCGACGTAAACCGGTGTACAACAAGAACGTCAGCAGAAAACAGGGAATACTGGCCCCAATCTGCGGTGCCCACTGCGTAATCGCTTGATAGATCAAGATACCTGCCAACCATGCGACCAGAGCGCTGATCCGCCATTCACCGGCCTCTTCGGCCAATCCCCAGCGACGTACCACGAAATAATCTGCCAGTACGATGCCGAAGAGCGGTACGAATAGCGAACCGATCAATAGCAAAAAGTTGAAGTATTCGCTCATGGTGAGGAAGGTAGCGAAGATAAAACCGATGACGCCGGTAAGGATGATCAAGAGACGTTGGTTGAATTGCGGAAAGATATTTTGGATCGAAATTGCTGTCGAGTAGATGTCGGCAAACGCATTGTCGGTCTCATCAACCAGAATGACCGCCAGCGCTACGATGCCTCCCGTCATCGCCATAATTGCCGTGATGAGATGTTCAGGGGTCGGCTCACTCACATTTGCGGTTAACAAAAAGAGTGCGCCAAGGCTATAAAACCAGATATTGGTCAGCGCAAAACCAAGGTAAGTCCCCCAGAAACTGTCCTTCGAGCGACGGACAAACCGGTTATAATCGGCCACGAGCGGTATCCAGGAGATGGGCATCGCCGCTACCAGATCAACACCCAACCAAAATGGCATCTCGCCTGTCCCCGGCCGACTCAACAGCGCCAGGATGTCGTAATGGGTAAACAGATAGATCGTCATCCAGATTGTCACCGCATACACAATCCAGATACCAAATTTCTCTAGCCATTCTCGCACGACGACAAGGGGACCACCGAGAGCGAGCAGGGTACACCAGACCGCGAAGACTGCTACCCAAAGAGTACGATTACTCACGCCAAACAGGGCCTGCCCGACCTGATCGGCAGCTAAGCCAATCACCCATAGCTCGAAGGCTGTCCAGCCCACCAGTTGCACAACATTAAAGATTGTTGCCAGATAAGAACCTTGCTTTCCAAACACCGAGCGGAGCAGAACCATCGTGGGGATACCGTGCTCACTTCCCAATATCCCAACCAGCGCCAGCAAGAGGGTGCCAATTGCCGTTCCGACCAGAATTGCCAGGAGTGCTTGCAGCAAACTCAAGCCGGGCACCAGCAACGCTCCTGCTTCCAACACCAGTAACCCAACACCAAGACTCGACCACAGCACAAAGATGTCGAACCAGCGCAAACGGCGATGCTCGGCAGGAACAGGATCAACCCCCCAAGTGGGTGGAGCTTGCAAGCGCGGTAGCCATTCGCGCAAACGGGTTTGCAATGACATACCTTTCCTCCAATTAAAAACGCCACCCGCGAAGGGTGGCGTGAATACCGTGTAGGAACGGCAGTACAACGGTGTATTCCCTTCGCTGGCATTACCCAGAGCAGGTTCATGAGGTCGATGGTGGATGTGACCATCCTCTCAGCCCGGCTCCCCGAGCTCCCTCATACACACATATTCATTTGTTTTACCGATCACGTGACGGTAGTTGAGCGATATTATATGCTGCTGTTGTGGCATCTGTCAAGCCTTAGCACACCAATAGTGGCTGTTTAGCGTTCTCAGTGTTGGGTCGTGTTCATTCATGAAGATTGTTCGTCCGCGCGCAATAAGCTCCACTATTCACCGCGTGCCTTGGTGACGCAGGCTTCCGGCGGGCGTTGGGTGGTGTGCGACAGACAGGAGCGGTGAGCGTCTAAGCACACCGGTGAAGGCGGGGTCGGCGCCCATCCCTCCGGTTGCGGGGACGGACATAATAACTGAAACACCTCAGCCCTAGACGATAACACTTACCGACACCGCCGAGGGTCAGCATTGCCGGAGGGATTGGACCGCCAGGGATACGGCATTGGCAGGGGGAGAATGGTATCACACCCGTATCACGTCCGACAAGGGATTTATCGCGGTCTCTGCTCAGAAATCGCCTTCTTTAGCATATGGATAACTCCACAACGTCACTTGCAGGACAATTGACTTGAACCAGGCCTGATACATGTGCTCTACTTCAGTAACCGAATGTCCTGTGCGAGCGAGAAAATCTTTGATCGTCGCAGTTATGGGATAGATGAAGGCAATCATGTAGCGCAATGGAATCATCGGCACTGACGACACATCGTCAGTCTGATTTTTCTTGGTACGGTAGTGACGAAGTGCAATCTCCATCTGATAGTTTAACCAATCTTGATCGTAAGGGCGCTGACACGTATCGAGAATCCACTGCCCAAAACGTTGGCGAACTCGCGCCAGATAGTGTTCTATCGGCTGCCCATCAGGACCGGTGAAGTAGTAGAGTAGATGTTGGTGTGAACCAACAAAACCGTACCATAGGTCGAGAATTGCTTCAACCTGATCTTTAAGCACCTCACCCGCCATGCGCAAATACCGCTCGTCTTCATCACTCCACAATACGGTTTGTTTTAGCAAAGCAAATTCTTCCTCACCGATCGGCGATTGGGCTACTGCCGCCGTGCCATACGTGTAGCCGGGAATGGTTACATCACTCATCGCTACCCTCCCTGGTTTGTTCTTTTTCTTATCTTGCGTTTGACAAGATCAGTCTAGCCGCGCTATGATGATAAGTAAAATAGAAGGTTCTTATTCTTTCAATAAGTTGCGCTTATCAAACGATGGAACTTCGCCAACTACGTTATTTCCTAGCTGTCGTCGATGAAGGCCACTTCACCCGCGCCGCTGAAAAGCTCTACATTTCACAACCGGCCTTATCGCAACAGATCAAGTTGCTCGAAGAGGAAATCGGTGCAGTGTTGTTTGAACGCATTGGACGCCGCATTCGCCTGACTGCTGCAGGAGAAATCCTTGCTACCCATGCTCGTCGTGCTTTGCAAGAATTGGCGGAAGCGCACGTTGCCCTCTCCGAACTGGCCGGGTTGCAACGCGGGAACCTACATATCGGTGTAGTACAGACAGTGAATGCCTACCTGATGCCAGACCTCGTTGCCGCTTTTACCACCACTTATCCGGCTATTCGTCTACACATCGAAGAGTTAGCAACCGGCGATATTGAGCAGGGTGTGGCTGAGGGACGATTACAATTCGGTATCGGTTTCACACCCACCGAAGCAGACGGAGTTGTCGGTGAAGACTTGTTCACGGAAGAGCTGGTTCTGATCGTTGGCAGGCAGCATCCATGGGCACATCTGCCGCAAGTACCGGTACAGGCGTTACACCAACAGCCGTTGATCCTCCTCTCGCCTGCATTCTGTACCCGGCGGTTGTGGGATCATTGTGCCCACACGGCAGGAATTGAGCCGCAAGTACTGGTCGAAATGAATACGATCAGCAATATTCTGGCTGCGGTGCGGCAACTCTCAGTGGCCACTGTGTTACCCTCCTTCGTGTTATGTAATCAACTCGACCTGATCGGCATTCCACTTGTAGACCCAACCCCACGACGAACGGTTGGTTTCCTCTTCCGCCACCACGGCTATCGTTGCGCGGCAACTCAGGCATTTGTCGCAATGGTTCACGATAGACTCGCTGTAAGCGGATTGACAGCAGTTAGTAGAGATTAACGCCGGTGTTTTTTGGGTTTTGGCGGTGTTCGTCGAGGAATGTCTTTCGCCACCCCACGGTTTCGCGTTGTCACACCACGCTATCAGCATGCCGTCAACGCAGTACACGGTAGAGACGGTTTCACCTCTCCTCACCACCCCCTTTCAACCTTCCACCGAGGGCAGGGAAAGGAGATGGACTGGAATGCGCGGTTCTTCTTCACCCACACGGGAAGCGAAAGGGTCGTAGCGAGAGCATCAGTCCCTCTCATTTCCCAATCTTCTCTCTTCTCGTCATGCCCGCTTCCAAAGGGTTCTTTTCTCGCATGCCCACCCGGCGCAAACCGGTAGTCTCGTTATGCAGATACGAACAACATCCGTTAACAAACTCAACCAAAACCTGAACATCTCGAATAGCCCTGACGAACCCAAAAACCGCTTGACACGCACGCTCGTCTTCGGATATATTTACAAATGTTCCGTAGGGGCGCTTCGCGATGTATGCGAGGCTGAGAGGGACCCTTGCACCTGATCCGGGTAATGCCGGCGTAGGAAATCGGAACGGATCTGAACAATATCCCCCGGTACCGCCGCTTTTCCCCTCTCGTGCAATGTGCTTCCTGCGGGCAAGTGTCTCATCTATACGCAGGGAGGATTGTGATGCGTTTCACCGAAACACTTTGGGAATCGATTACCGACATTTACAAGGCGATTATTCAGCACCCCTTTAATGAAGAGTTGGCCCAGGGTACACTCCCACGCGAGAAATTCGCCTTCTACATGCAGCAAGACGCGCTCTACCTGGCTGATTTTGCGCGAGCGCTGGCAACAATGGCCGGACGATCACCCGACGAAGCTGCGATCCTTCAGTTTGTTCACTTTGCTGAAGGGGTAGCGGTTGTTGAACGTTCGTTGCATAACACCTATTTCCGCGAATTTGGGATCGATACTCCAACCCGCCAACAAGCACCGGCATGCTTTGCGTATACCAATTTCTTACTGGCTACTGTAGCTACTCGTAGTTATGAAGAAGGGATGGCGGCACTCCTACCCTGTTTCTGGATCTATCGGGAAGTCGGTCATGACATCTACCGTCGAGCAGCCCCCAACAACCCCTACCAGAAGTGGATCGACACTTACGCCGGACAAGAATTTGATGAGGTGGTCAAGCAGGCAATTGCGTTGACCGACAGTATCGCCGAACAGGTCTCGGCGACTCAACAACAGCGCATGCGCGATGCCTTTATCTATTCATCACGCCTGGAGTGGATGTTCTGGGATAGTGCGTATCGGCTGGAACGGTGGCTGCCGTAGTATCTTTTCTGCGATATTCGGCGGTGTAAGGCGACGACGGGCGGCCCTCACCCCCAGCCCCTCTCCCGCGCTGCGGGAGAGGGGTGCTCCTCACCCCCGGCCCCGCTGCCGCGCTGCGGGAGAGGGGTGATCTGGTTCGTGAACTCGGTATCGTTAAAGACGCAGGAGCGCCACTGCTACGCTCAACTCCCCCTTTCTCTCCCCGTATGGGAGCGGCAGCGGGCTGGGGGGTAGGCGAGAGGGCACCTCCCCCCTTCCTCTCCCGCAGCGTGGGAGAGGAAGGGGGGCCGGGGGGGAAGGTGAGGGCGGCCCTCCACCCCCTGCCCCGCTGCCGCGCTGCGGGAGAGGGGTGATTTGGTTCGTGAACTCGGTGTTGTTAAAGACGCAGGATCGCCCCTGCTACGCTCAACTCCCCCCTTCCTCTCCCCGTATGGGAGCGGCAGCGTGCTGGGGGGAAGGTGAGGGCGTACCCTCCCCCCTTCTTCTCCCTGCCTGAGAGCGGCAGCGGGCCGGGGGGAAGGTGAGGGCGTACCCTCCCCCCTTCCTCTCCCTGTATGGGAGAGGAAGGGGGGCTAGGGGGGAAGGTGAGGGCGGCCCTCACCCCCTGCCCCTCTCCCGCAGCGCGGGAGAGGGGTGATTTGGTTCGTGAACTCGGTATCGTTAAAGACGCAGGAGCGCCACTGCTACGCTCAACTCCCCCTTTCTCTCCCCGTATGAAAGCGGAAGGAAGCTAGGGGGTAGGCGAGAGGGCACCTCCCCCCTTCCTCTCCCGCAGCGTG
>Ga0197142_1004912_pt1 | contig 10650 bp, 9 predicted proteins | sample GBS60_MetaG_FD_148614 | JGI IMG/M metagenome (GOLD analysis project Ga0197142, IMG submission 148614) | Sediment microbial communities from Great Boiling Springs, Gerlach, Nevada, United States - GBS 60_MetaG | ecosystem: Environmental > Aquatic > Thermal springs > Hot (42-90C) > Sediment...
TGGATGAGTTGGCTGGCTGCCTGGGAGAGGAACCCGTTCAGAATTATGACTTCAGCCGATGCTGGGAAACATTACCGCCTTTGGATTGCTGCCCCGGGATGCCCTGCATATCGCGGTCATACAGCGCCTGGGGTTGAGCGAGATCGCCACCGATGATGCGGATTTTGATCGGGTGCCCTGGATGCAGCGTCACTGGGTATTCAACGCGCCAGCCCCCTGATGGGCTGGGGCAAGGTGCAGGTTGAATGGGACTGCGGACGGACGAGCCATCCCGATCGGAGGTTCCTCTGGCCTACCGGGCGATATGGGGCTCTGCCTACACTATCGGTGCCTCTCTGATTACGTTAACCCTGGGGTTCTTGCGCTCAGTGCTCCTGGCCCGGTTGCTCCTGCCGGAGCACTTTGGCCTGGTAACCCTGGCCCTCTTTTACATCGGATTAGCTGCCCAACTGCGGGGGTTGGGCCTGGACATGGCCCTCATCCACCGCCAGAATCCCGATGAGCCATTCCTGCGCACCTACTTCTCCCTGCGATTGGGGTTGGACCTGCTGGCCTTCGGGCTGTTGTTAATCCTGACTCCTCTTCTCCAACAAGCTTATCCCCAAATGCCAGGGTTGGGTGCGGTCCTTGCAGTGCTGGTTTTCGTTTATTTCCTATCCAATCTAAGTCAGGTTCAGGAGACGCTCATCCGCAAAAACCTCGCTTTCTCCCAGCTGGCCGTCACCGATGTGGCCGCCTCGGTGACGATGACACTCGTGGCGCCGTTCCTGGCCTGGCTGGGCTGGGGGGTGTGGGCGCTGGTGGCCGAGCAACTCTCCGGCATCGGGATGCGCTTCGTCCTGACCTGGGGGCCGTTCCGGCAGTGGAAGCCCAGGTTGGGTTGGGAAAAGCAAACTGTACGCTGGTTTTGGGAGTACGGTAAACCCACCTGGGTGGCTTCCAACCTAAGTTACCTGCTGGACCGCTTTGACGATTTCTGGATCGGCACGGCGCTGGGCAGGGTCCCCCTGGGGCTGTATTCCAGGGCCTACGAGTTTGCTCACTACCCCCGCCGGGTCCTGGCCAACCCGCTGGTGACCGTCTTCACACCGGTCTTTGCCCGCCTGCAAAACGACCGGTTGCGGCTCTCCCAGGCCTTTTTCCGGGCGGCCTACGTCATCCTGCGCAGCGGCTTCCTGGTGGCCGGGGCCTTCGGGCTGGTGATGCCGGAGTTTATCCACCACGTCATCGGCGATAAGTGGCTGCCGATGCTGTGGACCTTTCGGCTGATGTTGGTCTATACAGTGCTGGACCCTGCCCTCCTGTTGGTCGGAGGGCTGCTTATGGCCGTGGGCCGCCCACAAGAATTGCGCAACGCCACGGTGGTCCAGGCCTTCTTTTTCATCCCGGCCGTCATCCTTGGGGCCTGGCTTTGGGGGATTAACGGCGTCGCACTGGCTGCGGACGGCATGCTCCTGATCGGAGCCCTTCGGCTTTACCGACCTCTGCGGCAGGTGGTGGATTTCTCCTTCCATCGGCTGGTGACCTGGCCTGCATTTGCCTTGGCTGTAGCCTGGGGCGGTGGGTTTCTGGCGGAGGTTTTTGCCAGGGGCGGCCCGATGCAGGCCCTGGCGCTTAAACTCGGGATTTTCAGTCTTCTCTTCGGAGGCTTTCTCCTCGGGGCGGAGCGAACGGACCTGATAGCCGGAATGAGGGAGTTGCGGAGGACGATTTGGGAACGCAAAGTGGGCAGGCTGTAAGGGTGCTCTATTCCATCGGGAGCAAGTTTGGCGGTGGAGGGATTGGCACCATAGCCTATTACGGTGCCCTGGGGCTCTACCGCCACGGGATGCTCCAGCGCGTGCTCTGCGGCTTTTACCGTCCCGGTGAGATCCCTCGCGAGAAAATCCGCGCCCTGGGCCTGCCGGATCGGATCTTGCGCAAACTGGCCAGCATGGATCCCAGCGGGTGGCTGTGGCACCTGCAGGCAGCGCTCTTTGACGCGTGGGCCTCCCGCCACCTGGAGCCAGCGGATGTCCTTCACGTCTGGGGCAACTATGGCCTGCGGAGCCTCCGCCGCGCACGGGGGATGGGAATGGTGACGGTGGTGGAGCGGGCCAGCGCCCATCCAGTTTATCAGGCCCGGTTACTGAAGGAGGAGTTCAGCAATTGGGGTTTGTCCTTTCAAATTCCTCAGGCTACAATCCAACGCGGGCTGGCTGAAATGGCCCTGGCGGATTATGTCCTCATCCCCTCCGATTTTGTGCGACAGAGTTTTCTGGAAGAGGGGTTTCCGGAAAAGAAGCTGATTCAGATTCCCTTCGGGGTGGATATCACCCGTTTCCGTCCGCCCGAGTCACTCGCCATAAAACCTTTTCGGGCGCTCTTCGTGGGGCAGATCGGGATCCGCAAGGGGGTGCCCTATCTTCTGGAGGCCTGGCAGCGGCTGGGCTGGCGGGATGCGGAACTCTGGCTGGTGGGGCGAGTGTTGCCGGAGTGCCGGCCTATCCTGCAGCGCTACCTGGATTTGCCCGGCCTGCGTTTGATCGGCCATCTGGACGATCCGGTAGCGGCCTACCAGCAGGCCGATGTATTCGTCTTTCCCAGCATTGAGGAGGGGAGCGCCCTGGTGACGTATGAGGCGCTGGCCTGTGGCTTGCCGGTGGTGACCACGCCCAATGCCGGCTCGGTGGTGCGGAATGGAGTGGAGGGATTCATTGTGCCCATCCGGGATGTGGAGGCCCTGGCCGCTGCAGTGGAGCGGCTGCGCGCGGAACGGCTGCAGCGGGAGATGGGGCGAGCGGCGCGGGCCAGGGCGGAGGAATTTACGTGGAAAGAGCATGGAGAGAAATTATCATGCGTTTACGCCCCTCTCGGTTAAGGGTACCCATGACCAAAGGAACCATGTATTTCTCCCTCGTCATCCCCACCCACAATCGCAGAGACACTCTCCGCCGTTGCCTGGCCGCCGCCACAGGCCAGGATTACCCCGACTACGAACTCATCGTGGTGGACGATGGCTCCACCGATGGCACAGGGGAGATGGTGCGGCAGGAGTTCCCCCAGGTGCGTTACATCCGCCAGGAGCCAAACCGCGGCCCGGCAGCGGCCCGCAACCGGGGGATAGAAGCCGCCACCGGCGAGATCATCGCCTTCACTGACGATGATTGCCTTTTGCCGCCGGATTTCCTCTCCCGCCTGGCCGATGGCTATCGCCGCCACCCGGAGGTTGCCGGCGTGGGCGGCTACCTGGAAGCCCCGGATGACCTGCTTCGCACCAACCCTTTCGCCCGCTATGAGGCCTATGTGACCCATCAGGTTTATCGGGCCGGGCCGGAGGAGTACCTGGGCGGCTTTGAATGCCCCGCCGGAGGCACCAACTCCATGTCCTACCGCAAGGCCGCGTTGCTGGAAGTGGGGGGCTTTGACGAAACTTTCCCTTATGCCGCTGGCGAGGATGCGGACCTCAAGTGGCGGGTCGTCCAGAAAGGCTATCGGCTGCTCTATGTGCCGGTGAAGGTTGTCCATCTGCAACCCTACACTCTTCGTCACTTCTGGCGGCAGTACCGGCGGCATGGGCGCGGAGCGGTCCACTTTGAGCGCAAATACCGGGGGCGGCCGCCTTCGCCAGCGCGGTTGATCCTGCGGTTCGGCGCCCGCTGGGCCCGCTGGCTGCCGGACCTCCCGCGGCTTGGCCCCACGCTGGCCACGGTGAAACTCCTGGCCGAATTGGCCGATTGGTATGGACAGGTGGAGGAAGCGAGGCGCTTGCGATGCCCATGAATATGGTTCTGATCGTCGGGACCCGGCCGGAAGCCATCAAGATGGCCCCCGTGGCATTGCGGATGCGTCAGATGCCCGGGGTCTTCCATCCCATTCTGGTCGCCACGGCCCAGCACCGCGAGATGCTGGATCAAGTTCTGGACCTCTTTGACCTACAGCCAGACTACGACCTGGATGTGATGCGGCCGGATCAAGGCCCCTTTGAGGTAACGACCAACGTGCTGACGCGCCTGCAACCGACCCTCCAGGCCATGCGCCCGGATCTCGTGATGGTCCAGGGGGACACAACCTCTACTTTCGCCAGCGCGTTGGCGGCCTTCTACCTAAAGATTCCAGTTGCCCACGTGGAAGCCGGCCTGCGTACTTACGACAAATATCAACCCTTCCCGGAGGAAATCAACCGACATCTGGTCTCCGTCTTGGCCGACTGGCACTTTGCGCCGACGAAGCAGGCTCGCGCTAATCTTCTGCGGGAAGGGATCCCGCCCGAGCGGATTTTCATCACCGGCAACACAGTGGTAGACGCTTTGCAAATGATCCTGGCCCGTCCGGAACCGCCCTTGCCGGATTTTGTGGCCGGACTATCCCCCAAACAACATCTGCTTTTGGTGACAGCCCACCGTCGTGAGAATTGGGGCCAGCCTCTGAAAAATATTTGCCAAGCCCTGCGAATGTTGGTCCAGCTTTTCCCTGAATTGGTGATCGCTTTTTCTGTGCACCTGAATCCCAATGTCCAAAGCGTTGTGCGCCGGGAATTGCATGGCATACCCCGCATCCATTTGCTGGAGCCGATCGCTTACCCGGCCTTTGTCCACCTGATGGCCCGCTCCTACCTGATCCTCACCGATTCCGGAGGCATTCAGGAGGAAGCGCCCTCGCTGGGCAAACCGGTCCTGGTGCTCCGAGAGGTGACCGAGCGGCCGGAAGGGGTGGAAGCCGGCGTCCTGAAGGTAGTGGGCACCAACGCAGAGCGGATTGTGGCTGAAGCGGCCCAGTTGCTGACGGACGAGGCGGCCTACCGCGAGATGGCTCAACGCCGCAACCCCTATGGGGATGGGCATGCGGCAGAACGAATCGTGGAGATCCTCCGGCGAGGTTGGGGATGCGGGTGGTGATGTTCTCCCACACTTATCTGCCCGCCCATTACCGGGGCAAGTTGCGCTGGCTGGCTGCCGAAGGCGGGGTAGACCTGACGCTGGTGGCCTTGCCCGCCTTGCGGTTACCCACTGGCGTTCGGCTGCATTTTGAGCAACGAGAAGAGCCCTTCGCCGTCCGCTTCCTGCAACCCCTGGCCTTTGCTGACCATAATATCCTGCGCTTCTATGCGCCGTATGGAGTGGCGGCTCTGCTGCGGGATATTCGCCCGGACATCGTCCACGCCGAGGCCGAACCCCATAGCCTCACTTTAGGCTTACTGGCCTTCTTCAAACGTTTCTATTCGTATCGGCTGGTCGGCTTCACCTGGGAAAATCTCTTTCGGACAGGGCGAGGGCCTTTGTGCTGGGTTGAGCGCTTCACCCTGCGTCATGTGGACTGGATGATCGCCGGGAATCAAGAGGCAGTAGAAGTGGTGCGCTGGCGTGGTTATCGGGGACCGGTTACGGTGATCCCCCAAGTGGGGCTTGACCATACCCATTTCGCCGACCCGAAGCCGGACTCTGCCGCTGGACCCTTTCGCATCGGCTTTGTGGGAAGGCTTGTGCCGGAGAAGGGCGTGCTGGACCTGTGGGAGGCTTTTCTGCCGCTGGCCGATCAAGCGGTGCTGGTGCTCATTGGCGAGGGTCCTCTTAGAGAAATCATCCAGAAGAGGGCAATTGAGGCCAGGGGCACCCATCGGGTCGAGATCCACGGCTTTGTGCCTTATGAGCAGATGCCTCTCTGGCTGAAAAAGTTGGACGTGCTTGTGCTGCCCTCGCGCACCACAACGGTCTGGAAAGAGCAATTCGGCCATGTGCTGGCCGAGGCGATGCTGGCCGGCGTCCCGGTCATCGGCTCAGATTCTGGAGCGATCCCTGAGGTCATCGGAGATGCGGGCCTGCTGTTTCCGGAGGGAGACATCCTCGCCTTACGCGAACAGCTGGTTTTCCTGATGGGTCACCCCGAGGAACGTCAGCGTTTGGCCGAGAGGGGACGGCAACGGGCTCTGGAGCGTTTCACCGATGCAGCCATTGCCCAGGCCACATTGCAGGTCTATAAGCAGGTATTGGGGGTAGGATGAGGGTTGCTCTGTTGCGCGATTTTACTGAGGAGAACTGGCCGAGCATGGAAGTTTACGCAGACCGGCTGGCTCAGGGTCTGCGGAAGGTCGCACCGGAGGTGGAGGTTATAGACGTACAGATGCGGGCCTGGTCATGGCGGGATTGGCGGTTGCCAATGCCCTATGGTCGGAGTGCCTCACTACGGACCCTGGGCCTATACCTCTCCCGTTGGATCCAGTACCCGCTGGCCTTACAGGGGATAAAGGCCGATGTGTATCATATCCTGGATAACACTTACGGTCATTTGGCTTTCTTCCTGGACCCTCAGCGGACGTTGGTCACCTCTCATGGGGGCACGCCGCGCTCGTGGCGGCAGTGGAATCCAGAAGGGCCGTCTATGTGGTTGTTTGACCTGGCTTTTCGGGGAATGTTGCGGGTGGCACACATCATCATTGTAAGTCATTACGCCAAACGGGAGTTGCTGGCCAAGGCCAGTTACCCGCCTGACCGCATCCATGTGGTTTATCACGGAATAGATGAACGGTTCTGCCCTGCTATAGACGATGAACGCCAGCGAGTGCGCGAGCAGTTTTTGCGGCCAGGGGAAAAGGCGTTGCTTCTCCACGTTGGGCATTGTGCAGCGCGGAAAAACGTGGAAGGGCTACTTCAGGCCAGCGCGCTGCTGCGGCAGAGGGGGTTGGCGATACGCTTCTTGCAGGTTGGTGGCGTTTTCACGCCGGCTCAGCGCCATCTGGTGGAAACGCTGGGTATCGGCGAGGCTGTCACACAGATTCCTCATATATCCAATGCCGAATTGCCTGCCTTTTACAGTGCTGCCGACGTTTTTGTCTTCCCCTCATTCTATGAGGGGTTTGGCATTCCCCTTATTGAGGCCATGGCCTGCGGGACACCAGTTGTGTGTTCTAATTGGGAACTCTTCCACGAGGTTTGTGGGGATGCGGCGTTATTTGCTGATCCCAATAGCCCCGAAGCCATCGCCAAAGCCATCGCCCAGGTACTGGAAGACCCGGCATTAGCCAGCGACCTGCGGGAGCGCGGCCTTCGGCGAGCCCGAGAGTTCACCTGGGAGCGGACTGCCCGAGAAACGCTCGGCGTATACCGCCGCGCTCTTAGGGAAGGGTATGACAAATGACATGGACATTTCACCTCTTTTACACGCTTTTCCGCCACTTACTTCCAGACCCGCTCAAGCACCGGCTGCGGACATTTGGGTGGTTCCGACAGGTTGATGAAACTGTTTGGCCTCTTCCTGCACCCCTGTCAGGGTACCGAATGAAAGGACCCGGCGTGTTCGGCACCTATTTGGAAAAGCCCTATGAGCCCCTGGTTGCTCAGGCGCTCTGTCGTCTGATTCAGCCGGGATGGGTGTGTGTAGATGTAGGTGCCCACCTGGGCTATTTTACCTTGCTCTTGGCTCACCTGGTCGGAGAAGCGGGCCACGTTTTTGCCTTTGAGGCCCACCCGGAGAACGCCCGCTGGCTGCGGGAGAATGTGGACCTAAATGCTTTGACTGGGCGGGTCACCGTGGAGAACTTGGCGGTCTCAGATGGCAGTGAAAAAGTAGTGCAGTTGAATGCACCGCTTCACTACACCTGCGAATGGAGCATTGTGAGAACAAGCCCTGTCCACCATTTTCTGGAAATTCCGGCTATCCCGCTGGATCAATATTTTGCCCAAGGGCCACACGTGGATTTTATCAAAATGGACATTGAAGGGGCCGAGTACTTGGCCATGCAGGGGATGCGTCATCTCTTGCAACGGGACCGACCAGCATGCCTGATGGAGTTACACGGGGAGGAAGGCCAGATGGCCGCTCAGCTTCTGGATGAAAGCGGTTATATGCTGATGGACCTGGAAGGTCAGCCTATTGCCGGTCCCAGGTTTCCATCTCATATTTTGGCCTGGCCAGGCTGAGGGACTGAGATGTGTGGCATCTGCGGCATCTACGATCCCAAGAGCCAGCCCGCTGATGGCGACCTCCTCCGTCGGATGAACGCGACGCTGGCCCACCGCGGCCCCGATGGCGAGGGCTACTTCACCGAGGGCCCGGTCGGCCTGGCCATGCGCCGGCTGGCTATTATTGACCTCCAAACCGGCGACCAGCCTATCTTCAATGAAGACTGCAGCGTCGCCGTGGTTTTCAACGGCGAAATCTACAACTACCGGGAACTGCGGGCCGAACTCCAGAAACGAGGGCACCGCTTCTACACGAAATCCGACACCGAAGTCCTGACCCACGGCTACGAGGAATGGGGGGACGACCTCCCCTCTCACCTCAACGGCATGTTCGCCTTCGCCCTGTGGGACGCCCGAAGACAACGCCTCCTCCTGGCCCGTGACTACCTGGGCATTAAGCCTCTGTACTATGCCGAACTTCCCGGCGGCGGCCTGGCCTTCGCCTCCGAATTGAAGGCCCTCCAGAATGTGGATGGCTGGTGCCGGGAGATAGACCCCCTGGCCCTGGACTGGTTCCTGGCAACTCGTTATATCCCCGCTCCCCGCTCCATCTACCTGGGCGTCCGCAAACTTCCTCCCGCCCATCGGCTGACGCTTGGCGCTGATGGGCCGCTGAAGGTGGAGCGTTACTGGGATGTTTCGTTCGCCCCGGATGACGCCGACGACCAGGACTGGCCGGAGCGACTGCGCCAGGCCCTCATCGCCGCGGTGCGCCGCCAGATGGTCGCCGATGTGTCCCTGGGGGCCTTCCTTTCCGGCGGTATAGACTCCAGCATCCTCGTCGGCCTGATGTCTGGAGCGTCGGCGGAATCGGTGCGCACGTTTACCGTCGTCTTCCCCGGCTGGGGCACGTTGGACGAATCGGGTTATGCCCGCCTGGTAGCGGAGCGCTTCGGCACGGCCCATACCGAGATCGCCGTGGAGGCCGACGTAGCGCAGGAATGGCCCGAACTGGCCCGTCGTCTGGACGAGCCCTTCGCCGACCCGGCCGCCCTCCCTACCTGGTTGATGGCCCGCCAGACCCGCCAGCACGTCACCGTCGTGCTCACTGGCGAGGGGGCCGACGAACTCTTCCAGGGCTACGGCTGGTACGGCTGGCCCCGCCCCCTGCCCCTCCCCGCTTTCCTGACCCGTCCTCTCCGTCACCTGGCCCGACAGTTGCTCAGCGGACGCCGTGGGCGACACCGCCTGCTGGCCCTGCTGGCCCCCGATTTCGGCACCCTCTACGCTGAGGGCATCCTCTCCAGCGTCTCCCAGGCGGAGGAGCGGCTGGCCTGGTATCGCCCCGACTGGCTGGCTCACCTTGCGGCGATGGCCCCTATGGCTGACCTGGAGGGGCTGGCAGCCCGTCCTGCGACCCAGAGCGGCCGCATGCAAGAACTGGACCTCAAGGTCTGGTTGGAGGGAGATCCGCTGGTCAAGGCCGACCGGGCCACGATGCTGGCCTCCCTGGAAGCCCGGGTGCCGTTTCTGGACCTGGAGGTGGTGGAACTGGCCGCGCAGATTCCGGCCCACTGGCACCGCCGCGAAGGTGTCAGCAAATGGCTCCTGCGCCGGAGTTTCTCCGACTTGCTGCCCGGGGAAATCGCCCGGCGACCCAAGCACGCCTTTGAGGTACCTGTTGGCGGCTGGCTGCGCGGGCCGCTGCGCCCTCATCTGGAGCACGCCCTGAGCGAACCCTCTCCACTCTGGCAGGTCTTGCGCCCCGAGCCGATCCGAAGAATGGCGCATCTGCATCTGGCGGGACGGCGCGACTATGCCCGCGAACTCTGGGCTCTCCTCCACCTGGCCTTCTGGTGGGAGACCTATGGCTGATCCCGTCCTTTTCCTGGATCACGCCTCAGCGCTGGGCGGGGCTGAGCAAAGTCTGCTGTTGCTGCTCAAATACCTGGACCGCACCCGTTGGCAGCCCCATCTGGCCTGCGTGGGCGGGCCCCTGGCGGAGAAAGCGGCAGCCCTGGGGGTGTCGGTGCATCTCGTGCCTATACCTCGGATGCGCCGCTCGGTCCGCGCCCCGGTGGACTGGCCGCGCGGGGTGTGGACCATTGCGGGAGTCGCCCGAAAGATCGGCGCTCGCCTCCTGATCGCTAACACCGTCCGCGCCGCCTTCTATGCCGCTCCCGCTGCCTGCCTGGCCTGCATTCCCTTCGTCTGGCATATGCGCGACTTTTGGCTATCCGAAACCAGGCCCCGGCGTCTCTGGGCCGACCGCCTGGGCAAGGGACTGCTCTGCCGGGCAGCGATCAGAGTTATCGCTAACTCCGAAGCCACTGTTAGTCATCTTCCCTGCCGAGAAAAGGTGACGGTCATCTACAACGGCATTGAGTTGGAGCGCTATGATCCAGAGATGGACAGTCAGCCTTTCCGCGAACATTACGGAATCCCCCGGCAGGCACCGGTCGTGGGAATGGTAGGGCGGCTGCGTCCCTGGAAGGGGCAGGATCGCTTCCTGAGGGTGCTGGCTCGGGTGCGAAAAGAAGTGCCGGAGGTCTGGGGAATAGTGGTGGGAGGCACACCCCTGGGTGAGGGGGAGGCCTATCCGGAACAGCTCCGCCGGCTGGCATGTTCCCTGGGGCTGGAAAATGGCCTGATTTTCACCGGCCATCTGGAGGATGTGCGCCCGGCGCTGGCAGCGATGGATGTCTTCGTTCATCCGGGGGACCCGGAACCCTTCGGCCTGGTCAATGTAGAGGCCATGGCCATGGGCAAACCT
>Ga0197142_1004915_pt1 | contig 10648 bp, 8 predicted proteins | sample GBS60_MetaG_FD_148614 | JGI IMG/M metagenome (GOLD analysis project Ga0197142, IMG submission 148614) | Sediment microbial communities from Great Boiling Springs, Gerlach, Nevada, United States - GBS 60_MetaG | ecosystem: Environmental > Aquatic > Thermal springs > Hot (42-90C) > Sediment...
TTTGTGACCTTTGTGGTAAATATTGACGAGGTGAAAGATGCCCAGGCCAATGGTGGCTCTGGTCGGACGGCCCAATGTGGGCAAGTCCACCCTGTTTAACCGCATCGTGGGCCGCAAACTGGCGGTGGTGGACGACCGCCCGGGGACGACGCGCGACCGTCTCCACGCCACGGCGGAGTGGAACGGGGTGCTCTTCACAGTGGTGGATACGGGCGGGATAGAGGTCTGGCCGGAGCGGGTGGTGGAGGGGCATCGGCCTGCGCCCCAGCCGCTGGCGGAGGACTCCGCGCCCTTCATCCCGCTCATCCGCGCGCAGGCGGAGCAGGCCATCGCCGAGGCGGACGTCGTCGTCTTCCTGACCGACGCCACCACCGGCCTGACGCCCGCCGACCGGGAGGTCGCCGACATTCTCCGCCGGTCCCAGAAGCCGGTCTTTCTGGCCGCCAACAAGGCCGAAAGCCCCCGGGTGCGGGAGGCGGCAGTGGAGTTCTACGAACTGGGGCTGGAGGAAATCCACCCCATCTCCGCCCTGCACGGCTACGGAGTGGCGGACCTGCTGGACCGGGTAGTCCAGGCGCTGCCGACGTGGGAGGCGGAACCGGAGGACGAGTCGGTCAAGTTGGCCATCGTGGGTCGGCCCAACGTGGGCAAGTCATCGCTGCTGAACCGACTCCTGGGGGAGGAGCGGGCCATCGTCAGCCCGGTGCCGGGGACGACGCGGGACGCGATAGACACCCGTATGGAGTGGGAAGGGACGCCGGTCACCCTGATAGATACGGCGGGCATCCGGCGGCGCGGGCGGGTCCGGCCCGGCGTGGAGCAGTACTCGGTGTTGCGGGCGCTGCGGGCCATCCAGCGCGCCGACGTCTCCCTGCTCCTCATAGACGCCACCGAAGGGGTGACGGCGCAGGATGCCCATGTGGCCCAGTTCATTCTGGAGGAGGGGTGCGGCGTGCTGGTCCTGGTCAACAAATGGGACGCCGTGCCCAAAGGGCGGGGGACGCAGCGGGAGTACACGGCCCACGTGCGGGAGGCGCTGAAGTTTCTGGATTACGTCCCCGTCCTCTTCATCTCGGCGCTGACGGGGCAGGGGGTGGAGCGGGTCATCCCACAGGCCCTGGAGATTCACGCGGCGCGCCACCACCGCATCCCGACGGGGGAACTGAACCGGCTGATTCGGGAGGCGGTGGCCCGACACGCGCCGCCGGGGAAGGCGGGAAAACACCTGAAGATTTACTACGTCACCCAGGCGGAGGTCGCGCCCCCCACCTTTGTCTTCTCCGTCAACGACCCGGAACTGGTGCACTTCTCCTACGAACGGTATCTGGAGAACCGCATCCGGGAGTTTTACCCGTTCACCGGGGTGCCGCTGCGGCTGGTCTTCCGGCCGCGCGGGAGGAAAGAGAAAGAGAAATAGGACACGGGTCAGCACGGGTTTTGACGGACACAGATTAGGAATCCGTGAGAATCCGTGCCATCCGTGTCCATCCGTGTTCTATTCAATAGGACACGGCTAAACACGGGTTTGACGGATGGACACGGATGGAATCTGTGAACATCCGTACCACCCGTGTTCATCCGTGTTCCATTCAATCGCACACGGATAAACACGGGTTTGACGGATGGACACGGATAGAATCCGCGAACATCCGTGCCATCCGTGTCCATCCGTGTTCTATTCAATAGGACACGGCTAAACACGGGTTGGACGGATCATCACGGATAGAATCCGTGAACATCCGTACCATCTGCGTTCATCCGTGTCCCATTATATTGCCCGGAGATAGACGTTGATCAGATGGGTGCTGCGGTGCAGGACGGTCTCCCGGTAGGCCTGGAGGTGCTCCGGAGGGACGTGCCGGAAAATCCAGGCCATTCGCTCCGGAGAATGCGCGGCCATCTCCACCATCTCGGCGGAGACCCCCATCCGCTCGGCGAAGACCTCGGCGGTGCGGATGCGCCGACCCGGCCGGAGTTGCTCCACCAGGTCATCCCGCCAGGCCCGCAGGTCCTCATCCCGGATAAAGGGAAGCCATCCCCGGGGCTCCACCCCGGCCAGAGCGACTGCTTCGCGGCCGTCCAGGCGGTTCTGGTCCTGCTCGTCCAGCCATGTGCGCAGGACGTTGTGCAGAAACAGCCGTTCTTTCCAGGTGTCCCATCCGGCGTCCGGGCCGAAGAAGGGGTGGAAGACTTCCCGCCACCAGAGTTCATCGGCCAGCAGGTGGGCCAGGTAGCCGGACATAAAGGCGGCGTGGGCCGGCTCCAGGCACTCCGCCCGGGCCAGGGCCGGATAGGTGTCCAGGAGGACCTGAGCGGCGGGGGTCATACTGCTGGGCGGCAGGGTGTAGAAATGGGTCTCCTCGCGCCGCTGCCCGCTGACCGTCTGCACGTCCGGGGCCGTGTGGCCCAGGAGAAAGGGGCCGTAGTGGGCCTGCAACAACCGCCGGGCCGCCGGAGCCAGCGCCCCCATCTCCAGGACCTCCCGGGCCATGATCAGGTGATTGATGGGCGTTGGCATCGGAGAGATATTGTACACGAAACGGGGGATTTGGAGAAGTGCACTGCAACGCAACTGACATTCCCCTGTAATTGTCTCTTCACCGGAAGGGGATATAATTGAAGAGCGCTGTGCTGGAAAGGTCACTTTGATTCTCCCCTGTGGGTGAGCCCTATGCGTCGCAGGAGAACCTCTGCTTCCCGCAGCCAACGGATATTCTGGATCATGAGCATCCTGGTGGTCATCAGCATGGCCGTCGGCCTGGTGGTTTCCTTCACCCCCCAGCGGCCGCGTGAAATGGAGACGCCCACTCCAACCGTCGTCATCTTCACCCCTACCTCTCTGCCCGCACCGTGAGTTCCGGAGAGAAACCTGGCCTATGGGAATTCTGGGACCGATCTACAATCTGCTCAGCACCGGCCCGGGCACCTTCGTCTACCACCTGTTGATTCTGCTGGCCCTGGAGGCCGCTGCCGGAATCGCTCTGGTGGAATACCGGCGTACCCGTAACCCCGATCAGTGGCGGTTCCTGGTCGCCTTTATTTTCATCCTGTTCCTGCGCATCCCCCTGCTGGTGCTCGGGCCTCAGGGGTACAACGTCCTGGCCCCCCTTCTCTACGCGCTGGAGGTGGCCAGCCTGGCCGTGATGAGTTGGGCGTTCATCTCCCCCCTGATCGGACGACGGGCGGGACGGTGGTTTCTTTTTATTCAGTTGACGGCGATTCTGGGCGTCACCCTTCTGTTCTTCCCCCTCTGGTATCCTCTGGTCCATGCCGTCCCCTTCTTTGAGTACGCGGCCTTCTGGCAGCAGACGGTCTGGGATGCCTGGGCGACGCTGCTGGCCCTGTTCAGCGGCATGTACCTGGTCCTACAGCGGCGACGGGTGGAGTATCCCCTGCCGGGCATCGCCTTTCTGATCATCGCCCTGGGCAACGGGCTGGTGGCGCTGGATCAGCCGGGACTGGGCCGTCTGGTCAACCTCCTGGGCTATCCCCTGATCTCCGTCGTCGTCTACCGCGCGGCCCTGCAGGACCTCTGGTCCTACCGGCAGGAACTGCAGACTCTGAGCGAACGGTCCCTTCAGCAGATGCGCGAGTTGCTCTCTCTGCTGGAAGTGAGCCAGGCTCTCAGTGCGTCCCTGGAACTGGAGCGCGTCCTGAAGCAGGTGGTGGAACATATCGCCCAGGCGCTGGACGCCGACCGGGTGGCCGTCCTGCTGCGGCCGCCGGAGGAATCGGTGGATTTCCCAGTGGAGGGGGTGCCGGATCGCCTGCGCCTGATGGCCCTCTACGCCCCGCTGACCGGACACCTGGCGGTGCCCGAGGACGTGGACATCCCCCTGGAGCGTTATCCCCTTCTGGCCCACGTCGTCCGCAGGCGGCGGCATCTGGTCCTGCACCCGGCCCGCCCTCAACCGGACCTGCAATCCCTCTATGACCTTCTACAGAGTCCCCAGGGGGGTACGGCAATTGTGCAGCCCATGGTGCAGAGAGACCGGGTGGTGGGCATCCTGATTGTTATGAATGACCGCCGACCGGGGACGTTTGAGAGCCGGGACGTCCGTCTGTGCGAATCCATCGCGGCCCAGATGGGGGCGGCGATTGAGAACGTCTACCTCTACCGCCGCCTGGAGCAGGAGGTTCAACGCCTGGAACAGGCCCTGCAGGAACGGGAGCGGGAGACCTCACTGCGGGAGGCGATTCTGGAGAGCACCACCGAGGGGATCATCGTCACAGACGAGCAGGGGGTCGCCATCCGGCTGAACGCGGCGGCGGAGCGCATTCTGGGAGTGCCCCGGCAGCGGCTGCTGGGCCGTTCCGTCCAGCAGGCGCTGGAGGCCGTCACGGCGCAGTCGTTCGGAGACGTGGCCGTCCCTCAATCCCCGTTCCAGACCCTTTTTGAACTGGAGGGGAAACAGATTGCCGTCAGCGCGGCGCCGGTCCGGCTCCCCTCCGGCGAGCATCTGGGCACCGTGGCCGTGCTGCGGGACGTCACCCGGGAAGTCCAGGCGGAAAAGTCCAAGCGGGAATTCATTGCCCATGTCTCCCACGAACTCCGAACGCCCCTGACCGCCATTCTGGGCTACAGCGAGGCCCTCTACAGCGGCATGGTGGGCCCCCTGACTCCCACCCAGACCACCTTTCTCCGCATCGTCCACGACAACGCCCGTCGGCTGGTCGCCATTGCCAACAATCTCATCGCCGTCGCCGAAAGTGAACGGGGACGCCTGGAACTGAATTATGCCCCCACGGACCTGGCCCTGCTGGTCGGCGAAGTTCTGGAATCGTTCATCCCCCAGATGAAGGCCCGACAACTGGAGTGGCGCCTGGAGATTGCGGATGATGTGCCCCTGGTGGAGGTGGACCCACTGCGCATCCGCCAGGTGGTGAGCAACCTGCTCAGCAACGCGGTCAAATTCACCTATCCGGGGGGGCGGGTCACCGTGGGGCTGGCCCCAGTGCCGGAACCGGGTGGAGCCTCTCCCCAGTTCTGCCGCCTCTGGGTTCAGGATACCGGCATCGGCATTCCGGTGGAGGAACAATCCCGGGTTTGGGAGCGGTTCTACCATACGGATGACCCGCTGCGAACGGCAGCGGGAGGGATGGGGGTGGGGCTCTCCATCGTCAAGTCCCTGGTGGAGGCGCATGGGGGACGGGTCTGGCTGGAGTCCGCGCCGGGGCGGGGGAGCACGTTCACCGTCCTGCTGCCGATTCGCCGCCCCCCCTCACCGGTCGCCGCCGACGCAGGGGAAGATGCCTATCCCTCCATAGAAGAAGCGCTGGGAAATGAACGATGAACAAATGACCAATGAGCAAATGACCAATGAGCAATGACCAATGAGTAAATGACCAATGACCAATGACCAATGAGTAAATGACCAATGACCAATGACCAATGAGTAAATGACCAATGACCAACGGCTCTTCGTTGGCGCTTTGTGCCTGGCGACAAACGGGGGTTCAGAGCATGTCTGCAAATTCGTTCGTAGTAAGGCACGAAACGAAGTGGAGTGCCGTTTTAACCGTTCGTAGTAAGGCACGGAACGAAGTGGAGTGCCGTTTTAACCCGCTTAACGCCACTCCGCTTCGCTTTGTGGCTGACTACAAGCACTGTGACTCCACCCTGAGCATTTTTCAGACATGCTCTCAGACAATCCCTTGCGGTCAGCGGACCTGCCGGATGACCATCACCACCTTGCCCTGAATCTGCACCTGGCGGGGGTCGTCTATGTAGATGGGCTCCATGGTGGGGTTGGCAGGTTGAAGGCGCACCCGTCCTCCCTCCCAGTAAACCCGCTTCAGGGTCGCCTCCTCCCGGTCCCGCAGCCAGACGGCGGCCATTTCCCCGTTGGCCACCTCTTCGGCCCGCCGCATAATCACGATGTCCCCGTCATGGACCAGGGCGTCTATCATGGAATTTCCCTGGACCCGCAGAGCGAAGAGGTCGCGGGGGTCGCCCAGAATGCCGCGCGTCAACTCAATCGTGTCCTCCACGCCCATCAGGGAGAAGTCAGAGGAGGGGACGGGAATCGGCTGGCCCGCCTGAATCACGCCGACCAGCGGAACCGAGACCACTTCGCCGAACCCCAGCCCGCGCGCGCCTGCGGGGGTCAGGCGGATGCCCCGGGAAGAGCGGGGGTCCCGTTCTATCCACCCCGCCTGCTCCAGCCGCCGCAGGTGGTAATCCACCACCGAGGTGGAGGAGATGCCCAGTTCCCGGGCGATGTCCCGGACCGTGGGGGGATAACCCCGTTCCTGAATAAACTCCCGAATGCATTCCAGGATGCGTTGTTGTTGGTCCTCCAGGATTCCCTGTTGAGCGTTCATCCCTGCATTCCTCCTGTTGGAGTTTGCCACGAATTTCACGAATTTACACTAATTTTTATTTTTAATTCGTAACTACCTACCGTAGCGCTGTTCTGTAGAAAACCACGAAGGACACGAAGGTTTCCCAAAGGTCACAAAGGATTTTATTACCCCTTTGTGCCCTTTGTGAAGTACTTTGTGCCCTTTGTGGTAGGTAATTACTTTAATTCGTGAAATTCGTGCAATTCGTGGCAAAAATATTATAAAATTCGTGAAATTCGTGCAATTCGTGGCAAAAATATTATAAACGAACATCCGTTCGGTGTCAAATCCGATGATGCGAAATTGGCCCGTGTTCATCCCCATCCGCCGACTTCTCGCGTTGGCCGGGATATGCGGCACCCTGATGGCCTGCCTGCCGCTGGCAACCTCTACCCCTGCCCCGACCGCTCTCCCTCCCCGCCCTCTGCCCACCACCGCGCCGATGGAGACGCCCGTCCCTCCGGACGCCCTCTCCCTGGCCCCCCGGTACGCCATTTCGCTGACGGTGGACGTCGCCCACGCGCGGGTGGCCGGTGAGCAGGTCGTCCGCTACACCAACGCGGAAGAGGTCCTGCTGCGGGACCTGTACCTTCTCCTCTTTCCCAACACCCCCGGCTACGGCGGCGAGATGAGGGTATCCGCTCTCCGCCTGAACGGGGAACCGGTCAGCCCGGAGGTCCGCCTGGGCGGGGCGGCCCTGCGCCTGCTCCTGAACCCGCCCCTGGCCCCACGAGAGACCGTCACCCTCAGCCTGGCCTTCACCGCCACCGTCCCCCTGACCGACGGGATAGACTACGCGCAGTTCTCCTACGTGCGGGGGGTGATGGCCCTGCCCCAGGTCTATCCCCTGATCCCCGTCTACGACGACGAGGGCTGGAATGTGGAGGTTGCGCCGGGGTACGGCGACGCCGTCTACTCCGATGTCGCCTTTTATCAGGTAGAGGTGACCGCGCCCCTCACGATGACGCTGGTGGCCTCCGGCACCTGCGCCGCGCGGGAGGCGGGGCGCTGGTCCTGCGGGGCCGGACCGGTCCGGGATTTCGCCCTCATCCTGGGCGACGACTACGGGGTCGCCAGCCAGGTCGCCGAAGGGGTCATCGTCAACAGTTACTTCTATTCCGACCATCGGGAGGGCGGTGAGCGGGTCCTGAAGACGGCGGTGGACGCCCTGACCCTCTACTCCCGCCTCTTCGGGCCGTATCCGTATGAGGAACTGGACGTGGTGGAGACGCCGACGCGGGCCGGGGGAATTGAGTACCCGACGCTGGTGGTCATCTCGGACCGGCTGTACAGGGGCCATCCCCGCCTGGAGTGGGTGGTGGCACACGAGGTGGCCCATCAGTGGTGGTACGGGGTGGTGGGGAGCGACCCGGTGGACGAACCCTGGCTGGACGAGGCGCTGACGCAGTACACCACACTGCTCTACTATGAGTTCCTCTACGGCCCCGAGGTCGCCGCCGAAATTCTGAAGAACGACTTCCAGGCCACGTATGACCGGCTGGTGGAGGAAGGGAACGACATGCCCGCCGGTCTGCCCGTCGCTGCCTACCCCCGGGACCTCTACGGCCCGGTGGTGTACCGGAAAGGCCCCCTCTACTTCCACGCCCTGCGCGGGCGGGTGGGGGACGAGGCGTTCTTTGCCGTTCTGCGGACGTATTACCGCCGCCACCGCTACGGCATCGCCACTCCGGAGTCCTTTCTGGCGACGGTGAAGGCGGTGACCGGCCGCGAGCACCGGGACCTCTATGAGCGATGGATTCTGGGGGTTTCGCGGTGAAAAGAGGACGTGCCAGGCACTTTCAGAAGTGCCTGGCACGTTCCCATCAGGGGCCGTTTTAGCGGGCGTAGACCGCCAGCACGATAGCGGGCGTCAGGAAGGACTCCACGGCCGCCGCCAGGGCCAGCAGGGGGATGACGACCGCCACGAAGACCTTCACGAAGTCCGCCAGGGCCTGCATCCACCCCTCCCCCACCGTCATCCCCCGGGGCGGAGCGATGAAGGTCGCGCCCAGGCGCACCGCCAGCGCAGTGGCGATGATGGCGGCAGGCATCTCCAGCACGCCGTGGGGTACCACGAAGGTCAACACAAAGGTCAGCGGGTCGTATCCTGCCCAGGCGACCTGGCAGGTGGCGTAGGCGATGATGGCGATGGGGGCCATCAGCAGGATGGCCGCCAGCGACCCGAAGGAAAACGTCCCCAGCAGCGCAGCCAGGGTGAGGGAGCGGATATTGTTCTGCAGAATGCCCCAGGGGGTAAGAGCGGGCAACCAGGAGATGGCGGAGGCCTGACGAAACGTCTCCTCGGTCACCTGGTCCAGCGGGATATATTCGGCCGGGAGCCGGTAGCGAATCGCCATTTCCCATCCCACCCAGACCGCGCCGGCCAGGGAGACCAGTACCAGAGCGAGAGCCGGGTAGGAGCGAACCAGGACCCGGGGGACTTCCCGCAGGTACAGCCCGGTCCAGGTGCTCAGCCAGCGCAGGGGGCGGGGCAACCGGTCCGGCGGCTGTCCGAAGAACCACCGTTCCCAGACAAAATGCCGCCGGAACATCCGCCAGACGTTGCGCAGGTTCAGTTCGTCAATTTCCCGCCCCAGCAACTCCTCCCGGTTGAAGAGCCGGATGCCCATCCGGACCAACATCACGTTCGCCACCAGCAGGAAGAGCAGGATATACCAGAGGACCTGTTTCCCTCCCTGGAGGAGGGTGAGGCTCTCCTGCTGGATGAGCAGGGTCATCGGGATGATGACGAAACTGGCCAGGAGATTGGCCGCCCGGACGCTGGTGGTCTGGCTGGAGATGATGACCGCGCCGGAGACCATCACCAGCGCTTTCCCCAGGGTCAGGAGGATGATCTGCAGCAGGGTCATCGGATCCGGGCGCGCTTCTATGGGCAGGATGAGCAGATAGAAGGCAATACCCACGGTGCCGGCCATCAGCGGGAGGAGGAGCGCGGCGACCGTCTTCCCCAGATACAGTTGCAGGTCGGAGAGGGGCGTTGCCAGAAGCGGCTCCAGACTCATGCGCTCCTTCTCCCCCACGAAGGCCTCCAGCGCGATGACCAGCGAGATGGAGATGGGGACAAATCCCACCAGCAGGAGCATCAGGGGAAGCAGGCGGGTGGTCACCCCTTCGGCCCCCCAGCGTTCGTAGAAGGAGCCCTCCAGGTAGCCCGTGACAAAGCGCATCAGGAAGGGAAAGAGAAGCGTGAGGGTGAAGATGGGGAAAAGGATGCGCCAGTCTCGCAGGTAATCCCGCAGTTCCCGCCACATCAGATGCCAGACCTGCTGCACCCAGAGGGTCCGGACAGGCCGGGGCACCACTTCCCGTCTGCTCATCTCCATTTCGCTCATCCTTCCACCACCCGTAGATAAACGGCTTCCAGGCTGCGGGGGACCTCGCTGAGGGTCACCACCGGGATGTCGGCCTCCGCCAACGAGCGCAGGATGGCCGGGTTGACGGCCTCCGGTGCCTCGGCCCGGTAGCGGATCCAATCCGGCCCCTCCTCCACGACCGGGGCCCAGCGGGCCACCAGGGGCCGGGCCCCGTCGGTGGACGCAGCCAGGCGAAGTTCCATCAATGGGGGTCCCAACAACTGCCGCTTCAACTCCGCCGGTGTCCCCAGGGCCACGATCTGCCCCCGCCGGATGATAGCGATCTCGTCCGCGATCAGTTCCGCCTCCGTCAGGTTGTGGGTGCAGACCAGAATGGTGCGCCGCTCATCCCGCAGGGAGAGAATGGCATCCCGGACCAGTTTGGCGCTGTGGGGGTCCATCGCCGAGGTGGGCTCGTCCAGCAGGAGGACGGGAGGGTCGTGGAGCAGCGCGCGCACCAGGGCCAGTTTCTGGCGCATCCCTTTGGAGTATTCTCCAATGCGCCGGCCCCACGCTTCCGGCATGGCGAACCGGTCCAGCCACTCCCGGGCCCGCTGCTGGCAGGTCTCCGGGTCCAGGCCGTAGAGTCGGCCGAAGAACTCCAGGTATTCCCCCCCGTACATCCGCAGGTAGAGGCCCGGCTGCTCGGTCAGAAGCCCCACCGACCGACGGACGGCGATGGGGTCCTGGCGGGTGTCGTACCCGGCGATCACCGCCCGGCCCTCCGTGGGCATCAGGATGGCCGCCAGCATGCGCACCGTGGTGGTCTTCCCGGCGCCGTTGGGGCCCAGCAGGGCCAGAATCCGCCCCGGCCGGACGGTCAGGTTGACCCCGTTCACGGCGGTGAAATCGTCAAATCGTTTGGTGAGATGTTCGGTCTGGATCATGGGGATTCACGAAAGGCACGAAAGACACGAAAGGCACGAAAG
>Ga0197142_1004916_pt1 | contig 10646 bp, 12 predicted proteins | sample GBS60_MetaG_FD_148614 | JGI IMG/M metagenome (GOLD analysis project Ga0197142, IMG submission 148614) | Sediment microbial communities from Great Boiling Springs, Gerlach, Nevada, United States - GBS 60_MetaG | ecosystem: Environmental > Aquatic > Thermal springs > Hot (42-90C) > Sediment...
CGGCGAGGTTGTTTTTGCTCAGCACGCGCGTGATGGCGGCAGTGAGTGTGGTTTTGCCGTGGTCGACATGTCCGATGGTTCCGATGTTGACATGTGGTTTCGTGCGCTCAAACTTCTGTCGTGCCATAGTTCTCTCCTCCTATCCTCGTGTGGGTTGGAGCGCGCGTTTGCGCTCGACAATGCTCTGCGCAACCTGCGCAGGCGCTTCCTCGTAGTGCGAGGGATGCATCGTATAAGTTGCGCGTCCCTGCGTCAGGGAGCGCAAAGTGGTGGCGTAGCCGAACATTTCGGCAAGCGGCACCACGGCTTTGATGACCTGCGTGCCGCCCACGCCAGGCTCGATCATCTCGATTCGCGCGCGGCGCGAATTCAGATCGCCAATCACATCGCCGACATGGTTGTCAGGCGTGGTGACCTCCAGCTCCATGTACGGTTCCAGAATCACGGGTTTGGCGCGTTGCACGGCTTCTCGGAAGGCGATGGAGCCTGCGATTTTGAACGCCATTTCGCTGGAGTCGACTTCGTGGAATGAGCCGTCGACGAGGCGCACTTTGACATCGACGACGGGGTAGCCTGCCAGCACGCCCGCGTCTGCCGCCTCGCGCACGCCTGCCTCCACCGCGGGGATGAATTCGCGCGGGATTGCGCCGCCGACGATTTTGTTCTCGAAAGTAATGCCCGAATTCTGCTCGCCAGGCTCGATTTCGATAATGCAGTGTCCGTACTGTCCGCGTCCCCCTGTTTGGCGTACGAATTTGCCTTCGGCTTTGGCTGGCATGCGGATGGTCTCCTTGTAAGCCACCTGTGGGCGTCCCTGATTCGCCTCCACTTTGAACTCGCGATAGAGGCGGTCTAAGATAATCTCCAGGTGTAGCTCGCCCATGCCAGAGATGATGGTCTGCCCTGTCTCTGGGTCGGTGGAGATGCGGAAGGTAGGGTCTTCCGCTGCCAGCCGTTGCAGCGCGTTGGCGAGTTTGTCTTGGTCAGCCTTCGTTTTCGGCTCGATAGCGAGCGAGATGACAGGTTCGGGGAACTGTGGCGGCTCCAGCAGGATGGGGTGGTTCGGGTCGCAGAGCGTGTCGCCTGTGGTGGTCTGCTGGAAGCCGATGATGCCAACAATGTCGCCTGTGAACGCCTCTTCGATGTCCTCGCGGCGGTTGGCGTGCATCTGCAGGATGCGTCCGACGCGCTCGCGCGTATCTTTCGTGGCGTTATAGATGTACGAGCCTTTGTTAATTTTGCCTGAGTAGACCCGCACATAGGTTAGTTTGCCTACGAACGGGTCGTTCTGGATTTTGAAGGCGAGGGCGCAAATCGGCTCATCGTCGGAGGGGAGCCGCTCCAGTGGCTCGTGCGTGTCGGGATGGACACCCTTGACCGCGCCGATGTCGAGCGGGGAGGGCAGGTAGTCCACCACAGCGTCCAGCAGGAGCTGCACGCCCTTGTTTTTGTACGCAGAGCCACACAGCACGGGCACGAGTTTGAACTGGAGCGTGCCTTTGCGCAGGGCGCGCCGAATCTCGTCTTCGCCGATTTCGCCCCCCTCGAGATAGCGTTCCATCAGTTCGTCGTCCATCTCGACGGCGGCTTCGATCATCTTTTCGCGCCATTCCCGCGCTTGTGCCAGCAACTCGTCGGGAATGGCGCGATACTCGTACTGGTTGCCCTTCTCGTCGAGCCAGTAGACCGCCTGCATGCGGATCAGGTCTACAACGCCGACGAAGTTTTCCTCTTGTCCGACAGGGATTTGCACGGGCACGGCGTTGGTATTGAGGCGTTCACGGATCCGCTCCACGACGCGGAAGAAGTCCGCCCCAATCCGATCCATTTTATTGATGAAGGCGATGCGGGGCACTTTGTAGCGGTTGGCTTGCCGCCAAACGGTCTCCGATTGGGGTTGCACGCCGCCCACAGCGCAGAAGATGGCGACCGCACCGTCCAGCACGCGCATCGAGCGTTCCACCTCGACGGTGAAGTCCACATGTCCGGGCGTGTCGATGATGTTGATGCGGTGGTCTTTCCAGAAGCAGGTAGTGGCGGCGGAGGTGATGGTGATGCCGCGCTCCTGCTCCTGTTCCATCCAGTCCATCGTGGCGGTTCCTTCATGCACCTCACCGACGCGGTGAATGCGTCCTGTGTAATACAGGATTCGTTCGGTCGTGGTCGTTTTGCCCGCGTCGATATGCGCAGCGATGCCGATATTGCGTGTCTTTTCTAACGGGTGCTGTCGCGCCATGTGATTTGCCTCCTTACCATCGGTAGTGGGCGAACGCGCGGTTCGCTTCCGCCATGCGGTGCGTCTCTTCGCGTTTTTTGTAGGCGTTGCCCGTTTTATTATAGGCGTCGATAATCTCTTGCGCCAGCCGTTCGTGCGCGGGTCGCCCTTGCTTTTTGCGTTGGAGCGAGGTGACGATCCAGCGGATAGCCAGCGAGCGTCGGCGCTCGGCACGCACCTCCATCGGCACCTGGTAGGTCTGCCCGCCCACGCGGCGCGGGCGCACCTCGACCTGCGGGGCGACATTCTCGATAGCTTGCTCGAACACCTCCAGTGCTGGCTTGCCCGTCTTTTGTTCAACTAACTCCATTGCCTTGTAGAAGATTTTTTCGGCGACCGCTTTTTTGCCGCCTTTCATCATGCGGTTGATGAAGCGGGCGACCAACTCGCTATCGTACACAGGGTCGGGCAGTACCACGCGCTTGGGAACGGGACCTTTTCTGGGCATACGCGATCCTCCTTACTTCTTCGTCTCTTTGGGTCGTTTGGAGCCGTACTTCGAGCGACCCTGCATGCGGCGGTCTTGGTTGCGGGTGGTGGGCTGATTCTCGACGCCTGCGCAGTCGAGCGTGCCGCGAATGATGTGGTAGCGCACGCCGGGCAGGTCTTTCACGCGCCCGCCGCGCACCAGCACCACCGAGTGTTCCTGCAGGTTGTGCCCGATGCCGGGGATGTAGGCGGTGATTTCGATGCCGTTGGTGAGGCGCACGCGCGCGACCTTCCGCAGGGCGGAGTTCGGCTTCTTAGGCGTCATCGTGCGCACGACCGTGCAGACGCCCCGCCGCTGCGGACACGCCTGCAGCGCGGGCGACTTCGTCTTCCGAACCTTCGGCTTCCGACCCTTCCGTACTAACTGGTTAATCGTCGGCATTCAGACGCCTCCTCGATGCTGGAGCGTAAAAGAAAGCCTCTCGCACGCGGGGTGGAGAGGCTCGTGCGCCCCCAAAGGCGCGTTTCAGACCACCGCGCAACGCCGCTTCCAGCGTCGCTTGTTGTACCTCGTCCCGCGTGCAAACTCACGCTTCTTTTGGGTGCGGTTCATAAGGCTCGATGAACCTCCAGCGTGCGCCGATACTGGCTACGCCCCAGCGAGCCATATTATAGCCAATTGCGTGCGAAAAAGTCAAGGGGTACACTCTTTAGACCTTGACACCACCCCTACCCTATCGGGTACACATTCGTATAGCATGGCATTTAATGTTCGACGGTATCTGATACGGGTACGCGGGGGACAGCAGTATCTGCCTGTTGCCGCGCGGTTGGTCTGGTTTCGCGAGGATCACCCTGACTGGAGCATTGAGACGCACCCGCTGCATCTGGACATTGGGGGCGGGTGCGCGGTGTTTCAGGCGGTGGTGAAGGATGCGCAGGGGCGCGTGATTGCGACGGCGAGCAAGATGGAGACGCGCGATGACTTTGCCGACTTTGTGGAGAAGGCGGAGACGGGCGCAGTCGGGCGCGCGTTGGCGATGTGCGGCTACGGCACGCAGTTCGCGCCTGAACTGAGCGAGGGTGATTTGGAGACGGGGCGCATCGCCTACGCCGATTCGCCTCAGCCGATGCGCGGCGAAGAGGCAACCCGCGTCAGCGAGCCGCCCCCTGAAGCGATGGTCTGCGCCGACTGTGGGCGCGCCCTGCGCAAGCCGCAGTACGATCTCAGCATGGCGAAGTTCCACCGCCCGCTATGCCCCACCTGCCAGCGCCGCGCCCAGCAAGTCGCTCCGCCCACCCCATGACACGGCAACGGTTAGACCGCTACCTAAGCGAGCAACACCCTGAAATCAGCCGCGCCCGTTGGCAAGAGTGGATCGAGGCAGGGCAGGTGCGTATTAACGGGCAGCCCGTTACGAAGCCTGCCTACCGCCTGCGCGCAGGCGACACTTTGGACTACACCCTGCCGCCTGATCGCCCACCCGACTACGACCTCACGCCCGAAGCTCTCTTTGTACCTATCGTCTACGAGGACGACCACCTGCTGGTGGTGAACAAGCCGCGCGGGCTGACCGTGCATCCCGCGCCAGGGCATCCGCACGGCACCCTGGTCAACGCGCTGCTGGCGCACAGCCCGACCCTCGCGCGGGGCAGTGCCGCGTTCCGCCCTGGCATTGTGCATCGGCTGGACAAGGACACTACCGGGCTGCTGGTGGTCGCTAAGACCGACCGCGCCCACGCCCGCCTAAGCAGCGCGCTGCAGCGACATGCCATCGAGCGGGAATACCTCGCGCTGGTATGGGGTACGCCGCGCGCAGCGCACTTCACGGTCGACCTGCCGATTGGACGCCACCCCGTGCAGCGCAAGAAGATGGCAGCGCGGGATGACGCAGCGGTTCTGGCGGGCAAGGCGCGCCCTGCACGCACACACTTCACGGTGCAGGAGGCGTTCCGCGACTGCGCACTGCTGGCGGCGCGGCTGGAGACAGGGCGCACGCACCAAGTGCGCGTTCACGCTAGCGCCGTGGGGCATCCCGTCGTCGGCGACGCGCTCTACGGCGGCATCCGCAAGCCCCCGCGCGACTGGCCGCCCGCACTTGCCGAAGCCGTCGCCTGCCTGCAGGGGCAACTGCTGCACGCCTCCATGCTCGCGTTCGAGCACCCCATCACGGGCGAACGCATGCGGTTGACCGCGCCGCTCCCCGACGACTTCCAGCAAGTGCTGACGCTCCTGCGGGGGTATAATCAGGCGCGATGATTATCGATGTCAGCGTGCCGTTGCGCCAGCCGATGCCGACCTACCCAGGCGACGCGCCGTTTGAACTAATTCCCGTCGTGCGCATGGCGGAGGGCGGGGTATGCAACGGCTCGCGCCTGTCGCTGGGGACGCATTCGGGCACGCACATCGACGCCCCGTGGCACTTTAACGATGCGGGCAAACGCATCCACGAGATCTCGCTTGCACGGCTGATTGGCGCGTGCTGGGTCGCCGACCTGCGCGGCTACCCACACATCACTGCCGACGCGCTGGAGAACGCAGGCATCCCCCCCAACACCACACGCCTGCTGCTAAAAACCAACAACAGCGCGCTTTGGGCGCAGACGCACGAGTTCAATACCGCGCATGTCGCGCTCACGCCCGACTCCGCCGAGTGGCTCATCCGCCGCTGTGTCGATGTCATCGGGGTGGACTATCTCTCCATCGAACGCTACGGCGCGACGCCCGAAGTGCATCGCCTGCTCTGCGGCGCAGGCAAAATCATCATCGAAGGGCTAAACCTCAGCGCAGTGGACGCAGGCGAGTACGAGTTGCTCTGCATGCCGCTGCTAATTGAAGGCGCGGACGGCGCGCCCGCGCGAGTCGCTCTCCGCACCCTCCGCTAAATCTGGCAAATTTTACAGCCCTCATCCTCCCGAAACCGAGTTATAATAGCCATGCCACTGCGCAAGTGGCAGAGCAGACCGCACAGCCTTGTTAACCCAACCTCCCTCTTGTGGAGCCTGCAAGGGCTCCACGATTTTTTTCACCGCGCGACCAGCTACGCCCACCACGCCGTCGTCTCGTCCATCAAGACGCCCCCGCGCCGCAAGCTGTACCCCAGCGGCACCAAGAGCAAAAACACCACCCAATAGTGCCCAATCGCGTCCTGCACGCTGACCCTAAAGAGTACCTGAGCCTAACCGTAAGCGCACTGTAATTTCCCGCCCCACTGTGGAAGACTCCCTGCGAGGTGAAACCGATGCAACGCTGGGTGGTGATGTGTTTAATGGGGCTTCTGTATGTTTCAGGGGCGGTAGCGATCCCTGAAACGGTGGTGTTTATGCCTACGGCGAATCTCAACTCGCCGCGTGCGTTGTGTCTGGCGACAGAGCAGTACGGTGTGCCGCGCTCCTACAGCCAAACGCGCACGCGCTGCCTCTACATCCAACTGATGCTCACGGAGCGGTTCGACTTCGGCGTCGATTTCGTCGGGCTGGACAACAACCAGTCGCGCCAGACGCTGGGCAACGCTCGCTTGGTGCTGTCGCCCGAGTCGAAGCGTTCGCCAGGCTTTGCCGTCGGCGCGCTGAACATCACCGACAACGCGAACCCGACTTTTTATCTGGTAGGCACGCAGACGGTTTCGTTCGGCAGGTTCCACTTAGGCGCGTATCGTCAGGGCGAGAACACAGGCTGGAGCGGCGCGTTCCAGACCTCGTTGCCGTTCGGTCTGGATGTCGCGCTGGAGTATTATCGCTTCCCCGACGGCAACGCCTACACCAGCATCGGCGCAGGCTACCAAGTGAACCCGACGGTATACCTCTACACCTACTACTCGCGCCATAGCCAGACGCGCGACGGCGACCTGTTTGGAGTTTACCTTGCCTTCACACCATTTCGGCTGTTCTAATGCCAAGTGTGCAGTCAGAATTCGTACTTACGCTCCCCTCCGTTGGTTCCCCCCTGCTGGTGGGCTGACAAAGGTACACCAGCCGCCATCGTCTGGTGCGCGGGGGATGACTTTTCGCAGGCAGAATCCCCCCACCCCCTGCCCTTTTAAGGGGTAGGTTGTTAGCCAAGCGCACTCGTCAGCCAAGAAGCCAAGCAGAAAATATGCGTTTCATGCAGGAGAACGCTGCCCAATCCCCGCCTCGACGCGCGCGCCCCACGAAAAAAGACCTACCCCTTTAAGGAGGTTGGGAGGGAGACAACATTCTGTGCGCCTGCCTGCCCGTGGTCGCATGGTGAAAATCCATTGCACAGGCACTTACAAGTTGAAAGCTCAGCTCGTAGGCACTTAGTGGCAGGAATTCGGTGAACGCGTCGAATCTTGTCTACCGCTATGACGGACTTTTTGAGGAAGGTTGCGGCGTTTCTGCAAGCGCATCCTGAAGGCGTGCGGGTCGTGCGCCAGCTCAGCTCGGAAGACACGATCGAGCCGCCTGACGAGGAGGGCGGCATCAGCCGCGCGCTGCTTGTGCCTGAACCTGACCGCAGGGAGTTCGGCGTGTACGAAGTACCTCGCAGCAGCGAACCAACACAGTTCACACATTTCATCGACGGCATCCAACACTCACAGCTGCTCTACTATCAGATGACCCCATACGGCGTGCTGCCGGTGGTCTACGGGTATGTAGCGGCGATGGTGCTGGAGCGGCGCGCCCGCGAGTTGCACCCTGTACCCGACCTTACCGAGGCGCAGGAGGCGCTCTACCTACCCCTAAAGGCGTTCGATGCGAGCCTCTTTGAACAGGCAGGAATCACGGTTCACGACTCGCTGGAGGAACGCGAGCTGGGGAAGACCCCGTTCCAAACGATGCTGGTGCGTGCAGGAGCGACCGTCGCGCGCGTGCGCGACCAGCTGGAACGCAAGCTTGCCCTGCGCTGGATTGAGCAGCAGAAACCCGACTCCAACGACTGGCTGCTGGTAGACGGCTCGATAGCCGACCTAATGAGCACGTTGGAGCGACGACGGCTGGTGAATGTCGTCGGCGTCTCCAAGTCGCATCGCACCAGCTACTTAGAGATTAACTGGATGCTGAAGGTGTTGAGCATGCCTGCGGGCTATCGGAGCAGCGTGTTCCGTCCTGTACGCGAGGGGCAGAGTGAGGTTTACAGTTGGTATCTGCGCTTATGTTGGCAGGAAGGCGCGTCACCGACCTACGGGCTGGTGCGCGTCGAGACGCCCGTGCTGACGAGCCCCGACGACACGCGCGAGTGGGCAGACCGAATCTCTGCGTGGCTGCTGCAGGAGACGCGCCCAGTCAGTTTGCCCGACCCACGCTACGACCGCCTACTCTATCCGTTTCGGATGTGCGAGCAGCGCCTGCGCAGCCGCGCACCCAGCGAAGCCGTAAGGCGCACTGCATTAGAGCGTGTCGGCGACACATGCGAGATCGGGGTACCCCCATAATGCGGGAGGTGAATCGCATAATGAAAACAGTGTTTTTGTATCTTGCGCTGATTGTTGGCTGTTTGACTTGCGCAGCGCAGCAGGTCTATCTGCTCGGCACGGGCGTGCCTGAACGAGACGCCGCGCTCTATGACGCGCTGCAGGCGCACGGACTATCAGTCACACTCGGCGTGCCCTACCACGCCTTCGACGGTAGCCAGAACTTGAGCGGCTATCAGGTCGTTGTGCTGGCAGGTGCGGGCACCAACGACGATATGCCTTTTGAGGGGCAGCAGGCACTGCTGGAGTGGGTCGGCAGCGGACACGGGCTGGTAACGCTGGAATGGACACTCTGGGCAGCAGGTCGCGTGAACAGGTTCCTGATTTTGCGCGAACTGTTCCCCGCAGCGTATCGACGCCATACCTATCGCATGCATATTCAGTACCAGCAGGAGGCAAGCGACCCTATCCTCAGTCGCGGGCTGACCTCTATGCTGACGCTGGGCGAGGGGCACGAAGCGCACTTGAGACCCAGACCTGGCGCGACGGTCTACTATGCAAGCGATTATCTACCAGGCGCGGGTGGGGTCATCGGGTGGGCATACCAAAAGGGGCGAGTTATCAGTCTCTCAGTCGCCCCCGCTTATGCGCTTGACCCTATGGCGCAGAGCGTAGCCTTTCGGCAGTTGCTCGCTAACGCCGTGCTGTGGGCGGCTTGGTGCGCCTGCGTACCTACTGGCGGCGACACCGATGGCAACGGCTGTGTGAATGACGCTGACCTCCAGCGGGTGCTGTCCGCCTTCGACGCGATAGGGGACGCTGCCGATGTGAACTGCGACGGGATTGTGGACGATGCTGACCTGCTGGAAGTGCTGTTCGCCTTCGGCAGTGGGTGTTGAACTGCGTGTTGGGTACAATCCTTAGTGGAGGGACTGTGATGACCAACTTCTCTGGGCGTGTGGCGGTGATTACGGGTGCGGCGAAGGGCATCGGGCGCGCGATGGCGCAGCAGTTCGCCCGACGCGGCGCGAAAGTCGCCCTGCTGGATGTGGATACCGAAGCTGCTGCCCGCGCTGCCCAAGCGATTCAGCACCACGGAGGCGACGCCCTTCCGCTGTTCGCTGATGTGAGCGACCTAACCGCCTTGACCCACGCCGCCGCCGAAGTGCAGAAAGCCTACGGTAGAACCGACATCCTCTGCTGCAACGCGGGCATCTACCCCCAGGCGTTTCTGGAGACGATGACCGATGCCGACTGGGATAAAGTACACGCCGTGAATCTGAGAGGGATGTTCCTAACCGTCAAGGCGTTTCTGCCGATGCTCAAACAATCCCCACATGGACGGATTGTGCTAACCTCTTCGATTACAGGACCCATTACGGGCTTCCCTGGCTGGGCGCACTACGGGGCGACAAAGGCAGGCATGCTGGGCTTTATGCGCTCCGCCGCCATCGAGTTGGCAAAGTACGGGATTACGGTAAACGCAATTCTGCCAGGCAACATCGAGACGGAGGGGCTGGGCGAGATCGGCGAGGAGTATCGACGCAAGATGGAGGCAGTGATTCCGTTCAAGCGGTTGGGCAAGCCCGAAGATGTCGCTTATGCCGCGCTCTTTTTCGCCTCTGACGAGGCGTCCTACATCACGGGGCAGACGCTGATTGTGGACGGCGGGCAAGTGCTGCCCGAATCGAGCCTCGCGCTGGAGGGGTTCTGAAGGCGGACGCCGAGGCAGAAGCACTCAGCCCCCATACCGCTGTTTGAACCGCTGGTGCGCTTCGGCGATAATCTCGCGGGCGCGCGCCGAGCCGTGCCAGCCCAACATCGCCGTCGGCTTGCCCTCCAGCTCCTTGTAGACCTCAAAAAAGTGTTGCACCTCGCGAATCGTGTGCTTGCGCAGGTCGGTCAGTTCGTTCACCTCTTCGAAGCGCGGGTCATGGTAGGGCACGGCGATAATCTTCTCGTCGTGTCCCTTATCATCTTCCATCACCAGCACGCCCAGCGGTTGCGCCATAATCACGCACCCTGTGAAGGTCGGGTCGGTGATAATCACCAGCGCGTCCAGCGCGTCGCCGTCCTCCGAGAGCGTCTGCGGGATGAAGCCGTAGTCGCCTGGATAATGCACGGGTGAATAGAGCACCCGATCGAGCCGAAACACGCCATGCCGCGGGTCATACTCGATTTTGTTGCGCGTGCCTTTGGGGATTTCGATGACCACAGGCACCACATACGGCGCGTCGTCACCTAACGGCAGGTGATAGAGGTTCATCCCTGTGCGTTCTGTCGCTTGAGTTGGTAATACAACCGTGCGGGCATGCCGTGCGCTTTGACCGCGCCGCTCATCTCGGACTGGTCGAACGACTTGTCGTCGAACGAGGCAGCCGCCACATCATAAAGCGCCCAGCGGCTCTCGCGCCCGATCACCGTCGCGCTGCCCTTGTATAGGCGCAGCCACACCTTGCCCGACACGCGCTCCTGCACCTTACTGATGAACGCCTCCAGCGACTCCTTGAACGGGTCGAGCCACAGCCCTGCGTAGGCGAGTTCCGCCCACGCGCGGTCTGCCTGCG
>Ga0197142_1004917_pt1 | contig 10646 bp, 8 predicted proteins | sample GBS60_MetaG_FD_148614 | JGI IMG/M metagenome (GOLD analysis project Ga0197142, IMG submission 148614) | Sediment microbial communities from Great Boiling Springs, Gerlach, Nevada, United States - GBS 60_MetaG | ecosystem: Environmental > Aquatic > Thermal springs > Hot (42-90C) > Sediment...
CCCATGTCCAGCCGTTTCTTAAAGGCTACAGCCTCGAGGCTTCTTATGACTTAGAGGCACGGTCGGTTCACGACCTGCTGATGTTGCAAACCGGTGAACTACTCGACTCCGGTCGCTAAGCAGTACGGATTGTAGCTGGCTCTGGTGTCCGCGTAGTTTATGGGTTATAGTCATCCGCAGTCTGTCACGTGAAGTATGAACAAACCAGAAACTGTCGCCCGCCAAGCTCTGGACTGGGCCAAGGAACACTACCCGGACAAGTCCATCTACCTACAAGCTGCCTTTGCCAATTCTGTGTCTTACCTTGTAACCGGCCTCAGCGGCGGCTATGGCGGGCCGTCGTTGCGAGAGCACCTGGTAGCTTGGTCTTTGGGGCAGGCCGAGGCAGCGGCGCTGCCAGATGGCACCGCGGTTACAGTGTTGGTACCGGGTTCCTTACCTCCCCCAGGGCAGTGGCGCTTCGAAGAAGCCTGCCGCCACGCCGCTACCTATTGTTTCGCTCCCGCTGAGCAACATCTCGAGACGTTGCTCTGCATTTGGGAGCGGGAGTATACGTTTGACAACGACCCCGAAGATCTGGAGATTTTAAGAGGCCGTCGTTCATAATAAACGCTATCTGGAGAAACACTTGTCGTTAATGAACCTCACTCACTTGCGCAAAACTGCCGCTCAAGCCAGAGAATGGGCCGCGCAGCACTATCCAGAGGCTTCCGCCTACCACCAAGAGGCTTTTGTCAATGCCGTGGTTTACCTAACCGGCGGAATTAGCTGTGGAGACAGCGGGCCGTCGTTGCGGGAGCACCTGGTTGCCCGTTCGCTAAGAAACGAACTGGAGCCGGGAGAGTGGGAGTTTGAGGAAGCCTGTCGGTTTGCCGCCAAGTACTGCTTTGCCCCTGCCACAGAATACCTCTTTGAGCTCTATGAGATCTGGCAGCAGGAGTTTTGTTTCGATGACGATCCGAAGGACGTAGAAATTCTCGAAAGTTTGGCATAGGAGCCGGTAATGAAGGAGGAGGAACTGGATGTTGGGCTACAGGCCTTGCTTTGGGTTATCCAGACCTATCCGGAAGCTTCGATTTACAAGCGCCTTGCCTTCGTAAACTCCGTAACCTACCTGGTTACTGGAAAACGAGAAGGATTGGGAGGACCGTCCCTTAGGGAGCGGTTGGTGGTTAGACAAGCAGAAAGAAACAAGCACCTTAAACCCGGAGAGTGGAAATTTGAGGAGGCTTGTCGGTTTGCTGCTGAGTATTGCTTTGCTCCTTGTGAGGATTTCTCCTACCTTCTGGGTCAAATCCTAGAGGAGGAATTCACCTACCACGATGACCCTGACGACATTAAAGAGTTGAAGGGCTAAGGTTCCGCCGCCGCCTTCACCGGCGGCGGTTACCAGAAAGCGACGTAAAGCCCCGCCCTAAAGGGCGGGGAGGATGTCATAAACTGTTCTTCGTAGCCATCCGTAGCCCTCGGCTAAGCAATGATAGAGTACCCAATGACTCCCTTTGGACAGCTGTTGATTGAGGGAGTTGAGAAACAGCCTTTGTGGAACGAAGGTTACAAGTATGAACAGGTTATGGCCGCCTTGGTTTGGTTGGCCACGAAAATTGAATCGACCAACAGAGCCCCTGTCAAAGTGGTAAGACAGTACGGATATGTTACTACTCACCCTTCCAATAAAGTTCTGGCAAAGGAAATTGATGCTTTGCTAGACCTGGTACTCAAGAAGGATGCTGTAAGGTGGGAGGCTAAACTCTGCTTCCATTTGCGCTTTGACCACGCGGAGGAGGCAGAGCTTGTTGCTGGAGTGCTGGGCAAGCCTTCCTTACGTGTTTACAACCTAGACGAGAAGCTGTTTGCCCACTCGCTGGGTTCGATGGAGTGGATAGAAGACCACTACAGGTACAAAGACCTGCTTCCTTTATCAGGGAAGCAGATGGATGATTACAGGCATTTGGACTGCCAGGAGGGAAAAGTTCGCCTCTGGCATAAGCACATTACCGGAGACGTCTTGATACTGGAGGTTGAGGAGGGTGACCTATATCGGCTGTGGGACGTAAACAGTGTTGCCTCTCGAGCCCAGCACAGGAGGCTTTGGGCGTTTAACAATAGCAACTTAGCTCACTACATCAGTGACGGCATGGTGTCCTATGGACGATTTAAGTATTTCTCTCTCTACGGCCCAGTCTACGACGGAATTAGAGTTAACCGCCGGGGAATAGCTGTTGTTAATGTCGAGCCGCTGAGAAGCTCTTTTCCAAAGCTGCTTGCTCGAGAATTGCTTACCCGCGAAACGGAGAGGCTTGAGCTGAGGTTTGTTGGTTTTTACCTTAAGAGGGGAGCTTGGATTGATTGGTTGTCCTTCCGAGTTAACGGCCAAAGCATGATTGACAAAGCGATTGACACCGAATCTCCTTTTTGTCTAAAGCTAGAAGAGTGGTTTGGCTCGGCCAGCTCCTATTTTCCTCCACCTATCAGCAACGTCAGGTTCATTGTTAAGGTTGACCTTCTCTTGGAAAACAAGCACGACTTCTTGGAACTACTTGACGATGATCTGTGAACGACGCGTTGGGTAAGTAATGTATGGTTAACTTGTCTCTTTACGGCGTGTTCAGGTACATCCTTCTTGGCGACCCGTACACCCAAAGAATACGGGTAACCAACAGGAGCTATCCAGTAAGTCTTTGGGACGACTACAAGAAAGCCCAGAAAGAACTGGAAGCAAGAAATAAGCGTTGGCAAGAGAGGTTAGGAAAACGGCTGAGAATCGAAGACGAAATTTACTACTGCAAGCCTTGTGTGTTTGAGGTCGACGAGTTTAAAGGGCACTTCTACGGTCGCGTCTACGATTGCTTGGTGGAGGTGTTAAGTGGCCTAGACGAACGGGAAATCATCCCGCGCCTGGAAAGCCAAAGCCCTAGCTTTTGTTTGCCACAGCCGGTCAGGATTCGAGGATACTCCACCTTAGTTTATGAAGGGATTGGCAAGTCGGCGGAAGACCTGAAAATTGTTGTCCCTTCGCACTGCACCTTTCTCTCTTACCGCCGTCGACTTAGTTATCGTGACTGTTTTGCAGAAAAGATTGCTCTCCATGACGTCAACGGTTCCTATAGCCTGGTCAAGACCCAGATGCCCAGAGAGATATGCATTTCGTTCCCAGTCTATCTCTACCACCTAAAAACGATACAATGCCTCTGGGACGAGTACTTTGCTGGAGCTGGGTCTAAAAACGAGTGGTTGGACATGTTGGACTACCTCTTAGAGGGAATAGAGAAACAAAGAAAAAGGCAAAGCAACCAGAACGAAATGATGCCTTAAGCCTTAGGAGCCCAGACTTGTAGGGTTCCGTCCCTTTGCAAAGTAACAAGACGAAGGCCTCTGTTGCTGATGTAGCAAAAGCTAATCTCCCGCGGCGTTAGGTTCGGGGTGGGTAGTAGATCTCCGTGAGCTTTGGCCCTGAGGCGATCAACCAGGGCAAAGACCCAGTTTAGGTCAAGCAAGTACTCCACCTGGTTTTTGGGAATGCCTAGGTCTTCCAGTCCTACTTCGTTGGCTATCTCCTGCAACTTTTCATGGAGGCCAACCCCTAGATACCGCGCCCCTAGCCTCCCCGGTGGTGGGCTGGTAGTACTTAAACACTGCCACCTTTCCTGGATCTCGTTATCGTCATCGGTCGTCCCTTCGTCCACCGCTGCCCGAGTTTCTTGTTCTGGGCAGGTTTCCGCCTGGACGAAGCCGTCGTCCTTTGGTCGTCCAACCGTCGTTCCTTCGTCCTTGGCTTCCTGGAGCTCTTGTTTTAGGTTGGCTTCCGCCTGGACGAAATCGCTCTCCAGTCGTCCATCCGTCGTCCTAACTTCTGGACGACGGAACGATAGCTGTGCAGGTGTGACCTCGACACTTTTGTCGCTCACCCAGCGCAAACGTCCGGTCTGCTCCAGCTGGTGGAGGAAGTTCCGGATTTCTTCCATGGTTGGTTTTTTCTTGGCCGGCCACCAGTTGCGCACTTGGCGTAGAGTAATCGGTCCGCAGCCTTGGAAACGGTTGAGGAAGCGCAGGTTTAAGCTGGACTCTGGATGTGTAATTCCTAGCTCGGCGTAGATTAGCCGCGACTGGTTTTGCAGCCAACGGGCAAAGGCGATAGCTTTGTCAAGGGTGGCTCCTGGAATGACGTCTGTCTTGTTACCAGTCAAGGCTTGGTTGATTAGATGAAGGATGAGGGCAATCCGGGCTGCCCGCTCCCTTGCCTTGGGAAGGGTGGCCCGAAAGGCCTCGTTGGGTTCTGTGAGGATCTGTTGCTCAATTTCTTGATGCCAACGATTCCAAAGCTGCTTTCCTTGGCTGTCCAAGCGATAGGTTTTGGGTTGAATGTCCCCCAGTCGCTCATAGAGTCCTTTAAGGCGGTCATCGAGGATATAGTGGGGACCTTCTTCTATCCATGGAGTAGGGGAAATGGAAACCCTTACCCAAGCAAAACGAGCCCAGAGGCCGTCTTGTGCCTGTTCTTCCTTCCAGATTGACTGAAGGACGGAAGGTTGAATCCCTCCTACGATGCTTACAGAGGGGTGGGGAGCATAGACCCGCCCGGTGGTTTTGCGGTCTACCTTCAAAGGACGTCCGTTGTAAATCTCCAGCCAGCGAGCGCGGTCTGCTCCCAGGGTTTTGCGGTAGGCGTCCATGCTGCGAATAAAGGCAGCAAGTTCATCCACCGAAACCAAGAGCCCTTTTTCTTTCTGGCGGTTGATGACCTGGCAGACGGCTTCGAGGGTAAAGTCTGAGACGTACAGATCCACCGGCTGGGGCTCCTGAGGCGGGTCTAAGGCTTCCTTGTTCCGCTCATACTCTTTCTTGGCAATGCGATAGGCATTCAGTTGTTTTTGGTAGTCCTCCTCAAGTTGGGTTTGCAAATCTGACAGAGGTGAAACGAGAGGGTCAATAATAGGAGTTTTGCCTGCTCCTGTTTCCCCTACAAGCCCACCCCAGAGGATGGGTGGGACTTTGAAGTTGGTTGTGGGATCTAAGAGCAGTCGTGTTTGGCTGTTCACGCGGCTAGCGGCAACACAAAGAAGGATAAGATAGTAGGCCTCTATGGGCTTGTTCATTCGCCGCGCCAGTTGTCGTAGAGGTTTGTCTATCTCCTTAGGCAGGAGTTCCCCGACAAACCCTTGCCCTAAGCCTGCCAGTTCTTGGAGTTCCTTGACCAGCTCCTCGTCGTCTTCGGTCAACGAAGGCCGAACAGCGCCAAGAATTTGCTCGACGGTGGCGCCTTGTTCCAGCCAGTCGACAATGTCCAGCCCGCCTTTGGTTGGTAGATCCTGCCAATTGGCATTGGGAGGTGCCAATAGCCAACCACAAATGGGAATGCCATGCTCTCTGAGGGAGCGTTCGATTTCTTGCATGTGCTTTACTCCAGGTTGGTCGCAGTCTGGGCACAAGACAACCTGCTGTCCCTTTAAGTCTTCGACGTAGTTGGGCCAGCCGTATTTGTGCCACTTGCCGGCCCCGCCGATGGAGGTAGTGGCCGGAATGCCTAAAGCCAGCAGCGCGTCGGCGCAGGCCTCTCCTTCAACCAGGAAGATGGGCCGGCCGGTTTCTTCTGCCAGTTGTCGAGCTTCGGTAATACGGTAAAGGTGAATTTGGGCAGCTACGCGCTCAACACCCCCTTTGACCCAGCCGGAACCGTTCCAGCTTTCTTGGTGAATCCTTTTACCCCCTTGCTCGTTGTCCTGCCTTACCACCCGCACCAGTGGGCGCCCACCTTTGTCTTCGTAGACATACTCCTTTCTTCCCGCCGGGCGGGGTCGCTTGTAATGCGGGACGAATTGAGTCGAATCTACCTTCCATACGCCCCAGAGACCGTCACTTGTGGTCTTGGTGTAGACCCAGCACCGTTGGTCGTGGCCTTCGATTACCTGACCGGGGCGGCCGTCGCGATAGGTGTGGCAGAGAACCAGTCCTTCGGCGCTGCGACAATCTCCGTCTTTTGTCCGTCCACAGACTGGACAAGGGTGGGCAGTCGATGAATAAACTAGAGGAAGAGTAGACCGCATCATCTCACTTCACCATGACTCGTTTACGGGGATCCTGAATAGGCAGGATCCCTTTTTCTTGGACCCTGCTAGGGTTTTAGCTGGGAGTTCCAGCTCTGGAGAGGTCGTCTAGGGAGGGTAGTTCAACCCAGGAGGTCATAAGCTTGACCACAGTGACGTATTAAAGATTCTAACTGACTCTTTCTGGACGCGAGTGGGGACAAACAGCCCAAAGCCTTAACTGGTGAGACTTTGGGCTGTTTGTCTGTTAGTTGGGCGGTCAGTGAAACTTACTCCTCCTACTTCCTGATTCTCCGTCTGTTCACTTATATTCTTTATGAGGCATGTCCGGAGCTTTGGTGAAGCTTATGTAAGCGTTGCGTCCGTCCCGACCTCCATCCGTATTCTTAAAGTGACGAGCGATGTTTAATACCGTTTCCTGCACACCCAAACAGGCCATTGCGGCGCTGCGTACCTGCTACGAGCTGGGCCAACCGGCCTACCTGGTAGGGCCTCCAGGTATTGGCAAGAGCGAGATGGTCGAGCAGTTTGCCAAGGAAATCGGGGCGATCATGCCGCCGCCTCTGGTGCTGAGTACGCTGCAGCCGGTGGACATCCGCGGCGTGGGTGTACCGGACAAGGACGACCGCTTGAAGTTCCTGCCGCCCAAGTTCTTCCCACCCAGCGATTCGAAGGAGAAGTACGTCCTCTTCTACGATGAGCTGGGCAATGCGGATCCCAGCCTGCAGGCGCCGGTGCAACAGCTGTTCCTGCGTCGCGAGTGCGGCGACTACACGCTGCCGCCGGGAGCCTACCAGGTGGCGGCCGGCAATGACGTCGAGGACGGCTGCAACGTCTACGAGCTGTCGCGAGCGTTGGTGCAGCGCTTGCTGGTCATTCGTGTGCGCCCGGACGCCCAGGACTGGCTGGAGTGGGCGGTGAAAAACGACATCCACCCCGCAGTCTGTACCTTCATCAAGACCCATCCTGACTACATCCATTACACCTTGCTGCAGCAAGTCCGCAACGAGGCGGAGGAACCCCTGGGTCCTACTCCGCGCGGGTGGAAGACGGTGAGTGACATTCTGAAAAGGGTACAAGACCCACAGCTGCGGGAAATCTTGGTGGCCGGCAAGATTGGCCAGAAAGCCTGTGCCGCCTTCTTTATTACCCTCCAAGAGGTGGAAGGCCTGCCGGATCCCAAGCAGCTCTTGCTGAAGGTCAAGCAGGGCAAGCTGAAGGAGGCGGAGGCCATGATTCCCGAGCACCTGGCCTCGCTGTGGGGCTTGGCTTATTCTCTCTACGGCTATGCCTCTACCGTGGAAGACTATGAACTGTGCGTGATCCTTTGGGATCACCTCTACAAAACCATCAAGGACGGGCGTCCGGTTGGAGACATCTACACGCTGTTTATGGAGCAGCTGCTGGGCAAGATCATGGCCAACGGCCACACCCAGCAGTTCATCAATAGCAACGCCTACAAAACCATCTACAAGGACCGCGCCCGCCAGTTAGCGGGTAAGCGCTAATCACCCGGCCCCGTAAAGGGAAGGGCCCATCCGTTGTTGTTGGTTTGCCTATGGATCCTCGAGTCGAGGCAATTCGCAACTACATCATCTTACGCAACCGGCCCTTTGCCGAGCTGATGGTTTGGGTTCCCACCGAGGTCGACCCCGACACGCCACACCTGGCCTACGCCACGCGCACTAAGGCCTACCTGTCCCCGCAGGTCTTTGACCTACCGCTGCCGCAACAGGCAGCTATTCTTGTCCACGAGGTGATGCACGTTGTCTGCCGCCACGTGCAGACAACCCAGAAGGAGGGGTACCACCCACTGCTGGCCAACATCGCCCAAGACGCCCTCATCAACGAAGCTATTGCCGGCCAGTCTTGGCTCAAACTTCCGGAGGACGGGATCCGCTTTTCCAGGCTGGTGACTGACCGCTCCCGTCCTTGGGAGCAGTGGAGTTGGCAGCAGGTTTACTGGTGGTTGTTGAAAAACCTTCCCCGCGAGAAAGGGCCCAACTCCATCTTTGTAGATTCCGCCTATATGCCGGAAGGAGAGAAGGGGGAGTCCTTGAAGATTCCTGAGTTCCGACCAGACTTGGAGAGTGGAAGCAATGAAGAGCAGGAAGGAGAAGAGCATACCGACGACATTCAGGAGCAGATCTGGCAGCAGCGGGTACAGAGGGTTATGAGCAACGACCCGAAGGGTTTGCTGCGCGCTTTGGCTCCGCTGTTGACGCAAAAGAAATCCAACTGGCGTAAGGTGCTACGCCACGCTCTGCAGGTGGCTATGAATCGGGTTCCCACCGAGGATTGGACTCGTCCCGGGCGGAGAACCCTGGCAAAGTTGGTGCCCTACTACGAACCTGCCCGTATCCGAACCCGAACACTGCCGCGGATTGCAGTGGTGTTTGACACTTCCGGCAGCATTGACGACAAGACCTTGCAGGTGTTTGTCTCGGAGGTCGAAGCTATTCGCCGGCAGCACCAGGCTGAGGTTTATATCCTCAGTTGCGATGCCAAGGTTCAAGGGGAAATGCTGATTAAGAACGATGGGCGTTCCTTGGAGCAACACCTAAAAGACCATCCCGAGCTGCTCCGCGGTGGGGGTGGAACGGACTTCGAGCCTGCCTTGGCTCGAGCCGAGGAGTTGCGCTCTAGGTTGTGTATATACTTCACCGACCTGGAAGGGACGTTTGGAAGGAAACCCAAGCATATGCAGGTGGTTTGGGCTACGACCAGCAACAAGGTGCCGCCCTTCGGTCGGGTGGTGAGGATCGACTCACCTTAGGGCCGTTTCGGCTCGAGCAATGGGATCGGCCACGCGGGCGGTGTCGTTGGCTTTGGTGACCACCCGGTCGTCGTCGTGGACGGCGTGCCGCATCACGCCTTGGAGGGGGCCGGTCCACTCGATTTCGGGGCTGCGCCCGTTTTTGATAGGGACGGCGGCGCTATCGGCGCGGGCGGTGGGCACAGGCGACTGGGCTTTGTGCACTCGCACGCGCCGCGGCCGTCTGGCTACTGCTTCGTTGACTTTTTCTTCGGCAGCCTTGATTACCTCGTCGGCCACTTGTTTGGCCATCTCGACCTCTGCGGTGACTGCTGGGTCAGTAGCTTGAACTTGGGGCTGAGCCGCCTGCTGTGCGGCTTCTAAGGCCATACGCTCGCGAATGTACTGCTGGGGATCGACGTACCTGCCGTCGACTTTGATTCCTAGGTCGAGGTGAGGAGCTGAGGAGATGGAGTCCATGGTCACCGTCCCCAGCTGCTGCCCGGCTTGAACGTCGATAACTTTCTTGTCGCCGAAGGTGCGGCGAATTGACTCGAGGGATAGGTGGCCGTATTCGTAAACAATGGTACGCCCGCGGGAGTCTTTGGTTTCCACCCGCACCATTCCTGAGTTGCTCGTCCAGGGGACGTAGGTGGCCCGTCCAGCTTCCATGGCTTGGATAACTGCTCCCTGGCCCGCCCCAACGCGAGCGTCAAAGTCAACTTTGGAGTGTTGCCGGCCGCGGGCGCGCCGACCGTAGAACCCTTGGCTTTCACTGGGTCGATAGGCCAGCATTTCGTCCAAGGTACGCCCGCGAATGGCAGAGACAAACTTGCCGTTGTCCAAACGCGACGGGGCTTCGCCTTGTTGGGCTTGGTTCTGTGCCAGGATCTGCTGTGCCCGGTTGGCTTCGCCGATTAGGTGGGCGTAGTGGCGGTGGTACTCAGGTTGGTGGGCATAGGCTGACCCCCAGGCTTTGGCTACGCTCTCGGCGATAGCCAAGCGCTGCTCGGGGTCGGAAAGGTCGGCAGACTCGATGCGTTCGATTAGACCTTTTTCGTGTAAACGCCCAATCGCAGCAACGTCGTATTGCTGCTCGCGGGTCAGCTGGCTGGGATCCACCCCCAGCCTTCTGGCCCCAATGGCCAGGTAGTGGTCGAAGTACCCTTCTTGGTAAGGCCCTTGGTCGACCCGCCAGCCGGTGTGGGCGTGGGAAGTGGAACGAACGTTGTAGTCTCCGGAAGCCTCCACCGCCCGAATGGCCATCAGCACCGCATCCAGGTTGCGGTTTAACCCACCCAGGGCGGTGCGGCGAATTCGAGGATCTACACCTTCGATGCTGGCGCCAGGATCGCTAGAGGTTGGGGTGAAGGTAAGTGGGGTTTCTGGTTGCTGCCGCGGGGCCGCGCGGGCCGGGCCACCTACCAATCGACCGAAGAACCCTTTGACCTTGCCCCAAAGCCGCTCAACCCAAGAGGGCTGTCGTTGCTCCTGCTGCTGCTGAACTTGTACCCTTTGTTCTTCTTCTGGTCGCGGAGCCTGTTTGTTTAGGATCTCTTTGGCCGGGTCGAGCACGTAGGAGTAGGACTGGGCCTGCTGCTGAACTTGTTGCTGAGCCTCTTGACGTTTGCGTGACAGCTGCGCAACCGTCCACATCCGACGTTTGCGTGGGTTGTAACCCAATGTTGGTTGAGCTTCAGGCTGGTGCTGTTTTTCGTAACGCTCCATCAGCTCCTGGTGCTGCTGCAACCGACGCTTGAACTGTTGCAGCTCTTGGTATTGTTCGTAGACCTTGGGATCCCGCAAGGGCCTGTAGACCTCTTGGGCCTGCTGGCGCAGCCGCTTGT